>Ga0315911_1000128_pt1 | contig 9859 bp, 7 predicted proteins | sample Edanod1MG_FD_207737 | JGI IMG/M metagenome (GOLD analysis project Ga0315911, IMG submission 207737) | Root nodule microbial communities collected in Santa Monica, California, United States - Edamame nodules 1 | ecosystem: Host-associated > Plants > Roots > Nodule | place: USA: California... | reverse complement strand
GAAATGAGAGACTAGGACGTTTAACTGTGATATTATAAAATGATTTTGAATAATCTAACCGGTTGCATTGTTGTTAATACACATGTCTTATTATTACATTTTGCATTGATTTTTAAAATAATGAAACAAGAAAATGTTTATTTTCATATATATTTATATTTTCAATAAAAAAGGTAATAATTATATATAATTTGAAAATTAAAAAAATTAAGAGCTAAATTAAAAATCATAATTAAATGAGGTGATGAGACGGACGAAAGACATTTAAATATTTAAAAATTATAAATATTTACTTATCAGAAAATATAAATATTTAAAATTAAATTATAAATGTCGATTAAATAAATTTAAGTTATCAGTTATAAAAAAATGAGATAAATTAAAAACTTCATTGAATTAATAACTATAAAAAGGAAAATATTACTTTAATTTGATATAATTTTTTTAAAACGTATATTATAAAAATAAAAAAACATATATCTTTTATAGAAGTAAATCATGCTCAAGTTAAATAAAATTATTATAGATGATAATCTTCAACTATTGAACATAGTTATATTTCAAAATTCAAACTCAAAATAGTTGGAATCAACTATATTATTTTTATACTATGAATGTTTTAATTTGTGTGAACAAATAATTAAGTATTTAAGAACTTAGCTTATATGGTAAGTACTAATCATTAATAAGTTTGTTGCAATTAATTTGATAAGTTTCATTATAATAAGTTAAAAATATTCGTAAAAAAGATTAAATCTTCTTATATATACACTTAATTAACCAAATAGGTGTCATTTTTAACTTGTGGATTTATATAATAGGTTGTTGAAATAACATTTTAGAAACTTTTAAAAATGTCTCCTAATTAAATTTAGTGTATCACTCTGAGATTAGTAATTAGTATACAAATAACTAATCATTATATATAATCCTAGGTACTAGTTATTAATTATTAGAGGAGATTCCTGCACTCCCTTCATAAATATATACTGAAAAATTTGAGGAGATGAAAAAAATATTGTAGATCTATACAACCTAAGGTAGGCAATAACAAAGTTGGAGAACATCATGCATTCATTACAAAACTTTCCTAGGCTTTTATTTTATATGTTCTTGTATACACTAGCTGAAATTTACAAGGTATTGTTCAATACATTCTTTAAGTTTTTGGAAAGTCACAGGTTTTGACACAAATGAGTCCATACCATTTGCAAAACACTCTTCAGCACTCTCTGACAAAGCATTTGCTGTCATCTGCATTAAGATGAGATATGAAGACAATTATCATTTACTTCTCAAAATTACTTTTGTAGAAGAGGAAATTTATTCCAATATTAAATTGAAACCAGCCAAAAGATTGTTTAGCATTAGTTTTGACCAAAAGTAACTATTTGGTAACGAGCAGAATTTGAATTAGTCCATAGGAACTTATTAGCAAAATTGAACAAGCAGGAAAATCAAGGCTTCTGAAGAAACTATTAAGGATGGAAATATTTTTGTAATAGTCTAATAATACCTGTATAATTAATTGAATATACAACTTACACATGAAAGTTATTTGCTGACATGAGAAATACTAATAACAAGTAAGAACACAATCTCTAATACACTCTTTTGAACATACTTTTTATCATTGGCTGAAATCTATAGGAAATCATAATTTTGTGGGTTACTTTTCTTATTTAACGAGCCAAATTCATGATTTTGTAGTTTACAATAAATTTGAAACAACAGAAAAGAGTATGTTAGAAATGTGTTGCTACTCATCCTTTTGCTGATATACTTATAGAAGTTAACGTGCATGTTCAGGATTATAGTCTAGATAAAGAGTAGTCACACTAGAAGGAATTACAGGAGACAAAGTAGTAAGTACTTACCGCAACAATGGGGACCCGCTTTGTAAATGGTACATAACATTCATAATCTTGATCTGGTAGACTTTCCTCAATTCCAGCACTTCTTGCAGCATCACAATTGCCTGTTTCCTCAAAAGTCCGAATCAGTTTTGTTGCTTGAAGACCATCCATAACTGGCATGCAGACATCCTGTGAAGTGCAAGTACCAAATGATTAGTAGAACTTATACCAAGCTCAGATTTGTATGGCAAAATTGCTACAAGATAGCATTCTGAGATCCCTAGAAATTACCATCAGAATCAGGTCATAAGTGTGGCGCTGAACTGCACGTACTGCTTCCACTCCATTGTTCACAACATCTATGCTATGGCCTAATTGCTTCATCATGGACTGTGTCACCATGACATTAATCTTGTTATCTTCAACAAGAAGGATCTTAGGCTTTATTGTGGATTTGGTTACTTCTGATGTGCTGCTGCTTGTAACACATTGAGTAGTTGTGTTTGCCTTCCCTTGACCCTGACATGTTTGTTGGGGTTCACTTGACTTTGTTGCTCCAGCCATTTCTCCGTTTGACACAGTAACTTCAGAGGAATCTGCATAACCATTAAAGGACCAAGCACGAGCCTTATCTTGATGCTGTTTATCTCTTCTAACCAAACTTTTGTTCTTTGTTTCTAGGCTGTGACCAGATGAACTAGCCGATTCAGACGTCTCCGGAGCATCAACCACAGAAGATGCATCATCAACTGAACATGTCCCTTTTGACATGATATCATTGGAGGGGAATGAATATAAACTCTCAGAAAATCCACCAAGTTTATGTGAGCTGGTGTAGCCAATTTTGTGTGTTAATAACTTCTGTGTCCTGCTAGATCCATTAGAAGAGAAAAGAGAGCCCAAAGTGCGTGGTTGGAATTGGAAGAAACTCTCTATTGTATCATCAGATGCGACATCATTATTCTCCAAATCAGAAAGCTCATCCGGATCATCAGAATGATCACAAGCGATTGAAACCTTGTATGGAAGAATGAAAGTGAAAGTAGAACCATAGTGTTCTTTGCTAGAAACTGTTAGTTGACCCCCCATCAACTCAACCTATTCCAAGTGCAAAGAAACATTAGCAATTTAGTTAGTTAAGAAAACAAATGAAATGTGATTTTCAATTTACCAGTTGTTTGCATATTGCTAGTCCTAGCCCTGTGCCACCATACTTTCGAGTGTGGTCTGCACTGACTTGCATGTACCTTTTAAATAAGGTTGGTATAGCATCTTCTGTCGCATTACAACATGGAAAAAATATTCATCTGATGAGTACTTTTTTTCTGTAAGAAAAATCACACTAGTGAATGCAAAATAGATTTCTAAAACATCAGGGTTTGTGATGAATAAAAGATGAGGTTCACCATATAGTATAATATACCTGGTATTCCTATGCCTGTGTCATATACATCACAACGTATCCACACCGTTGTTTCAGCTGAATAAGGTTGCTCCTCAGTGTCTCCATTCATTGAGCATTCACTTTTGGCCGGAGATCCACATTCGTCATTGAATGCATGGTTTTGACTGGGATGGTCGTCATGTTTTTGACAACCATCAAGAAGATTTCCATCATTGCCACTTTGAGGTTTTGAGAGATGTTGTTCTTCTTTTACACCATTCACTGACATAGTTGATTGGTTTGGAGTCATCATTTGGATGTCTTCTGCTTTTGCAAAATTAGGCTTTGGCACAACGTAAAGGTTTATTCCAACTCTGCCTTCATGGGTAAACTTGATGGCATTGCTGCAAAATATTAGCAATAATGAATGTAGAGCAACAGAACTACTTTCATGATAGATTTTTTCTTTTCCTATTATACTTTATTTGCATCAAAAGAATAAATGGAAATGAAAATTTGGATCATTTACGTGACAAACTAATTGGAAATAAGACTACCCAATTAATCACGTGAAGCTTAGTACCTAATTAAATTTGTGAGAATTTGCCGCATCCTTAAAACATCACCAATGACCTGCAATTATGCAAGAAGCAAATGAGGTGCAAACAGTTAGCACAAATCAGATGAAATCATGCTTTGTATTAAGTTATGGTCTCGAGTGACACATCTTTATGCTACATTGCTACTCATACACCTCGATAGGTAAATATGCTAAATATGTGACAATAGTTATGTTGAAATAGTCCAGCATTTAAGGACAATTAATAATTCTATATATGTGACAGCATAGAATGCAACCATTACCGAGTCCCCACCTCAATAGGTACATCATCTGCTACATGTCCTTCTAAGGTTAATATTTTCTGCAATGAAACCACAGCGGTCTGGAGTACATGCTTGACTACCTCTCTTGGCCGGAATTTTGTAGCTTCCAATTTCATCACTCCTACATAAAAACAGGATTTTGGAGGATGTGTAGAAACTTAAAATATCAGCACCTAAAATGAAACTTAAAAACAGGATTTTGGAGGATGTGTAGCAACTTTTTTGTCTTAATCATAAGCAACTTCCAAGTTGCTCTCCAAATAATTAAAATTAGTCTTTATATAATTCACAAGGATAGATTTGCAACCTGACTCGACCTTGGAAAGATCAAGTATGTCATTTATAATTTGAAGAACCAAATCTCCAGAAGATAGCATGACATCCAGGAGTTGTCTTTGCTCCCAATCGAGTTTTGTGTTAGAAAGAATTTCAGCCATGCTAACAACCCCAGACAATGGAGATCTTATCTCATGAGACATTGTTGCCAACATTTGTTTTGCTCGCATAGTCTCCTCTATTAAAAGGAGGAGGGGAACATAATAAGTTGTCTTGCAGTAAGAACAAATTGAAGTAAATTTGATAAATGAGATTTTACTGAATGATTAAACCTGTAATTTGAATGGTTTTATTCAGTTCTGTTTCCTTGGCTTTCTGAACAGCAATCTCTTCCCGAATCTTTGCCATCCTTTCTCTTTTTCTCACCTGCATTTTATTAAGAAATATAAATATTCTCTATATAAGAACAAGAATGCAATTACTACAACAACAAAGCCTTACCTACTAGGTGAGATTAGCTACATCGATTACATGCCATTTGACTCGGTTTAAAAAAAGAATGCAAGTTAAACTGATTCAAAAAAAAAAGACAACAACAACGACAACAACATTTACCTGATCTGTTATATCCATTCCCATGTAATTTATTCCAATTGTCTCCCCTGCTTTGCTAAACACAGGCTCTACATATATCAAAAATGTCTTTGACCCAAATAGTTCTGTCTCAAAAGTGATTTCCCTTTTTGCAGGTAATCCTTTTTCCAAAACTTCTCTCTTAAATTCTTGAGCTTCCTTAACACCAGCTCCCGTGAATATTTCAACATCGGTTTTTCCTATGATATCCTGAAAAAGATGAGTAAGTTAAAAAGAGCTAAGATATTTCAGCATGCTTAAAAATCCCTTGCAAAACAACTAAAAGAGAGGAAACAAGCTTCTTCTGAGTTTTCAGCAGTTTTTGATAGAAAACAATTAGAACAAAACAAATTGATGCAACGTTAACCATATAACTTTGCAACCAGAGTTTCAACAGCAATCATTACCTCCTCTTGTAAACTTGGAAAATGATTATAGATAAAGCAATAGCGCAACTCTTTGTCCTGGAAGAAAAAATATCAAGCGGATTAAAAGAGCCCTCAGTATGGCAAGCAGTAACTTCATGCTTGTTACTCTACTCAAAAGAGCACTCAAAATCTCTTAATCAAATTCAAGTCGTATAAAATATGCTAAGATTATTCCATAAGAAAAACTCAATATACTCGCAATCATATACCTGATGGCCAATAACAACAGGTGCATTTTGGAGTATAAAATGCAAGAAATTATCTGCTCTCTTCAGGATCTGGGAGAGTTCTTCCACAGGAGAGGACTGCCTTTCAATGTTTGCTATTCTTTCATGCAACTTTTCTTCAAGTATCTCTTCTCTTTGGATACTTGCCTCCAGCTGCTTCTCTGAATGCAACGCTCGCTGTTTCCAGTACATGACAGTGTCATACTCAACATCAATCTCACTCCTCTTGTTTTGAACCACAACATCACTTTTCCTGCAAGGTATATCTTGCCATATACCATCATAAACTTCATCCAATATAGAAACTGGACGCTTATCTCCCCCATATTGTTCTTCCTCGAATTGATGCTCTTCCAATATCTCCAACTTCCTGAGCTCAGCATCCTGCCTTTGCTTGCTTAGGTTGTCAAGTTCTTCTCTGAGAAGACGCACGACACTGGCCTGTTTGTACTCCCATTGCTTCATTAGATATGCCAACTGAGAAGAGCCCTTTTCTGTAAAATCTGTAAGCTCCATGAGACGCTTGAAATCAACTATAGTTGGCTCCTCTATGATTGTAACCTCCTCTAACATGTCTTGGTCCCTTCCAGCCTTTTCTATATTAAACTGCTTCCCAACCTCGGTTCCAATATCTTGAGGCCACATTGAAGGAAGGGCTTCAATGTCCATGTCCTCTATAGAATCATTCTCCATCTCGCCGAGCATGAAAGTACTATTGCAAGTTCAATATCTCTTTGGCCTTTTGCATCATAAGAGACACCAAACAGCACACTCGGATGGAAGCCCAAGCACTGCAATATGTTAGGAGAAGATCTGTCTCACATAAGTTTGATACTGAAGTCCTGGTTGAATAAATTTCTTCATAACCACTTAATTACAGAAGAAAAGAAGATAAAATGAATTGAGTTTCTCTCATAAGCTAAATTGAATTGAGCTTCTCTTGTAAGTTAAAATCAAATTATATGCTTAACTTATATAGAAGTTCTTTCTTCTAACTTCTCCAAAAACTGTGGTGCATAGATTGATTTTAATTTACAGAAATTCAATTCAGTTTGGAATTGGAAGAAACTCTCTATTGTATATAGAGAAGCAGTTAGCATATGGAGGTTGGAGAGGGCAGCATGTGTTTATAAATATGTGAGGTACAAAGGAACAATCTTTAATAAAAAAAGGAATCCCAGAGAGGTATGTGCAAAATGATGGAGAAATTTTTGGCTTTCTTAACTGTGGTTGTGTTTATTTCCTGTCTTGTGAGGCAACAATGTTATGTTATGTTAACAAGGTGGAGAGAGTTTTCTTTCCTATGTAAAAAAAAAACAAAGTCTCATCTCAGGTGTTAGTTAACTAAACAACCATTTACTAGTAGAATATTTTATGATGTTGTTGTTCTTTTTAAAATCCTGACGAAGCCGTTGCTGTTCCCCGCCCTTTCCCAAGTGATGTGAGTGATGTTCTCTTTATTAATTCTGCCTCATATTCAAGAAAATTTCAGAGTACAGTTCTCTCCTTAAATATAGATCGTTCTCTTTAAATCTTACACCAAATGTCAATTGCGTATTTCTGCCTCGTATCCTTATAATAAGTTTTAAATTAAAAGTATATCTTGATTTTTTTTTATAAGGTTAAACATAATTTTTCCTTTATTAATTTTTTTTTCAAAAATATTTTAAATTAAAGTCAGTTCTAAAATAATGTGACAGTTAAAAAATCATAATTCATTAATGTTTTTAAAGTTTTTTTAGAATAGTTTAAAAATAATAGTTGAGGACAAATTTAATATTTTCAATTAAATTAACTATTTTTTCATTTTAACAAATTTGTTAATCATACCTTAATATGAATCGAAGGAAGTAATTAAAAATATTGAGAATTACAAAATTTTATGAATCCTACTCACTATTTTGAACGCTTTGACTGTCACTAGAATTGTTTTTGTCCATTTAAAGTATATACATATGCGTGTTACATTTCTCAAGCCCTCTAATTATTTAAATATTTTAAATCAGATTTTGAACAATAAAAGTATGAAACTCAAAGGGTTGGTGTAGCGGTCCAAGATCTCGTTGCATTCATTTGAGTTAAAACGACCTATTTAACGGAATAATTTATATTCAATTTCTAGTGTGTGTAAAAATCTTTTAGATAAGTAAAAAATAAATAATAAAATTATCAATATAGAAATTAAATTAATAAATATTTAATGTTTGAAGAATTATCTATACAATTTTATTAATTTAAAGATCAAATAGGCTATAAACTAACAATTTAAAATTTTATATTATTATTTAATCATAATTATCATTTATAGTAAGTTTGTTAAATTTTATGATAATTATTTTAAAAAATATATCAACAATAATTTATGATTAAATGATAATATAAAATTATTTTAATACGAATTGACTATTAAACTCTAATTTAAAACTACTTAGAAAAAAGGATAATATTTGAGAGATCAAATAGATTATTTATTCAATTTCTTGTTGGTGAAAAGTATAGGTTTCATGATTTTTTTCTTTCCTTTCCTTCCATGATGTGTAAGAGAGATAAAGAAAGAATAATGAGCACATTTAACGTGAGAAAGTTTTAGTGGAAAAATGATAGGTGGAGGAGGAAAAATTCATTACATTGAAAATTGATACAAGAAAAATATATAGTAATTTATATTTTATAGTGTTTAACTTATTATACTGACACAAGTTGACAACTACATAAGTTATAATTAATTCATACCAACAAATGATAGTAAGGATAGTTTTCAACGAAGATTAAACATCGTTTCCAATAAAAATTATTTCATATCAATATCATAAAAATAAAAACTAACTACTAAAATAATCATTGCCATTATTATATTATCACACATGTAAAACCAGACCAAAAGCATAAACCGGTAAACATCCATGCCTCAAAATATTTCTTCACCAAATTGGTCTCATTGCAACCATTACAGGTCAAGTCAAGAATTTGAGTCACCAACTCTAATAATATCCACCTTGGCATGAATTCTAATGGAAGAAAACAAAAGCAATCTTCATAATAAATTGTTTTTTTTAAGAAAAAAAAAACCCCAAGGGTGCTAATTTTGTCCAAACAATGCTCAAACATGACCATAAGAAGCAGTGCCTTAGTCATCATACCAATGAGATTATCATGGGTGCTAATTTTGCTGTAACTTTAGATGGGTATGCTTCTCAAGAACAAGCATTTACTTTTTGATGTTTATCACAAAGCAATCCAAGTGACAAATGCCCTAGCCAAGCACAACTTAAACATTAGTGTTGACTCTAAGAATTTTTGAATTTTTGCCAAATTTTTTAATCTTTGTGCTTGTTAGCTGACTCTGCTGGAATTTTGTTTAATAGAATTTCTTGCTTGGGGACTTAGGCTTCTTTTGTCAAAAAACTAGTAACATGTGTATAGGATATAGTTTATAAATGGAAAATGTTAACCAATGTCTCAACGAGACACGGTTAAAAAAATATTGAAAAGATATTGTTATTAAATTTTAATGTATTGTTAATAACAAATATTATTAATTTGTTAACTAATGTTTTTAATAAGACCCTTTATAAAATCATAGAATACTAATATAATTTTTATTATAGAATATTTAAATAAGAAAATGAAATGATAAATTTATTTTATTATTAAATGAATATGTGAAGTCAATGGCTATTTGTGTTTCACATACTATGAAAAATAAAACATTTCTTTAGTTATCCCCATTAAGTTCCAAGTTAAAATTAAAAAAAAGGTGGAAACGGGCTTTTCTTAATTTTGCCATTAACAATTGAATTTATTGCAAATCAAACACTTTATTAATACTAGTTTAATAACAATTTGTTCATTTTTTGTTTAGAATGTGGCCAATGGGTGTTAGATAATGTCATAGAGACATGCAAATGATAATATGAAGGAATATATGGGGCCAAAGTATTGCTAAACTGACCAGGCATAATCCAGACCACACTGCTTAAAAGTGATATTCAAAATCTAAACCATACTGCTTACATCACTTTATATGATAGAGTTTGTGTCTTATTTTTATCAATTTCATCCGAATTACTAGAATTGCACCCCCATTCTTTTGAGTCCAAATTCCATCAACTTTTGCTGGCTAGGTTCGCTCGAAATTCTTGAGGCCTTCTTAAACACGGGATTAGTTTT
>Ga0315911_1000127_pt1 | contig 9859 bp, 12 predicted proteins | sample Edanod1MG_FD_207737 | JGI IMG/M metagenome (GOLD analysis project Ga0315911, IMG submission 207737) | Root nodule microbial communities collected in Santa Monica, California, United States - Edamame nodules 1 | ecosystem: Host-associated > Plants > Roots > Nodule | place: USA: California... | reverse complement strand
TGCGCTCCGGAACGGTGTCATGACCAAGCGTCACACCGTAGAAGAACCGCAGTGCGCAGACGATCTGGTTCAGTGCCGGCCAGGACATCCCCGTCGCAACCAGATGTACCTGGAAGGCACGGATATCTTCGAGGTCGAGGCCAGGGCTATCGCATGTGGCCGAGGAGTTCGAAGAGGAAAGCATCGTTCCATCCGGCGCGCTTGAGCTTACCACGCAGGGAGACCTTCGTATCCGGGTGGGCTTGGGCGACGTTGAGGGCCAGACGCCTGAGGACAGCCAGATTGGCCGGTCCGTTGTCCTTGCGGTTGCGGGCGAGGTCTTCGTCGAGGGTCACATCGAGTGGCCAGTGAAGGCTATTTTCGATGCCCCAATGAGCGCGAACAATGCGCAGGACGTCTTTGCGGCTGTAGGCTTGGCTCATCAGGAAGTAACGCTCGACAGTATCATCCTGCCCCCGTTTGCTGGTGATGCGGGCGACCGCCTTGAGGCCCGGGAAGTCGTGCTTCTTGGCCATGTCGGGAACCGGAGCAACGAGAGCAACACGCCTCTCGCTGCGCCCATGTTCGGTGCCGGTGGTGGTCAGCGAGGTCTTGCCTTTGCGTTTGGCAGCGCGGATTGCGGCTTTGGCATCTTCCAACAGAGCAGGCTGGTTCGCCTTCACCGCCAGTACGTAGTCACCGCCTCGCGTCACAATCGCTTCGGCCATCCCGCGATGGCAATGCAAGGCATCGGCCGTGACGACGCAGCCCTTGAGCTGCAGAAGCGCAAGCAACTGCAGGGCACCATCGGCTTCGTTGTTGTTCGGCGCCAGCACATTGGCGAGCGCCATGCGCGTCTGCGCCGCCCAGGCGGTCACCATCACCGGCGGCATGTGGCTCTTGCCGCGTTCGTAGCCGCGTCGCAGCGCTTTGCCGTCGAGCGCAATCACCCCACGCGGCCGCTTGATCTTGGCCCCTTGCGCAAAGGCCTTCATGAACTGCCGAAACGCCGTCTCGAACGCCTTCGGATCGAGCATCCGGAACACCCGACTGAACGTGTCGTGGCTCGGCAGGCCGTTCTTGAGCACCAGCACATCCTGCCAGAGATAGGCCTTCATCCGGGCAAACAGCGCCATGTCGGTGCAACTCGTCGCCCCGCACAGCGTCGTCATCAGGGAGATGAACAGAATCTCCGTCAGGTCATGCAGTGCATTGTCGGCCCGCGGGTCAGGCAACTCCGAAAAGCATTCCGCAAATCGCTGCATCGGCCGCTCCCTCCAGATCAGGAGCCACCTTCAGAATCGCTTTCCTTCGATTTGGCAACTACTTGCATAGACCAACATGCGATTCCCCTGAGGTCGAGGCGGTCGGGAGAACGACCGAAATATCGGCTCAACTTCGCTACGGCGTTGAGGTAGGATTGCTGCGTCGCCGGTGACAGATTGCGGACCGTCATGTCCTCGATCATGCGGCGGCGAAGTGGGCTGATCTCAGCCATCGGAAAACCTCCTGTCTAAAGGGTTGGGCTTCGAAAACCCGCAATCCTCTCAGACAGGAGGCAATCCTTGCCATGCCTCCCTACATGCCGCGCCAGCGGCTTCGTTCAATCCTAAAAATGAAATTGCAAGGTTCCGATGCCCGAAGCTTCAAAACCCTGCAATCGCAAAACAGTCCGCAACGATAAATGCGATTCTAGCTCAATTGCTTAGCCGCTCTTCACGGACGACTAGCGACGAGCCCTCGCGGAACATTGGGTCACCCGCGCTGGCACAACACCCACCATGCATATTTCAAGCGCAGATCGGCGAGTTACCGAATGAGATCGACGTTTCGAATGGCGTCGAGAATCAACACTATTGCACTGAAGCTTGCCGCCGCCTTCTGTCGGTAACCAGGACGCAAATCTCCACGTTCGGCAATACGACGGCACTCTTAATCGAGCGCTTTGACTCGCGATGGAAGCCTGCTTCACCTGCCGCAAGGGGATGCTGCCAAGCACTGTCAGTTCCGCCGACAAGCAAATACCAGAGCGACGGCGGCCTCGGCCTCGCGCAACTGCTCAACCTTGCAAACGGAAGCGACACGCCGCAGACGATCAAGCCACCCTGTTCAAGGCGCGGATTTTCTTCTGGCTGATCGGCGTGACTGAGGGCCACGCCAAGAACTTTACCATCTTCCTTGTCCCGGGCAGGCGCTTTCGTTTGATTCACTTTACGATGTGCTTATTGCGCAACCGGGTCTCGACAGCGGCCACATTCAGCTCAAGCAGATGAAACTCGCGACGTCCGGTCGGCGACAAAAACAATCGCCCGAGCGCCGAAGTGCAAACCAGGCACTTCATGCAAACGGTGGATCATGCAGACGGGGGAGCTGCGAACGTACCGAAAGCCCTCATACACAAGATGATTGAATCGATAGCAGAGATTGCCGAGCCGCCCTCTCCAGGGCTCTACAGTGACTTGCCCAAGGGCTTTCCGGAGGGGCGATGCATACGCCAGTAAAAACCGCCGCGATCGAGGGCCAGCCCGCATAGAAAAATGCGCAGGTTCTGGGCGCGTGGACCGCCACGCGTGGCAACTCAATGCCCCCTCTGTGAGCCCACTCCTCAAAACCGCGGGACCGATCTTGTCCGTTCAAGCGTAGTACACGAAGAAGCGAGCCTCGACACTCTCACGGGGCTTCGCATCGGGGTATGCGCGACGATCGTCAAATGCCGAGTGAGGTGACTGCGGCTTGTAATGCTCGTCGGAATCATAGCCCTTAAAGAGAACGAGTTCGTCCGCAGTCAGTTCCGGGAAGTAGTACCAGCGCTGAGCCGGATTGAAGCGAACCGCGCAACTCTTGAACGCGCTGCTAGGTTCGTTTCGGGTATTTGCTACATAATCAAACACGGCGACATCGGTGTCGAGAACGGTGCTGGCGTCGCAAAACGCCAAGGGGAAATCCTGCGGAGGCGGCGAGAGGACACGCCAAGCTTGAATGATCATCAACCGGGAATACGGTCGAATCGGAGTGCCCTGCACTTGGTTCTCGGCCGCGGCAGCCGCAGGCCCGGCGATGGATGCAAAATCAATGTGAGCCATTGCACCCGGTTGCCTGACGCCGGAGACTTTATTCCAACCGCCTTTGGGAATGCCAACCCCCTCGGAACGACGAATATAGAGACCTGCTCGTTTGGGCACTACCCACGACGCATTGAAATAGTTCTTGATGAACGGAACCATTTCTTCCAGATACTTCTCGCGCATGATCTCTGGATCTCGCACATCCGCACAGGAGGTCTTGTGCTGAACCAGAGTGAAGCCTTCCCTGTCGAGAGACAGTTCGTCCACGATCGGACGCGCGTTGCGAATAGTGACGTCGTAGTTGACCATCGGATGGTCCTCGAACGTCGGCACAATCACTGCGGAAGCCTTTTCGTCGGGCGCGCGCCGAGAAAAGACAATTTCACCTTGCACGCATTGCAAGTGATCGCGGTTTATTTGCCCTGTCGATGAGGCTCGTTTTGTATTTTCCACGGCTGATTTCTCCCTAGTGTCATCTTTTCTAACGAAAATATAACCCAGAGTTGGCGCCCAAAGACCTCGATAATTCACCAAGATTTGCAGGAATTCTGCACTCAGGGGTAACTTGTACCGACTTCGACGCCGAACCACGACCAGGGGCGGCGATCACCTGACTCCGATTAGGTAGACAATGGTGCACGAGTCGGCGGTTCGCAGCAGCGCTGGAACACTTGCTTGTTCTTGACCTTGAGACCCTGGTGTCACGATGCAGCAGCGCGGGCGCGACGTCGACGCCAATACGGTGCTTCACGCGGAAGTATCCGTCGTTGACCGCTGATCGGCGGCACAACGAGGGGGAAGGAAGTGCATTCAAACAGGATGGCAGTGATCGCCAGATGCGCTGAGTCGCGCGAATCGCTCCGCGCACCCTTTTTCGATGGAAGGCGAGTTGGTTGGGCCGACGCTTCAACCCGTTTGTTACAACTCGCCCGGTCCAGCCCCATACCTCGCGATAACGATTCTCGCGAGACGAATGCTCGTCGCTCATTGCAGTCCTGCATCGACATTAATCGTGCGGTTTCCGAGTCGATCTCGCGCAATCGGACAACCATGCGAACCTGAGCCATCAAGCGTTCTCGCGCCGACACAGCCCGTATTGCCCCCCCGAAACGACCCGCGCTCGTGCTGCGGAGCAGCATGTGATAGCGCGCACCGTTGAGGGCAGCACAACGCAATGCCCGTCACCGTATCGCGCGCCCTGAACGTATGCGGTTGTCTCTTCGCTCGTCAAGACGCCGATATCTCTGACGATATAACCAAGCGATTGCAGCAAGCTGATCATCGCGTTTCATCGCCGCACCTGCGCCATGGCGCGGTCAATATCCGCGTCGCAGGTCCACCACGTTCTTCAGCCGCTGCCCATTCAGAAACCGCTCTATGTTCTCTGCCAGGATCAAGAATACCCGTTCCGTATAGTTTGTGGGACCTCCTGCCACATGCGGCGTTGCAATTACGTTCGGCATGCCCCACAGAGGGCTGTCCTGCGGCAGCGGTTCTTGCTCAAACACGTCCAGCATCGCGCCGGCGATTGCGCCTGTCTGAAGGGCTTTGATCAGCTCGGCCTCCACAACCACGTTGCCCCGCGCGATGTTGATGAGAAACGCGTGAGGTCGCATGCGCGCGACCGCGCCTGCACCAATGAGGCCCATTGTATCGGGCGTCGCGGGCACCGCGAGCACCACGAAATCGCAGAGCGGCAGCAGATCGTCTAGCGCATCGGAGGGAAACAGCCTATCAACACCTTCGACGGGCAGGGATATATTACGCTTCAAGCCGACGACAGTCATCCCCGCACTCTTCGCGCGCCGGGCAATGGTCGCACCAATCGAGCCTAGGCCAACGACGCCAATCGTCTTGTCGGCCAATGGCGTCACAAAGCGCGGATCCCATTTCCGCTCTGCCTGCTCGCCCAGATACCGGCGGAAATCCCAATGCAGCATCGTCACGCCCGCCATGACGAAGTCGGCGATGATGTCGCCATGGATGCCGCGTGCATTGGTCACTGTGATGTGATCTGCCCTGTGTCGGATCGGGAACATGGAATCCACACCGGCACCGGTGCACTGAAACCAGCGCAGCTTCTTCGCCTTGTCGAACACCTCGACAGGGAAGCGAGATGCGAGAAGCACGTCCGCCTCTGCTATGTGCCGCTCCAACCTCTCGGTGTCCGGTGCCACGATGGAGCGAATCTGAGGGAAACGCTCTCCTATCAGTCGGGCGTAGGATTCGGCGGCCGCATGATTGAGGATGATGGTAAGCCTTGGGCTTTCTACTGCCATGGTTTTCTATTGCGTTAGGATTATTGCGTGGGTCCGGCAGGAACCGGCCTTGATATATGTGGTGAGTGTAAGGCTAGCTCCAGTATTGGTGCTGCAAAAGCACGCCCGTTGACGTCCAAATTCCGCGCTCGCACACCTTTGTTGACGGATTTCGTCGCCTCCGCCTGACCCGGATCGGGCAATAATTTGTTCGCGAGCGCGCGCTATAGACTCCTAAGCGAACGCTGTGGCATGGTCCGACGATCCATGTTCATGACAAAGGATGTGGTCCGTTAGCCTCATCCATTGTTCTGGCGAAAGCGAAGAAGGCACCTGCGCACTTTCGCATTAGGCGCCGCAGTCATTTGCGTCGAGCCGCCGGCTAGAAAGCGATGCAAGCGCAAGGTCGAACTCATATCGCTAATCGGCCGCTTCGCGCCGGTTTCCTGCTCCGGCGCGCGTGTGATTCGTAAGGCCTGCGCGGTTCGTCGCGCTCTTCCAGGAGTAGAAGCTGTTCACGCAAACGGCGGTGACAGCCGCCATCCATAGCGGAAGTTCAAAGCCACAACAGTTGCGATCAAACCTTACGGCCGGGAAACCCGATGAGCGCTCGCAGCAACGAGCCCGCACAGCGGAGAATGCAGGTGCTGGGCGCGTCGACCGCCGCGCCCAGCACCGCATGCCCACTCTTTCGATACTCGAAACCGCAGAAGCAGTCTCGGCCGTTCAGGCGTAGTACACGAAGAAGCGAGCCTCGACACTCGCACGGGGCTTTGCATCAGAGTATGTGTGTCGATCGTCAAATGCCGAGTGAGGTGTCTGCGGATTGTAATGCGCCTCGGAATCATAGCCCTTAAACAGAATGAGTTCGTCCGCAGTCATTTTCGGGAAGTAGAACCAGCGCTGAGCCGGATTGAAGCGCAGGACGCACGTCTTGTACGCGCTGCCAGGTTCGCTCCGCGTATTTGCGACATAGTCATACCCGACAACATCGGTATCGAGGACAGTGCTAGCGTCGCAGAGCGCTAAGGGGAAATCCTGCGGAGGAGGCGAGAGGACACGCCAAGCTTGAATGATCATCAACCGAGAATACGGTCGAATCGGAATGCCCTGGACTTGGTCCTCGGCCGCAGCAAGCATAGGAGCGGCGACCGATGCATAATCAATATGAGCCATTCCACCCGGTTGCCTGACTCCGGAGACTTTGTTCCAACCGCCTTTGGGAATGGCGGTCCCGGCGGCAAGACGAAGAGTTAGGCCGCTTCGTTTGGGCACGACCCACGACGCATTGAAGTAGCTCTTGATGAACGGAACCATTTCTTCCAGGTACTTCTCGCGCATGATCTCCGGATCTCGCACGTCCGCGCAAGAGGTCTTGTGCTGAACCAGAGTGAAGCCTTCCCTGTCGAGGGATAGTTCGTCCACGATCGGACGCGCGTTGCGAATAGTGACGTCGTAGCTGACCATTGGATGGTCCTCGAAAGTCGGCACAGCAACCGCTGGAGCCTTTTCGTCGGGCGCGCGCCGGGAAAAGACAATTTCACTTTGCACGCATTCCAAGTGATCGCGGTTTACTTGCCCTGTCGATGAGGCTTGTTTCGCATTTCCCACGATGATTCCTCCCTAGTGCCATCTCGTCTCTCTAACGAAATATAACCTAGAGTTGGCGCCCAAAGACCGCGATAATTCGCCAAGGTTTGCAGAAATTCTGCAGCTACTTCCACCGATTTCGATGCCGAACATAACCCTGGGCCGGCCGGCGATCGCCTGACCGACGAGATGACGGAACTGCGGAGCCTGATGTCTCGACACCGATCTTCTGCGCGAGACGATCGGCTTTGCTGCCCGGCGAATGATGGAGTTCGCGGTCGAGGGACTGACCAAGACGGAGCATGGCGAGAAGAGCCATGGGCGTATTCCGCAGCAACCCTCGTGATCAGCTGGGAAACCACGTCGGCGTGGTCGAGTTGCGGACGCCCACCGCGCAAATGCTCTTACCTTCCAAGTCTTTTCGAGCCGCGTCGCGTGGGCAAGAACGCGCCACTGCGATGGTGCAGAAAGCCTGCGCAACGCGTCTCCATTCGCTCCGTAGACGACCTGGTGCGGGCGATAACGATGAGCGCGCGATCTCAAACAAGCTAGGTGAGACGGCTGTGGGCCGAGATCGACGAAAGCGTGAGGCGTTCCCGGCCGATCGAGGCGACTGTGGATCGACGCCGCTTATTTGAAGGTCCGCCAGCAGAACCGTATCGTCTCGGCGGCGGTAATTGTTGCGGTTGGGTCAGGCCGTTCGTCTCCGACGCACGCGAGGGCATCAGGGCCGCGTCGCCAATGCGCTCAACGCCATATGGCAGCGCTGCCGCGTGCACTTCATGCGCATGCGCTAGCGCATACCCGCACGAGCGGGCGGCGCTCGTCTCAGGCTTTATCGCCGCCTCGTTTGCGTAGGACGATGCGGAGGCCGCTAGCGCACAATGTCGCCGCATGGCCGACCAATTCCGCCGTAGGCTGCCGAAGTTCGCCGTCTTTATGGGCGACAAGCAGAATAATGTACTCGGCTACATGCTTTCGCGCCCCATCACCGGACCGAGTGCACTCAACCGCGCCCGATCGAGCGTCGAAACGGCGAGATGAAGCGGACAGAGGTAGTAAACATCTTCCAAGAAGAAGATGCCATTGTTCGCCTCGTCGGCACGACCCTGCTCAGGCAGAGCGATGAGTAGGCCGTCCAGCGCTCGTCAAACGACGTCGGCTCCCTGACTAACTGCAACGTCAATCCACGCGACAGCAGCTTGTTCGGATCGATGTCCACCATGATCTGACGGTACTTGCCGCCGGCGGGCGTGGGCAGCGTCACGCCCGGAACGGGAGCCAATTGCTGGCGGACCCGATAGATACCGAAGTCATATAATTGCTGCTCGTTCAGGCTGTTGGATTCGAGGCTGAGCTGGAGCACCGGCACGCTCTTGATGCGGTGTGTCGCGTGGGTCTAGGGACGTGTCGGCGCGGCGATCGTCCCCGAGAGCGCCACACATCAGGTCGAAGCGTGCTTGCCCCCTGCACACGGCCGGCGGGGGATGATAGCCGTATCTGCTTGGAAGCCCGTTGCGGCGCGCATCCGCGCGAGATCTAACTGAAGGCACTCGGCCTCGTCGAAAAGGAGCACAACCCAGCCATTGGTTGCAGAATTTCGGGGGCCTTCAGGCTATCTTTCGCGCCCAACAGGCTTCACTCGCGTTTTATGATCGCGGTTCAAGAGTTCGTATAGGTGTTGCTTGAATGACCACAGTTCTGATTACAGGTGCAAACCGAGGCATCGGCCTTGCGCTCGCGCAGCAATACGCGACCGACGGGGCCGAAGTGATCGCCTGCTGCCGCGAGCCGGTAAAGGCCAGTGCGCTAAAAGACCTCGCGGCGGGGTGCGGCGATCGCGTGAAGATCGTACAGCTCGACGTATCCGACCAGAGTTCAATCGCGTCCCTCAAGGGCGCGGTCGGTGACCAGCCTATCGACATCCTCATTAATAACGCCGGGGTCAATGGCACCCCGAAGGACCAATCGGCCAACTGCATCGACCCCGAGAACTGGATGACGACGCTGCGTGTCAATGCACTCGCCCCGATGCTCATTTCCCAGGCGTTGCGGGACAATCTGATACGCGGCTCTGAAAAGAAGCTTGTCGCAATCAGCAGCGTTTATGGATCCATTGCCAACGACTATGGTGCTGGTTACGCGAGCAGCCTAAACAGGTATGCCTATCGAGCCTCAAAGGCGGCGCTCAACAACGGCATGCGCGGCCTTGCGCGCGATTGGGCTCATGACGGCGTGCTGGTTGGCATTTTGGACCCAGGCTTTGTACGGACCGATATGCCTGGCGAAGTTGCCCGCGCTTCCTCGCTATCCATTTCCGCCGACGAAAGCGCGCGCGGTCTGAAGCAATGCATCGCCGAGCTCACAGCTGCTACCAGTGGTACCTTTCAGCGCTTCTGGGGAGAGACAATTCCCTGGTGACCTCTGCCCATTTTGCTTCCAGCACCGTCACGCCCGCCTAAACAAATCGGCGATGATGTCACCATGAATGCCGCGATGGATCTACCTGTTGCGGATCGGGAGTCTGGAATCCGGACCGTCACCGGTGTACTGAAATCAGTGCAGCTTCTTAGCCTGTCAAGTACTTGGACAGGGAAGCGAATGCAAGCAGCACGTCCGCTTCTGCTATTTTCGGCTCCAAGCTTCCGGCGTCCGCTGCCAGGATGGAATCTGAGAGAACGCTCTCCTCATCAGTCGGGCGTAGGATTCGGCGGCAGGGTGGTTGAGGATGATGTTAACGCTGAGCTTTCGTCGGCCATCTTTATCTCGTGAGCCGACGAACTTGGCTGAGCCGGGCGCCCCATGCGTTCGTTGTGGCCCATCATTTTCTGATCGCGCTGCTAGTCTGACTGAGTCACAAAACCGCCGGCCAGAATCAGTGATGGTTGAAGCATGGACCATCAGCCGATGAGGCCGACATGAGCAGGCGTGGCACCAAGACGACCGAGCGGCGATTTGCGGCGTATT
>Ga0315911_1000126_pt1 | contig 9866 bp, 6 predicted proteins | sample Edanod1MG_FD_207737 | JGI IMG/M metagenome (GOLD analysis project Ga0315911, IMG submission 207737) | Root nodule microbial communities collected in Santa Monica, California, United States - Edamame nodules 1 | ecosystem: Host-associated > Plants > Roots > Nodule | place: USA: California... | reverse complement strand
GCATAAGCCCCATGTTTATACACCAACATCCTTGGAAGATGAGTCAAATAGAAAGCATGAGACAAGCGTTGAACATCATGAGGAAAAATATTTGCTGCAAAAGCTGATAATAGTGAGACAAGGTCACTCGTCGAGGTTGCTCTTCAGCCATGACCTCGGCTTCAAATTCTATTGTTTGAGATTCCCTGGATGTAGGTGAATTAGAAGATGATGACTCAGAAAAGTGAGCCTCTTCAAGAGGATTAATGCTACTGTTCTGTCATGCAAAAGCTTTCTTTTTCTCTCTATGTTGTTTCTTCTAAAGGTGGCTTCAATTTCTAAATCCAATGGAACCAATTCACCTGTAGAAGATCTACGCATGCAAACACTAGCAGGAACAACAGTTAACCAATTGAAGAAGAAAATAAATTATGAACTAAACAAATATTAACAAAAACAAAAATTAATAAATCAAAGAATAATGAATTAATGCCTTTTGTTGGATTTCCCCTGCAGTTACTTTTTGGTCCAATTTTCCTTTATACAAATATGTTCAAGGGAAATTCGATTCACCAGAAACCACACCAGATCGTCTAGTATTTAAAACTAAAACGGATGAATCCGAGTATCGAACTCAGGGAACTAGTATTAGACAAAGTTATATTCAGAAATAAGGCATTGTTGAAACAAACATGGGTGAAAGGGATAAATCATTCAAGCACATGGTTAGCTTTTTGGCTCAAGGTTCAATCAATCAATAATTCATTCAGCTCAAACTGAGTGCAAGGGATAAATCATTCAAGCACATGTTCAGCTTTTTGGCTAAGTGGCTATCACAATCAAACATGGCCTTCATCATCCTCAATTTCATGCATTCAGTCCATACTTCAGAGATTCATGCAAAAATCAGTACTAAATGATAGTCGTTTCTCTCAAAATTTTAGGATCACACTCTCACCGGGCACAGTCAATGCATTCCTTCACAATCAATCTGACAAACTGACTAGCATTTTCAGTCAAAGTTCTAATCACATGTTCTTTCTCTTCTAGTGGATGCAAGATTGATCAAAACAAAGTCTATACATTCCAATCCACTCAATTCATACAATTCTCATTCATTTCAAACAAAACACACCACTGAATATCAAATTCAACCATTTCACTATTGAAACAAGTTTTTTGTACAAGCAATCAACACTAAAATAACTAGAATTTAAATGACTGAAACATAAAGCAAACTAAAAAACTAATAACTAAATTGTTCATGATTTGCAGAAATTAAAACAAAACAGAATTTAAACATCCTGCTCATCTTGTGGCTGATCTTCATTTAAATCCAGCACTGGAGCAGCTGGTATATCCTGAAGAATGGGCTGCTCTGGCTCCATGGCTAGTACTGATGGCATAATGTCCTCAGATATAGGTGCAGGGGATGGCTCTGGCATGGGATCTAGTGAAGATACCTCCTCCTGAGCCATAGATTTATCTGTAGCAAATTAAAAGGGCTCAAGAGGAGTCCTCTGCTAAAACTGGCTCCTCTGTTGCCTGCTCTGGCTCTTGGGTTGCAGAGGTGTCATCCCCTCCAGATGAAGAAGGCTGGACTCCAGGCCAAGCCACCTGAGTCAGAAACTCATATGTGCTCATAATAGATGGTAGGCCTGAGCTCTAGAGACTCTGCATGATAATGACCTGCCCTCTGTGGAGGCTCTGCATCATAGAGTGAAGCATCTCTGGAGTAAACACAAAATCTGATGCAGGAGCAGAAGAAGCTATGAGCTGAGCTGAACTGGTAACTAAACTGGTATAAGAGCAGGAGTAGTTGGAGTAAAAGAAGAAGGTGTTATTGTAGAAGGATCTGGTAAAGTAGATGAAGAAGGAGCAGAAGCATCTGGTGCTACTGAAGTAGGGGGAGCCTCAGATCTCTTACCCCTAGCCTTCCTTGGCCCTCTGAATGTCACTATTGGATCATCTAGATTCCAACAGTTCTTCTTTATATATGCCAAGTTAATGGCAGGGCTAAGACTCTCCAAGGATCTGGAATATGATGTGACTCCTCTAGCTTTACTCAAAGCTATGATTAAGGCTGGAAATCCAAGCCTAGAGGAGTCATGCTGGGCAATGATAGAAATCTTGGTGGGAGATGAGGTAGCCCAGGTTCATGTCCATCTTCATAATAATGCCATAAATCAACTTAACCCGATCCAATGTGATATCAGAAGTGTGGGAGGTAGGGACCAAGTTGGAGTAAGAAAGAACACTCCAAGTCTGAGCGAGGGTGGTCATGTTCTTCCTTAAGATCTTCAAAGGCTGACCATCAGCATTCAGCTCAAATCCCCTCCCTGAGATGCAAAGCTTAGCAGCTAACTCTTGAGGATCAGGCCTCAAGAGTGCAAATCTAGAGTAGGTTGGTAATGTCTCCCCCTCCTCAATGATCACAGGGGTCTTCAGGAATGTGTTGAGGGTGTCTTCATCAAATTTTATCAAATGACCTCTGACCCTCACCTGTTTTGGTGATTTGTCCTCTGGATCATAGAGGTTAGCATATAATTCTTTTACTATGGCAACATCAATGTTGCCTTCATCAAAGCTAGTCAGTTCTTCATCCCATTTTCTTCTCTCCAATTCCTCCTTGAACTCATCAAATTCAGTGTGGTAGATTACCTCATTTCTCTCTAGCAATAGCTTCCTAGGAACAACAATGTCATTATATCTGTCCCAAGCTTCCTGTGAATGGAATCTTGATCTGTCAAATCTAATGTGGGAAGAATAAGAAGCAGATGATTTTCTTCTCTTTGAAGCCATATGAAAATATAAGATCAAACAACAAGATTAATCAGGGTTATTTTCAACAAAACAGAAAAATAAAACTAAAAACTGAACTGGGCACTTAGCGTAGCAGGCTGGGCTTAGTGTGCCTTTTAAAATTTTACTCATGGGCTAAGCGCAATAAACTCGCGCTTAGCCTAAAGACACAGAAAATATTTTTCTGCAGATTAGGCTTAGCGCAACATGCTGGGCTTAGCCTAAATCTACAATTTTCAAAACAGAAGAGGGTCTGAGCTTAGCACAGGATGGCGCGCTTAGCTCAGCCTCACCATAATGACCCTTAGGCTTAGCACATAGGGTGCACATAGCCTAACTACAAAAGCTTTAAATAGTAAGAGAGTTGAGCTTAGCGCAGTAGGGCGCGCTTAGCTCAACCTCTACGAACATAACAAGGGCTTAGCGTAGCAGGCTGCGCTTAGCCTTATTCAAAGGTTGAAAAACAGAAGCAAAGTGGCACTTAGCCTGACAGGTCAGGCTTAGTGCTGAACAAAAATTTGAAAAATCCTAAGTGTCTGAAACACTAGGCTCGCTTAGCGCACAGACGTGCTTAGTGGGTTCATCATTGAAACTCATCAGAAGGATGAATGTGCTTAGCGCGACATGGTCGGGCTTAGCACGATCATCTGGAAACCTAAAAATTCATCAGTTACGATGAACAGGCTAAGCGCAGAAGGCGTGCTTAGCGCGTTTCATCGTGATTTCCAGAAATTACTCGGGGGTTTTCACCCTTTTTCAGCCAAGGCCCCTAATGGACCATAACACTTAACCTAATTAACTACATTACTCTAAAATGAAACCCTAAACCTACCTTAACTAACAACTAATCCTAAAAACACTAAACCTAAGCAGAAACACAAACTAAAAGCACTAAATCATCTATCCTAAGGTTCAAGACATGAAAATGAAAATGAAAATGAAGCACTACTTACTTGGATTGTGATGAAATGCAAGAAGAAGCAAGGAATATGCAGAAAGAGCTTGAAGCATAGTAGCAAATTGCACACACGCAGAAGGTAAGCACAGCGAAAAGGAAGCAATAATTTTTTTGTGTAAAGGCAACTGCCTATGGCAGTTCTATTTTATTTTGGCATTTTTGTTGGGAGCGCTTACCGTGTAGCTACGCTTAGCGTGCCCACGTGATGTTTGAGTTTAAAATCCCAAGCGCTTAGCCTAACCTCACGCGCTAAGCCCAACTTGAAGTTTCAAATTCCATAGAGGATCTGGGGCTTAGCGCAGCAGGCTATGCTTAGCGCTTTCTGCAACTCAAAATTTTTTCCACAATATGCGCTTAGCCTGAGATGTAAGGCTTAGCGGGCAATCAGGCTTCAACTTACAGAAAGTATTTCAGGCTTAGCGCAACAAACGCGCTAAGCACACTTCCAAGAATTTCAAAATAGTGAAGGATTGGCACTTAGCGCATCCTGCGGTTAAGCCCAACTATGAAAGCTCAATTCCAGAATGGATTTGGGGCTTAGTTCAGTACAGCGCGCTTAGCGCTGCTACAATAAAATTTTCCAAAGAAGGAGTGGCACTTAGCGCATCATCCTCGCTAAGCCCACTTCTTGAAGTTCAATTCTAGTGAAGATATTGGGCTTAGCGCGGTGATGTGCGCTTAGCTAAACTATTCAGCCAACTATTGAGGGGTCTAAGCGCTTAGCGCGAGCAAGCTCAGACTTAGCGGGTGAAGACATGGCGCTTAGCACAAGGGTTGCACGTAGTGGATGGACAACTGGAAAAAAATTTCTAAGTCTTTTCTGTCCATCTCTCCACATGAGCTTAAAAACCCTTTTTCTCAATACTAAACAAGCTTAAATCACATACAATCACAAGAAATTATCCCAAGCTAAATGTAAGAAAGAAAAAATTAAAAATGATTGGGTTGCCTCCTAACAAGCGCTCTTTTAATGTCATTAGCTTGATGCATCTTCATATTATCCAAGGTCCAACAAGGTTCCTACTTCCAGAACCTTTTTCTCAGGTCTCCTTTCCTTCATCACATGAACCTTCAAACAGACATTTTGGTCAGGTGGATCTTTATCCTTATGGAATAAATCAAAGTTGATTTTCTGATCTTCTATGCCCATTTGCAGCATTTCTTTCCCATGTCTACCATGCAGCTTGCGGTGGACATGAATGGGCGTCCAAGAATAAGAGGACTGACAGAGTCCTCTTCTATATCCATCACAACGAAATCAGCTGGAAAAATTAGATGTTTAACCTTCACTAAGACATCTTCAATCACTCCATATGGCTTTCTGATGGAGCGATAAGCTAAGTTCTAAAGTTGATTTGACCTCTAAAACTCACTGCTTCAATCAAATCTACTATGTTCTAAAGTTGATTTGACCTCTAAAACTCACTGCTAGAGTGTGGCTTTAGGAAGATAAGTAGAGTGGTGTATCAACATGGACTGGACATGCATCTAATGCTCGTATTTAATGTATCAATAAGCACCTTCAGATGCAAGCTCATACGCAAACAAAAACCCTTTAGAGACAATGACGACTTGTTGAAGAAGTCTAGCTACAAAAACTCGAAGCTTTTAAGAGTTGAAGTTAAGAAGAACAATTTTGAATCTCTTATTATTTCTCATATATCTTCAAGCTTTTTTTTTTGTAATATTAATAAGTTAGGAAAAAGCTCTCAAAACACTTCGTATATCTTGAGAGTAAAAGATAATGTGCTTAAGTTAGAGAAAAGAATACTTGGTAGAAAAAGAATACTTGGGTTGTAAAAGATTTGGGGTATGCTTTTCGGTAAGAATTAAAAATGACAGTAAACAATACTTGTAACTTTATAAGAGTTAGTGAAAATTTGATGGATTGTTAAGAACTTTGACGTAATCTCAAATGGTAATGAGAAAACAATATAAATTTCATTGCCTTGTCTTTATCTCTTATCTGTTTAACTAACTAGGGATTAGAATTTTATTTTGGTTCTAAAAAATGTTTACAAAATCTATTAAGCATCGTTTTACTTTGCCTGTTTGCAAAAACCTTGTTTGCTTTGTTAGAGTTTTTTTAGACAATAACTTTGTGTTCAAAAAAGGTTTGTGAAAATTTTTAAATCACAATTCAACTGTCTTCTTGTGATATTTGTCTTTACAACAATATATACCTCAATATTATTCTTAAAGTTAGGTGCATTTACACCCCTCAAATGTACATGGATACACCACTCCCCTTCTCCAGTCTCCTTTCTCAATACCCTTTCTTCCCTAAACCCCAAATCCTACACCAACATTGTGAGACTCTTCTCCAATCCCTCATCTGGTTTTGACACAACCAGTTCTCGACTGCAAAACAACAAAAAGGCAAGAATCACACCAAGCCAAACACTTTGCAAATCACATCACACCAAGAAACTAGTAGAAACAAAGCCAAATTTTAGTATCGACGACATTAGCATAGTCGAATTGGAAAGCATTCGGATTGGAATTGAGGGTTTCAGAGAGAAGAAGGAGAATGCGGGAGGGAGGAGTGGGATTTTTCCAAGGCTAGCAAATGAAGAATGGTGATGAGGTGTTGAGAAGACGTTGTTGGTGTGGTGGTCTTCAAGACAAGAGTCTAACGGGAAAATGAGTTGATCTGCACATGAGCGCGACCCTTGGAATGACATAGACAAAGGAGGAAAAGAGAAAAGAAGCCTTGGCCTCGGGCCTTACAAAACTTTCAGCCATGGTCATGTGTAGATGTGGAGTGCAAAGTGAGGGTTTAAGTTCACGATTGTTGATCTTCCGACACTACACACTATGTTTACTTTCTAAGCTTTCTTATTTCCCTCTTTTTTATTTCATTCTTCAGGCAATAAAATTGTATATTATCATGTTCGGTATGGTTTATGTATGGATGTCAACGCTTAGGATCAGTTACAAAAAAAGTTGACAATAGTGACAAAGTAATTTACATGTAATTTTTAAAATTGTCACCGAAATTTTAGTAACACCAAAATTAGTAACAATTATTTTTGGCAATTTTTGTCACTAATGATTTAATTTTTTGTAGCGCATGCAGCTGGAGGCAGCCAAAGAGTATCCATTCTAGTGTACGTATTAGATGTATGTTATACTTATGTGAACTAGATGAATTTTAGGGTTGATAAAGATGGTGTACACTAGCATTCATCTGTATTAATTTTCACCTACACCTAACATTTTGGCGATGTTAATTATATGGATGGATGAACTCGTAGCAAAAAGTGATCATGGATGAAAACGAAGGAGGGGAAAAATGAGCTACAACATTAGAACTTGAAATCAAAATAGTTGTAATTAAGCCTAAAAAAATTATACAAAATGGATTTTTTTTTTCAAAATTAAACAACAAAAAGTTATGCCAACTAGTGTCATTCACTCATCATGACACAAACTTGACTGTTGTTGTTGCACAACCAAAATTGAAGCCCTAGTCTCCATATCCGGTGAAGCAAGCAAATCACCAACAACCCCTAACTCCGAATATTCAGTCCAATTTTCCAGCCCAAATGTCTGAGAAGTTTTGACCCCATTGCGTCTCCCAACTACAATAAAATCAAATTTGTTCGCTATATCTTTGATGAAACATGTTGTCTCAGATGCATCTTCTATAGTCCTCTCTTCATATGTCACATTTTCTAGTTTAAAATAAGCTCCACGCACCTCCCTCAACTCCTCATTATCAATCATGTGTTCCCAATCCGAGATATTGTGGTCATGTGCTAGCAACCTATACACAAACAACTGATTCTCAGGGTTTTTCAAAAACCTCTTAGCCAAGCACAAGGCCTCTCTATCATCAGGTCCACCCAAGAAAATCATGGCAACCTTGTAACTTTTTGAGCTGAACCCACAATTGCCACGGTTCACAAGAATCCCAATTGAGCAAGGTGCCCTTTCCAAAACCTTGGAATTAAGTGCCCTAATGTTGCTATCTTCTGACTCAATTGACCCATCCCCTCCCCATTTCACATGAAATGGAAGGACTATTAGGGCTGCATTTTTGTCCAAAGCAAGGTAACAAACATCTTCGTGCATTAGAGTTGTTGGGGATATGGCAGTGTAGGTGTTGGCAGTGGCAAAACCAGCATAGTCACGTTCAAAAAGATCAAAGGCCACAATTAGTTCCCCAGAGTAGTTGTGGGAGGACCCCACTTTGTGCTGAAGTTTGTGTGCTATGAAAATTGGATTGGACCTTCCTACTAGCTCCATTACATGCACAATATCTGCCACTAGTGTGTTCTCTGGTGCTGGGGAACAAAGTTGGAGCATATTTTTTATGTGATTCATGTGGAATGGCTTGTGGATGCACGCAACAACCCTAAGCTCATGGTTGTTTTTCAAGGTCATAATGTTCCTTTTTTGGTACCCTGCGTATTTCCTTGAAGGGTCATACAATGCCTTCACACCAAGCCTCGAAGTTGTTCCCATAAGCAACACTGAGATGATCGTAACAGCTATTGTACCTTTATTTTGTGACTGCAATAGTTGAAGTGGTTAACGTTAGTTAATCATTAGTTCAACAATCGAACAAAGATCAATTAATGCATCTTAATTACCCCTATATCCACATCTAATTCTCTCATTAATTAACCTTTTAGCATACAAGAATGTTAAGATAGGTGTAAAAAAATGAAAAAGAAATCCATTGAACAAGTTAAAATCTTTCACATGTAGATTTGTTTTAAGTCCAGTATTACAAACAAAACTTGTTTTTACTATCATTGTATTACACCATTATATTTGTAGATAAAATAATAAATGTCTAATTTATTCTTTCAAATATAAAGTAAATGTCTAATTTATTCTTCCAAATATAAAGTAAAATTTCTCTAATTAAAATTAAATCTAAACTTATTTTATCTAAAATGTATTACAACCTACATTAATAAATAATTAAATTTAAATTTAGTTATTCAGTCTAAATATATAATATTATTTTAAGATTTTTTTTTCAAAAAATATATTTCACACTAATTAATTCCATAATTATAATCAAATCAAAATGATCATTTAATATTACAATTGTGCTATATGGAATTCATTTACTAAGTCTTAATGACCTAAATTAGGATAGGACACTAATTTGATGTAATTAATAGTTTCAAAACCAATCCAATTATAGTATGTTTCATCAAAGCACCAAAATAGTCATATGCTATAATTAATTGCAAGATGAGAAATGTATTCTTTAATATATTTATTTTCAAAAAAATTTACATTATTAAATAAATAAAATTGATATAAGCCCGACTAAAAAGGGAGCCGGAATCGCATTTTTTAGTTAAGCCAACTTCATATAAGATCTACTTAATATATAGTGAGAACTTGAAAAAGGTATCTTTTAAAAAAACATGTTACTGACATGAGACACTTATGCATATGTAAGGTAATGCAAGTAGTTTTTGTTTCTGTTTTAATAAAATGCATGCATATATGAGTGATTGAATAATTACCATTGTATCGTAGACCAGGACATAGGAGCATATATCAACAACACCTTTGCAGCTCAAAATGAGAGCAAGGCAGAAGCCATCAGTGAAGGGCATTTTGCAATAGCGGCAAATTCCCATGCACACCACCAACTTAATCAAGTAGACCATTATAACGAAGAAGCATATGACCATAACGAAGGAGAGAGAGTCACATTGTTTGAGATCGACCTTCATGGTGCTACACGTGACGAAAATCGAAGTCAAGAACCAGTTGGAGAACAACTCAAGTTGGGAAACGAATTCAGACCCCAAAGGAGGGCCTTCAGGAACAGCAAGCCCTAATATAACTGCTCCTACCAAGAAGGGTTGGTTGAAATACCCTGCAAAGAAACCTAATCCCAAAAACAACACTACGATGGCATAGATATAAGTCTTAGACACGGGTTTGCCTTCTGGGGTGTTCTTCACAACCCATCTCATTGCTGGACGCCCAAGTAGTGGAGCGAAGATTAGGTAAATGAAAAATGCCACCATGTTTGTAAGACGGATAGAAAAATCCAAATTTAGGCTTTTCAGAAAGTCGGCGCCAAATCCTGCCCCGATTCCACCTGATAAGGGACACCAAAGCGAAATCAGATACATTGACGGATGTT
>Ga0315911_1000125_pt1 | contig 9885 bp, 10 predicted proteins | sample Edanod1MG_FD_207737 | JGI IMG/M metagenome (GOLD analysis project Ga0315911, IMG submission 207737) | Root nodule microbial communities collected in Santa Monica, California, United States - Edamame nodules 1 | ecosystem: Host-associated > Plants > Roots > Nodule | place: USA: California... | reverse complement strand
TCTGCCATCTTCAAAAATTCTACTTTGCATGACCTTCTCTGGTTCGACCTGCAGTTTCTAATTCTCATTCAAGGTTGTTGGTAATGGTTGAGGGGAACAATTGGGCTTAACCACTTTCTTGAGCAGGGATGTATGGAACACCGGATGTATCTTACTACCCTCTAGGAGTTCCAGTTTACAAGCGACCCCTCCAATTCGCTGTATTTGTGGTGTCCCTAAACTAATGACTGGTTTAATAGTAATAAATTAAATAACAAAAACCATGGAAATTTTTTTTGCACTGTTATTTATTTCACGATAATTAATTTCAGAAGGAAAATTATCACTATAGTGTCCTGAGTGGCCAGTTCACAACTCTATTCGGTTTCATTTCTTTATGATCACTCATAACCTCCAAACTATTTTTCTTTTTCTAAAAAAAATACCAGCCATCATTTTAGGTCGTCACGTGAGAAATAATAAGGTGCATTCGGTAAACTCTTTTCAAATAAAGTTCATTAACATTCTTTTTCAAATAACAAGATAAAACATAATTGTTTTCATCATCGAAAATTGTCCAAAACATGGGAGTTTGCAAAATAGTACAGTGACATCCAGAGCAAAGGTAATAACTGTGGTGGCTTCAGCCACTATATATACAATCATCAAAATTTCTATACAAGAGGTCTACCCACCCAAAAATCAAAAGAGTAAACCTAGCAGCCTGAACTAGATACACCCACCCACAAAAGTATATACGCTTAATCTAAGGAGTCGTCTGCTGTGATGAAGAGTCGTCGCTATTCGCCATCCCTCCAGGACCACTCTCCTCTGTAGAGTCTGCCTCAAGTGCTGGCATAATATCCTCTGGAGAATCAACATCAGGAAGTGGGTCCTCATCATCCTCTGGTAAGTCAGGGGCATCCATAGCAGGTTTAGGAGATAACTCCTCTGGGTCCCCTTCAGGATCCTCTTCGGAGGATGACACCTCTATCAATTGAACGAGCTCAACTAGTCGATATAGGAGGCTGAACCAGGTTACCAAAAAGGACCATTTTCCCCTGCCATTCATTGACCAGATGCTTGAACGCCTGGTAGGTAAATCTCACTACTGTTTCCTTGATGGTTTTTCTGGTTATATGCAAATCACTATTGCTCCTGAGGATCAGGAAAAAACCACATTCACCTGCCCCTTCGGCACTTTTGCCTATAGGAGGATGCCTTTTGGCCTGTGCAATGCCCCTGGTACCTTCCAGCGGTGGATGATCAGTATGTTTAGTGATTTTTTAGAAAATTGCATAGAGGTGTTTATGGATGATTTCACTGTATATGGATCCTTATCGGCGTAGGCCTGGCAATTGTGGCACTTCCTCACATGGATGCAACAATCATTTTCCATAATGAGCCAGTAATACCCTACCCTTAGAATCTTCCGGGCCATGGCATGCTCGTTGGCATGTGTTCCAAAGGATCCCTCATGCACTTCTACCAGCATTTGCTCAACCTCTTTGGCATCCACACATTGAAGCAAAACCATATCATGGTTCCTCTTGTACAAGATAGTTCCACATAGGAAAAAGTCGGCTGCCAACCTTTGCAAGGTTCTCTTGTCGTTGTCAAAGGTCTCCCATGGGTATTTCTTGTCTTCGATGTATCGTTTGATATCAAAGTACCAAGGTTTACCATCTTGCTCTTCTTCTATCAAGCAATAGTGTGCAGGCTTGCCGTGACATCTGAATTCGATGTATGGCAAATGCCCGTGCAGGGTCAGCTAGAACATGGATGCTAGAGTGGCAAAGGCATCGACCATCTGATTCTCCTCTCTAGGAATGTGATGAAAGGATATGTCATCAAAGAATTTTGTCAGTTTCCTGATGTAGGCTTGGTAGGGTATCAACTTATGATCCCTGGTCTGCCATTCTCCTCTTAACTGGTCGATTACCAAGGTTGAGTCCCCATATACCTTGAGCTACTTGACCTTTAAGTCAATTGCTGCTTGGATCCCAAGGGCGCACGCCTCATACTCAATCATATTGTTCGTGCAGTCAAAACCCAACCTAGTCGTGAAAGGTATACATTGATTATTGGGGGTAACCAAAACCGCCCCAACTCCATGGCCTAATGGTTAGACGCACCGTCAAACCACATAATCCATTTGTCCCTATCTTCATCCTCTACTTCCTCCTCGAACAAGGTCAAAATGTCCTCATCCAGAAATTCTGGATGCATAGGCTGGTAGTCCTTGATGGGTTGTTGAGCCAGGTAATCTGCCAAGGCACTCCCCTTTATCGCCTTTTGAGTGACATAAACAATGTCAAATTCTGACAGCAGAACCTGCCATAGAGCGATCCGTCCAGTAAGAGCGGGTTTTTGAAAGATGTATTTGATTGGGTCCATTTTGGACACCAACCAAGTGGTGTAGTTCAGCATGTACTGCCTTAGATGGTGGGCTGCCCAAACCAGGGCACAACATGTCCTTTTGAGCAAAGAGTAGTTCATTTCACATGTCGTGAACTTCTTGCTTAAGTAATAGACAACTCGTTCCCTCTTTCCAGACTCGTCATGCTGCCCCAACATACACCCCATCGACTCATCCAACATAGTCATATATGGGATAAGGGGTCTTCCAGGCACCAGTGGCACAAGCACAGAAGGGTTCATGAGGCACCGCTTGATCCTTCTGAATGCCACTTGGCAGTCGTCGTCCCATTGGATATACTTGTTCTTACGCAATAGCTTGAAGAAAGGCTCACAAGTAGCGGTCAGCTATTTCAGTGCGTGGCTCCAGCATTTCGAGGATGGCTTTTACTTTGTCTGGGTCTACCTCTATCCCTTTCTGGCTCACGATAAAACCGAGCAACTTTCCCGACTTGACCCTGAAAGTGCACTTTACGGGATTCAACCTTAATCGGTACTTACGCAACCTCTTGAACAACTTTGGTAAGTTGACAAGGTGTTCCTCCTCGGTCTTTGACTTGGATATCATATCATCCACGTAGACCTCAATTTCTTTGTGCATCATGTCATGGAATAATGCTACCATAGCCCATTGGTAGGTTGCCCCAGCTTTCTTAAGCCCAAAGGACATCACTTTGTAGCAGAAAGTTCCCCACAGGAAGACGAAGGTCGTCTGCTCCATGTCCTTCGGTGCCATCTTTATTTGGTAATAGCCCAAGAACCCGTCCATCCTTCTTAGGGACTGGCATGATGTTGGTGACCCATTCTGGGTATCGAGCAACCGCCAAGAAGCCAGTGTGAAATTGCTTTTTCACCTCTTCTTTTATCTTCAAGGACTTCTCAGGCTTCATCCTCCTCAACTTTTGCTTTACTGGGGAACACTTGGGATTCAAAGGTAATCTATGTTGTACGATGTTAGGACTCAAGCTGGGAATATCTTGGTATAACCAAGCGAAGATGTCTTGGTAGTCTCATAGCAGAGCCACCAATTCATCCCGGATATTTGTGGACATGCTCGTGCCAACCTTGACCTTCTTTCTTTCTTCGCCAACACCTAAGTTTACAATCTTCGTTTCTTCTTGGTGTGGCTTCACTTCCCTGTCTTCCTGTTCGACCATTCTTTTTAGCTCTGGGGGAAGCCCCCTATCCTCATCTTCCCCTTCCTCAGCTTGATTTACAAGTTGCTCAAAATCAACGTCTGGGTCATCGGTATCATTACCTTCGCAGGACTCATTGTTGGATCTGTACCATTTAATCGTAACAAATGAAGAAGGATTGTATATTTATAGTTTCGTGGTAACAAGACATGCCCAAATAGGGAGAAAACCCTAAAGCCTAGGTGTTCATTTTCCCATATGGTTCCTTTTTCTCCAATTTTCAACAAATATATTCAAGGGAAATGAAACACCGGAAAGTGAACCGGGTCGTCAAGTATTTAAAATTAAAACGGAGTGATCCGAGTATCGAACTCAGGGAACTTGCTTATTAATTAGAGTTTTATTCAGAAGTAAGGCATTGTTGGAACGAACATTGATAATTGAGTGTTAAAAACAGAAATAAACTACTTCTATGGTAAAAACAGTAAATGCAAGTAAGTAAAAGTTGACAACAATAGGTAAAAGGCATTAGGTCTTTCTAACAAACAAGTTGATGCATATGAGTATATTTCTCTAATTAATCATGTTCTTGTGTTTTATGTTGTATCCTAAAGTACTAAACCTCGATCCCTCGTAAGTTTAGACTAATTTAACCTAAGCTTCATCTGCATATCCCTCATGTAAGACTAGGCTTAACTTAAATAGCATTATCATCACAGCATAATCAGAAAAACAAAGCCCTACAATCCATCCCTGGTAATGTAGTTATTTAGTCCTGCTTATATCAAGTTCTAAGGCAATAGTACATTTCCCAATGCTAAAGTCACCTAACAATACACACAAATGGGTGATTAGACCAAGAGCATGCAATAATTATGCATTGAAAGAAGCATTGAACACACAAAACACAATTAATTAGATATTAAAAGTAATTACATCAATTGTTCCTTAGAAATCCCCAACTAGGGTGTTTAACCAGCCATACAAGGAACCCTAATGCAAATGAGATAGAAAGTACAGAGCAATTGTTGCTTACACAAGAAGGGGGATCCCTCCTCCTCTTCTTGGCACCTCACAATCACTCAAACACTCTCTAATCTCTCAAAGTGATAAACCCTAGCCTCATTGCTTAGTTGCTACCTCTAGAGCACTATCTCGAATTCTGTGCAAAAGTATGCAGTTTTGATCTCCAAAATTTGTACCCTAATTCTGACAAATCAGGCTTTAAATAGGCTCTAAAATTGCAATTTTCCTTCTTTAAATAGGCTCTAAAATCAGGCTTAGCGCGAGTAAGTGGATTTGGGCTTAGCGCTAGTCGTGCGCTGAGCCTGGCAAGAGACAAACGTCTCGCTTAGCGAGCGGATCTCGCGCTTAGCGCGTGGCCTTGATTCTTGTGCTCTTCCAAATTCCCTTGTCATACTAAGTGAGTTGAAGCTGCGCTTAGCGGTGGATGTGCGCTAAGCCCACAGGGTCCGCTTAGCGCGACTGCTCCTTTTAGCACTTCAAGATTTTAGCCTCTTTTGACCTAAAATAGTGAAAATTTTATCATTAAATCACATGGGAGATACTCTAAAGACAATTATTCAAACAAAACAAGATTTATATATAAATTCCTACAAAATAACTATAAATTGGGGAACTATACAAGTTTTAGAAAATGTTTTCTATACAAAATTTAGTCGTATAAGATGACTAACACTTATCTGGCCCCTATCAATAGGGCCTTCATAGAGAAATATTGCATGCCCAGGCAGGTGCAACAATAGGGTCAGACATAGCAGTAGCAGGAGGAGGACCAGCAGCAGCCAACCGTGGATGCGCCACCACCTCTACGGCAGCTGCCATCACTAGATTCCATCTCTGCTCACCTGCGGAGGATAGAGCTTCAGATGCACACATACATGCAGCATGTGACTAGCCAGCAGGTGGCTAATCACAGGGGTCAGGTGCAGCTGAATGAGAGCTTCTACCGGTACACCCAGCACCAGTAGATCCAGGACCCCATTCCTTTTCGGTGGCCTACCCCCGAGTAGTTCAGGGCCACAGTGGCATGGCCTAGAGATGAGCCCGATTTGCAGATGGGGCTGGACCTGCAGGGGCCCTCGGAGGCGAGGTTGGAGCTCAGAAGGATGATGATATGGCTAATGTGTTGGACTACTTCATGTGAGGAGGTGGAGTTGCATGGCTGGGATCGCCTTAAAAAACTATGATTTTGTCTTTATTCTATGTTATCACTTTTAGTTTTTATTTGTTATCTCATTTCAATAGAATTGGACTTTATGTTATTGCTTTCAGTTTTTATTTGTTATCTCGTTTTGATAGAACTGGACTTTATGTTATCGCTTTCAATTTTTATTTGTTATCTCATGTGATAGACCTAGACTCTATGTTATCGCTTTCAGTTTTTGTTATCTCATTGTGACGAACTTTACTGCTTCTAGCATACTGTCGTACTATTGCATTGCGATGGTTTGTCTGAATAAAGAAAACTAAGAAAAAAAAACAAGGTCTTTTGTATTGGTTTCTTTTCATTCACACGCCTTTTTGTTCCTTTGGTAAAGTGTAATCTCAGGTAACAATTTTTCCTAGGTTATGAACTTTTTCTATAAAAAAACAAAAACAAAAACTAAGAAAGAAAACTAAAAAGCCAACACACTTTTGAAAAAGAATGACCACTAGTTTTATTTCGAAAATTCACGGATCAAAACACAAAAAGGTTTTTGAAAAAAAAATGTGCACTTAAAGGGTGAATGCAATGAAAGATTTTCCCGAAATGCCTAAATGGACTTGGATGTGTGCATGACTTGATTTCAATGGGGAAACAAACCCTAAAGCCTTAGTGTTTACATGGCCACAAAGCCTTATATTTGAGTGTCCACATGGATGTGTGCAATGATTTATTTTGCATGAATTTCTAATTGTCATAATATGCATTTTCATGGAAATGATTGGGGCATCCCCTTATTCCTGAGCCATTTGCCAAACGGATATCCGACATAAATCATGTCCCACCAGTTGTAGGACTTTTGAGCCAAGCGTCGATTTTTGGCCATACCCTTGACCAAGGATGGAAATTTCCAACCTTACCCTAAAAAAAAGAGAGAGAAAAAAGAGAACTGGAAGACTTTTCAAGAGAAGTTTCTCTTACCTTGGTTTAGAGATGTGCAAAAGAAAAAGAAAAAAAGTAAAGAAAAAAGAAAAAAAATAATCAATCAAAGATTGAAGAGAAACAAAGGAAAATAGAAAAGAAGAAAAAGGATTTCTTTGGACCAGGCAATATCTGAACAATGTACAGAATTGCCAAGAGAGAAAAATATAAAATAGAAGCGATGATAACTTGGTCGAAACCTGAGGGGTGTAAAGTGATCACCTCCTTTAGTTGCAAACCAAACCTTTGTGTCCTCTCTTGTTCCACACCGAACCAAAGAGAAAAGGAAACAAAAAAGGAAAAGGCCAGAATATCCAAAGCCAAATTCCCTACCAAAATCCCACCTCATAAAGCCCTATTGATCCATGATGATTGCGCATATTATCTTTGATTTTATGGGAAATGACTTGCAAAGTCAATCTATGAAATATCTATGGTCTGGAATTAGGATGAAACACTTGCCTATGTGAGATTTTATACACCTTGAGCTGTTTCCCCCTATTCGGTTGGGCACAGTGTTTCTTCTAATGCTCTTTTAGAAATGAAATGCTAATATCTTAAATCTAATTTTGGTTATGAGAAATTCTATCCGCATGCTTTCATTCCCCAATAGTCACATTGTTTTTCTTCAAAAATATATGTTGTCATGATCGATTTGGAGGTTTGTTTCTTTGCTAAGCGTGTTCACGTTTTAGTGAAAGCTTTTCAAGACTATCAAGTATGTTGGCTTGCAGAGACAATCAAGGTCATCTACCCTTTACTTTTCAAAGACTATCAGAGTCTTTTGTCCTGTAGAGACTATCAATGTCATCTGCCTTTTACCTTTCAAAGACTGTCAGAGTCTTTTGCCTCCGAGACTACCAAGTCTATTGGCTCGCAGAGACGATCGAGGTTATTTGCCCCTTTACATTTCAAAGACCTTTCAATGTCTTTTGTCAAGACTATCACAGTCTTCTTTACATTTTCAAGAATATCAAAGCCTGTTGTCATGCTAACATAATCATTGTCATCTGCTTCTTTACATTTCCAAGACTATCAGAGTCTTTTGTGTCAAGACTATTACAATCTTCTTTACATTTCCAAGACTATCAGAAGCTTTTGTTTCAAAACTATAACAGTCTTCTTTACTTTTCCAATACTACCAAAGTCTGTTGTCTTGCAGAGACTATCAATGTCTTCCGCCCTTTACATTTTCAAAGACCATCAGAGTCTTTTGTTTCAAAGATTATCAGAGTCTTCTGTCGAGACTTCAATGTCTCCCTTACTTTGCAAGACTTCAAGGTCTTTTGTTGATATACCTGATGCCTTTTATAATTCTTCTTTTGACAGGTTTTCACTGCTTGGGCTTCCGATAGTGGCCGATCGGATGGTGATATCGTTCGAACGAAATTAGTGTCTTTATCTTTACTTCCCTTTTATTTCCAATAAAAGATAAGTAAAGAGGGGCAACTGTCATACGCTAATTTCGTCTGGGGATGATCATTTGCAAACATTTGGATTCTTGCCAGCCGAATTGAGCTGCTTAACACCAGTGGTCGCGTAATCCGTAAGATTTTTCGATGTTTGGGAAAAGAATGCGAAAAATACCCAAAAGGGAGGGCAAAAGGTTCATTTGGTGACTTTTTCAGCCCCCTGGCTCGCCCAGGCCAGCCTCTGGCTCACCTGGGCCACCAAAAATCTTAGGGTTGAAGTAACCAGCTCGCCGACGCGAGCTGAGCTTGCTTGGGCGAGGAAGGTTACTTTTGGAGGAAGTAACCAGCTCGCCTGGGCGAGCTATTATGCAACCTCCACCCCTCATTTCCTATAAATAGGCGTGAAGGGGATAAGGTAAAGGGTCAGCTTTTTACATTAAGAGCATTTTAGTGAAATTAGTGAGAAGAAGGAGAAAGAAGAAGAAAAAATGAGGCTGAGGCACTTCCGAATCGCTTCCGTGATCGATTCCTACACCGTTCTTCGTTCGTCAATCAGTTAGTTTTATTGTGAAGTTTTGATTTCATTATATGCATCCTTAGGGGTCCCTCTTGTTGCTTTTCACATCTTCATCTCATTCTTCTACCATCAGTGATCTCATTTCTTTGTGTAAAGTGATTTCAACCGATCGTTCGTGCCATAATCTCACCTTATCACTGTAAAATAAAGTTTCAATCGATTGTTTGTATCGTAATCTCACTTAATCAATGTAAAGTAAAGTTTCAACCGATCGTTTGTGTCATAACCTCGGTTTATCAATGTAAAATAAAGTTTCAATCGGTCATTTACTTTGCAAGTCATATTTTGATGAGTTTGAAAGTAAATAAGTGAAACCAAAGTTAAAATCAACATATTAACAAGCTTTTATCCACAAAAATTGCTTGAATCCGTTCAAAGGTCCAACACCTTAATGGTCTCTTTCACTTTTGTCGGTTAAAATGAACATTTCAAAAGTCTAACTGTGTAATCGATTACTAGAAACCTGTAATCGATTACCAGTGAAAAATTTCAGAAAAAGATTTTTGAAAAGACACATCTCTTCAAATCATTTTGAAAAGGAACGAAGGGCCTATATATATGTGTTTGTTTTCAAAATGCAAGAGAGAGATATTCCAAGAGAAATTCATTGTCAAATGCTCTCTCAACAACTCTTGGGCAAACACTTGCAAATCTATTGAGAGTTCATCTAGGAATTTCAAATTGTAGTATACACTCTAAAGGAGGCAAATGTTTCTGTTCTTCTCAAAAAGTCAATTGTAATCAAGAGACTGGTTGTCTCTTGAATTGTGAATTTCCTGAACACAAGGGAAAGGGATTCCTTGGGTGTTCAAAAGTTGTAAAAAGGATTTTTTTTACAAAGATAGTGGAAAATCTCAAGTGGGTTACTTGAGGACTGGACGTAGGCACGGGAAGTGATCAAACCAGTATAAATCAAGTTTTCACTTTCTCTTTCCTTAAACTTCTTTATTTATTGTTATTTATCTTTTGCGTTAAGGAAGTTTCGTTTGAATTATCATACCCTAATTTCGTCCGGGGATTATTATTTGATGATATACAACCTTTGATTGGCCGCTTCGAGACACTTGGCGTCCTTTGTTGCACAATGAATGAAGTCCCGAGGCGTGTCAGAAATCAAAAGGAAGCAGGCTTGCGCAATCCGTGAAGTTCCGTAATGTGGCAGAAATCGAAAAGAGGTGTTTTTGCGCAATCCGTAAGTTTCCGTAACTTCTTCGA
>Ga0315911_1000124_pt1 | contig 9910 bp, 14 predicted proteins | sample Edanod1MG_FD_207737 | JGI IMG/M metagenome (GOLD analysis project Ga0315911, IMG submission 207737) | Root nodule microbial communities collected in Santa Monica, California, United States - Edamame nodules 1 | ecosystem: Host-associated > Plants > Roots > Nodule | place: USA: California... | reverse complement strand
AGAAATAAACTAGGAGAATTAGGATCTTTCGTGTGAGGAATCACGATTAGAGTAATTTCACATATGTAGGTGATAATTAGAATAGTATGAAATAGAAAAAAAATTACCCTAATTACATCAAGAGAGGTTTCGGTAGGAAGCCCCTGACATAATAAAATCCAACATTCGCTTTTCGTCATCAAGCTCAGTGTTTGTTCCCTTTACTCAGTTCCAGTCTAGAATTGCACCATTGTTTAATTTACAACCAAAATGATTTACTTAGCATTTTCCCAATTCATTCATTAATTTCACACAAATTAATATACACTAGTTGAGTACAAACAAAATCCCTGTGGAAATGATACTTGATCTTACCTTTTTAAAGTACTACTTGGATGAATTGGTGCACTTTCCAATTAGTTAACAAGTTTTTGGCACCGTTGCTGGGGATTTTGTTTTTTTTGTACTTAGTTGCGCATATTTCAGTTTGGAAGCAATTATTCTTTATTCATTCATTTTTCTTTTTGTATATACACATTTCTCCTTCTAAATTTAATACTTTATCCTGGTTAACTACTCTGTAGTAGCTTGCTTCTTGTATGCGAGGTAAAACTCCAAAGGAAGACTTAGGTCCACTGAATTTGGAGATTGAAGGAACCTATAGAAGAAACAACTCAGCTAGAAGAAGAAGAGAGCTACAAGAAGGGTCAGTTGACCAAGGTGACAGAAGGATTCTATCCTCAGAATCATCTTCTTCATTCGCAACCAACTTAGAGGAGCTAGTGTTGTCTACCTTTGAGGAAACTACCATGTCAGAAGACAAACCACTAGGGGTGACCCTTGAGGACTATTCCAGCTCCTCCACACCTCAGTTCTTCACCAGTATTGCTCGGCTAGATGTTCAAGCGGCCAATATTTCATATCCAAACTCTCTGATTCAGCTCATCCAAGGCAACCTCTTCCATGGTTTGCCAAATGAAGACCCCTATGCTCATCTAGCCACTTATATTGAAATATGTAATACAGTGAAGATAGTGGGGGTCCCAGAAGATGCCATAAGACTTAACCTATTCTCTTTCTCGCTAGTCAATGAAGCTAAGAGATGGTTACATTCATTCAAAGGGAATAGTTTGAGGACTTGGGAAGAGGTAGTTGAAAATTTTGTAAATAAATATTTCCCGGAGTCAAAGACAATTGAAGGGAAGATAAAGGTTTCCTCATTTCACCAGTTCCCTAATGAATCTCTGAATGAAGCCTTGGATCGCTTTGGCGAGCTATTCCGAAAGACTCCCACTCATGGGTTTAGTGAGCCCATTCAGCTCAACATTTTCATTGATGGTTTGGACCCCCACTCTAAGCAGTTGCTTGATGCTTTAGTTGGGGGAAAAATTAAATTGAAGACCCCTGCTAAGGCCATGGAACTAATTGAAAATATGGCAGCTAGTGATCATGCCATACTTCGCGATAGAGCCCACACACTTGCAAAGAGGAGTCTCTTGGAGCTTACATCACAAGATGCCTTGTTGGCGCAGAATAAGTTATTGGCCAAGCAAATATAGACCCTCATAGAAACCTTGAATAAACTTCTGCAACAATTGCATGCAGTCCAACCTTCTCCTTCGACAGTCATGCAAGTCACGGGTGTAGTATATGTGGAGGAACTCATGAGTTGGGTGCTTGCATGACTCATGATGACACCTCCAAGGAAGTTAATTATATGGCTAACCCTAACAAGAAAGGTTTCCATCTAGGTGGCTATTCAGGATACCAGCAAGGGGGCAACTTCTCCCATAATCAGAGCCAAGGCTGGAAGGTCCCACCCTAGGAATCAGATCAACAAGGATCAAGGGGGTCCATCTAATTGGCCCCCTAATCAAGGGCCTAACTTGTATGAGAGGACCACCAAGCTGGAGGACACATTGAATCAATTTACAGGTATCCATGTCTAACCATAAAAGCATAGAGTCAGCAATTTAAAATCTAGAGATTCAAGTGGGGCAATTGGCCAAGCAACTAGCTGAAAAATCCACTAGAAATTTTGTGGCAAATATTGAGAAAAACCTAAAAGAGGAGTGTAAAGTAGTAGTCACTAGGAGTCAGGGTAGAGAGAGAGTGGAGAAAAGGGAAGAGTATACTGAGGGAGAGGTAGGAAACAAAGAAGAAAGGGAAGAAGAAAATGAGCAGAGTGAGAAAAAAATGAATAAATAGAAAAATATGATGAGTGAAGAGAAAAATAAAAAGAGAGAAATAGAAAATAAATTAGAGGCAAGAGAGCGAGGAAGTGGTCTGTGAGTCGAAGACCAAAAGCCAATTGGCAAGGGAGAGTAGAAGAGAACCATCCATCATTCCGGTGAAGGAAGCCCCATATCCTCTTGTGCCTTCAAGGAAAGAAAAGGAGCGATACTTTGCTCGATTTCTTGATATTTTCAAGAAATTAGAAATCACAATTCCTTTTGGGGAGGCCCTGCAACAGATGTCTTTGTACACCAAATTCCTGAAGGACCTCCTCACCAAAAAAGGGAAATACATCAATAATGAGCGCATAGTAATGGAAGGAAATTGTAGTGCGGTTATTCAAAGAATTTAGCCCCAAAAATTCAAGGATCTCGGAAGTGTGACCATTCCCTGTTCCATAGGGGCGGTATCAGTGGGAAAGGCTCTTATTGACTTGGGAGCGAGCATCAATCTGATGCCACTCTCGATGTGCAGGCGAATATGAAACTTAAGGATTGCTCCCACAAGGATGACACTTTAACTCGCAGACCGCTCTATCACGAGGCTATATGGTGTAGTTGAACATGTTATAGTCAAAGTCCATCAATTCACATTCCCAGTGGATTTTGTCATTATGGATATTAAGGAGGATTTTGATATTCCGCTGATTCTAGGCCGCCCATTTATGCTGACAGCTAAGTGTGTAGTTGACATGGGCAATGGTAATCTAGAAATAAATGTGGATGATCAAAAGGTGACCTTCAACCTATTCAAAGCAATTAAGCATCCCAGTAACAACAAGGCTTGCTTCAAAGTGGAGACAGTTGAGCAAGAGGCCAATATAGTTGTGCAAAGTCTGACTTTCCACTCTCCATTAGAAAGGGCATTAATAAATGCTATTGATTGTATGACAAAGGAGGAGGAGAAATATCTTAGAGCTTGCTTGGAGGACTTAGATAGACTGAAGGTAATTCCTTCGGGGGAATATGCCTTTAAAGAGCTAAAGAAGGACCCCACAACAGAGAAACTCAAAGTGGACTTGAAGATCCTGCCAACCCACTTGAAATATGTGTTCTTGGAAGAGAATAAAGCAAAGACAGTGGTGATTAGTAATGACTTGTCCTCTGATGAAGAGTTTAGGCTAGTCAAAGTTCTCAAGAAGCACAAGGAAACCATTGGATGGCATATCACAGACCTCAAGGGAATTAGCCCTTCGTATTGCATGCATAAAATTATGATGGAAGCTGATTATAAGACAATGAGACAACCACAAAGAAGGCTTAATCCTTCAATGAAAGAAGACGTGCGCAAAGAAGTCCTTAAACTTTTAGAGGCAAACTTTATCTATTCTATCTCAGACAGTGCCTGGGTTAGCCCAGTGTAGGTAGTCCCAAGAAAGGTGGGATGACTATGGTGGAGAAATGCATCAAAGTGTTCATGGATGATTTTTCAGTGTTTGGTCTATCTTTCGATTGTTGTCTGAACAATTTGTAGCTGGTGTTGCAATGCTGTGAGGAGACAAATTTAGTTCTGAATTGGGAGAAATGTCATTTCATGGTCCATGAGGGAATTGTGTTGGGACATAAGATTTATGTTAGAGGCATTGAAGTGGACAAAGCCGAAATTGAAGTCATTGAAAAGCTGCCCCCACCAGTCAATGTAAAAAGCATCAGGAGTTTCCTTGGAGACACCAGGTTCTACAGGCGTTTCATTAAGGACTTCTCCAAGATTGCAAAACCATTGACTAATTTACTCAATAAGGATGTTTTGTTCAAATTCGATGAAAAGTGTTTGGTAGCATTTCAAACTTTAAAGGACAAATTGGTGTAAGCTCTGGTGATTACAACTCCTGATTGAAGCAAAGAATTTGATCTAATGTGCGACGCAAGTGATTACACAATTGGTGCTATTTTGGGGCAACGAAAAGAGAAATTATTTCACTCCATATATTATGCAAGTAAAGTCCTAAATGGTGCGCAACTGAATTATGCTATCACAGAGAAATAACTGTTTGCTATCATGTATGCACAGGAAAAATTCAGATCCTATTTGGTGGGATCTCGAGTGGTTGTATTCATTGGTCATGCAGCCATAAAATACCTTCTCATAAAGGCAGACTCCAAACCAAGGCTCATTAGATGGATCCTCCTGCTACAAGAGTTCAACCTTGTGATTAAAGATAAGAAAGGGTCAGAGAATTTGGTGGCTGATCACTTATCAAGGTTGATTAATGAAAAAGTGACTCGCGAAGAGCTAGAAATCCGTGATGAATTCCCTGATGAGTCATTACCAGTTGTGAATGAGAGACCATGGTTTAAAGATTTTGCTAATTACAAGGCTGTAGGAATCATCCCTAAGGATTTGAATTGGCAGCAGAGAAAAAAAATTCCTTCATGATGCACACTTTGGGATAATCCTCATTTGTTTAAGATTGGAGCAGACAACCTGTTGAGGAGGTGTGTGACCAGGGAAGAGGCTAGAAGTATATTGTGGCACTGCCATAATTCTCCTTACAGAGGTCATTACAGTGGGGATAAGACAGCTGCAAAGGTCCTATAATCCGGTTTCTTTTGGCCCTCAATTGTTTAAGATGTGCATGATCATGTGTTGCACTGTGACCAATGTCAGCGGATTGGAGGTATATCCCGGAGAAATGAGATGCCCCTTCAGAATATTATCGAAGTGGAAGTTTTTTACTGTTGGGGAATTGACTTCGTCGGTCCCCTTCCATCATCCTATGGAAATGAATATATACTAGTGTTATGGACTATGCCTTTAAATGGGTAGAGGTTGTAGCTACTCCAAAGAATGATGCCAAGACGGTCATCAAGTTTTTGAAAAAGAATATATTTTCCCAGTTTGGGGTTCCACGAGTCTTCATAAGTGACGAAGGTTCCCACTTCTACAATGCCCAATTGCAAAAGGTATTGGGGCATTATAATGTCACTCACAAGGTAGCTTCACCTTATTATCCCCAAACCAATGGTCAGGATAAAGTATCCAACAGGGAATTAAAGAAGATTTTAGAAAAGACCGTGGCATCCTCAAGGAAGGACTGGGCTGCCAAACTAGATAATTCCTTGTGGGCCTTCCGGACCGCTTTCAAGACTCCCATAGGATTGTCTCTTTTCCAGATGGTCTATGGGAAGGCTTGTCATTTGCCAGTAGAGATGGAGCACAAGCCCTACTGGGCACTGAGATTCCTGAATTTTGATGAAGTTCTATCTGGTGAGAATTGGAAACTACAGCTCCTAGAGCTGGAAGAGATGAGGCTTAATGCCTATGAGTCTTCCAAGTTGTATAAACAGAAGATGAAGGCCTACCATGACAAGAAATTGTTGAAGAAGAGTTTTCAACCAGGATAGCAAGTTCTGCTCTTCAATTCCAAACTTAACCTGTTTCCGGGAAAACTCAAGTTCAAATGGTCCAGCCTCTTCACTATCAAAGAGGTAAAGCCTTATGGAGCTGTGGAATTGATGGATTCTTCTTAAAATGATACGGAGAGAAGCTGGGTGGTGAATGGCCAGAGGTTGAAGCTGTACCATGGTGGCAATATCGAGAGATTAACCACCATTCTCAATCTGCAAGACCCTTAATGGGTGTCCTACGTCAGGCTAGTGACGTTAAAGAAGCGCTTATTGGGAGCCAACCCAGCTAAACCTTTTTCTCATTCTCTATTTTTGTTAGTTTTATTCCTTTTAGGTAGTGTGGTGTAAGAATGTAGTAGCCCTTAGAGTAGAGAAGATCAATTTTAGGTAGAATAATAGTTGACATTTGCGAAATATACCAATTAATGTTTGAATGTCAGGGCTAGTGTTGGCTTATGGTACCCAGAGAGCCCTGGAATTGGCTGTATGATGACCGCTGAATTTTGATTGTAGCCATGTTTTGGTCATGTCACGCTAAGTGCACATCTTCGTGTTAAGCACCTCTATTTTGATCTAGAGTGGCACTAAGCGAGACTAGTCTCGCTAAGTGCCCCCTCTCAGCCGCTAAGCGCATCCTATGATGCTAAGTCCAAAACCCATCTGGCTGACCATATTCCATTTTAGGCTTAGCGCCAAACTCAGACCTAAGCATGGATCCCACTCACTAAGCGCAACATTCGCACTAAGCCTAGAAACTCCTCTGTGTAGAAATTCATTCTAATTGGGCTTAGCGCAACACCTTCGCTAAACCAAAAAACATCTCTGGAAGAAATCAATTGTTAATTAGGCTTAGTGACACCCACACGCTAAGCGCGCAAAGCACGGTCGCTAAGTGCAAGAATGGGCGTTGAGCCACACCATGTCCCTACATCTTCTATCATTCAATTCGCTAAGCACAACTGTATTGGCTAAGCGCGTTGATTAGGGTCCCTAAGCGGGTTGGTGCTTGCTAAGCGAAAGTTACAGACCAATCCCAACTGCAGAACTTGCTGAGCCTAAAACCCTTTGGGGTTGGGTGTTTCACAAATTAGGCTTAATGAAAACATCGCGCTAAGCGCGATAAAAAATATATTTAATTACAATAAATCAGTGGGGGTGGAAACCAAAGGACTTCGTCCTCAGGTCGCTAAGCGAGATGCCTTCACTAAGCGACCCTTTAATGTCATCACTGATGTCAGACTGCGCATTAAGCACATGACCTCGCTAAGCGTGCAATCCATAACTGCAGGCAGTTTCACAAACTGCCCAAAAACCTCCCTTATTCCTCCCACTTCATTTTTTTCCTCACTCATTCTCCTTGCCTTCCTTTTCTCTCTCTCCCACAGCTATTTCCTTCGTGCATCTTCTCTTTCCTTTCCCAACCTTTGTGCATTTTGTGACTGAAAGCATCATTGTAAGCATCATTTCTTTATTTTATTTTTATTTTCTCCTTAGGTTTTGATTCTCTAGGGTCCCACAGTGCATTTAGTCTTTTTGTTGTTTCTAGGCTAATTCATCTTAGGCTCTGGCTTTTGTGCAACCGCCAAGCTTATCTCTATGGCTCAGTCAGTTGGTGCATTTTGAGCCTCACATGGATTTTCTTTTCTAGTTTTTGATGAACTCGATAAGCCTGACTGGTGCGCTTAGCGAGTTCATACCTTTCTTCATATTTTTTGGGTTTTGGATGAACTCGCTAAGCTTGACCCATGCGCTTAGCGAGTTCATGAATTTTCTTCATATTTTCTGGGTTTCTGGATGAACTCGTTAAGCCTGACCCTTGCGCATAGCGAGTTCATGAATTTTCTTCATATTTTCTAGGTTTCTGGATGAACTCGCTAAGCTTGAACCTTGTGCTTCGCGAGTTCTTTTGTGTGTTCATAGTCTTTAGGTTCGGTGTGTTTTGTGTTTGAGCTTAGCGCGCTTGGTCGCGCTGAGCTCCTGTGTCATTTCGTGTCTCATACCTTGGCTTAGCGCACGAGTGGCGCTAAGCTCACTAGGCTTTCCAGCTCCACTACACAGGCTTAGCGCACTCATTCATGCCAAGCCTTGTTGTGTTCATTGTTGCGAGCTATGTCAGGCTTAGTGCTCCCCATGCACTCAGCCAACCACCCTTTCACTTCTCGGCTTAGCGCACCATCCACCCTAAGCCCAAATCTCTCTCTGGTTGGTCCTAGGCTTAGTGTGCCTTCTACGCTAAGCCCAATTTCTTCTATGTTTCCTATTTGGGCTTAGCATGCCATGCTCACTTAGCCCAATTACCTCTCTGTCTCGAACTAGGCTTAGTGCCCTAGTGGCGCTAAGCCACCTCTTCACCTGATTCCATAGGGCGCTAATTGCGATACTTGTGGCTTAGTGCCTTCATCCCTTTTATGCTTTGGTGCTAAGCACAACACTCACGACTTAGAGCCTTCATCCTTTCTGCCCATTGGCACTAAGTGTGGCCCTCGTGGCTTAGCGCCCCCTTTTGTTAGTTGCCTTCTTTCTTTACTTCTTTTCCTTTCTTTGATCCTTTTCATGCTCTGATGCTATTTTTTTAATTCTATTTTGGTTGTGTGTTTTGCAAATGGCATCCAAAAGGAAGCGTGCTTCTTCCTCTCACCCTCGAGAATCCTATGACTCCTCTCATTTTGTGTCGGAGGAGGCATGGGATCGCTACCATACCAATGTTTATCTCGAGAATATCTTACTGGAGAGGAAGATTGAGCTAGCCTACTCACACTATGATGAGTTCTTACACGAGCTAGAGCGCCACCACTGGCACCGTAACCTCACCCGCTAGATGGAGAACCACATCGATGTGGTATTGGTCAAGGAATTTTATTCCAACCTATATGACCTAGAGGATCTCTCTCCTAGGCAATGCAGAGTTTGGGGGAAGCTGATCAAATTTGATGCCACCACCCTGAATACTTTTCTGGAGACCCCGGTGATTCTTGCGGCGGGGGAGCGCTAATCGGAGTACTCCCATTATTGCCATACCTATCCCAATCACCAGGCCATTGTGGCCAAGCTATGCATTCCGAGGTGGGGATTTGTTCTGAATGCTAAGGACCCCCCTGGAAACTATTAAGGAAAGATCTGACCACCTTAGCTCAAACCTGGAGTGTCCTCTAGTACACCAACCTCGCTCCCACCTCCCATACCTCGAATCTGAATATGGATCGCACTCGGCTGGTTTATGGGTTGGTCATGAAGATGGACATGGATATGGGTGCCATGATCTCTTCTCAGATTTCTCACATAGCCCAATCCAACTCTTCGAGGTTAAGCTTCCCCGCTCTAATCACAACTCTTTGTGAAGCCCGAGGGGTTGTCTCTGACTCTCTCACCTTCGAGTCCCTCAATCTTGCGACGATCCATCTACATTCACAAGAATTGTTGGAACCCCGACGATCCATCTATCACCTTTTCGAGGTCCCGCAAGGCCAGGGCCAGGGCTTCAATAGAAGCACCCCTAGTTGGTCCTCCACCTCCTCGGTGGTGTCTACCTTCTCTTCCACTTCCTCGGATGAGCTTGAGCCCATGTTGCAGAGTATTCATCATGGTCTATGCCTCGTGATCCAAAACATTCACCACCTCTCCCAGCAGCAACCAGTCATTTCCCTGCCAGACTTCATGGAGTAAGTGGCCTGGCCCGGAGTCCATCCTTCCATCGTTGGCGCGTAGGGGGGGTGAGGCTCAGGACCCAGTGGATGCAGGTGTTGAGATGGCTCAGGAGCCAGCTGATGATGCTGATGCAGGTGCCACTGATGCTGAGATGGATACATATTATGTAGTTGATATCAATTCCGCATAGGGAGCTTAGGATCCATGGCCCACCCATGACTGAGTAGTTGGATTAGGACTTTATTTATTTCCTTTGCATTACAGACATTCTAATTTCATTATGGTTTTGCAGTATTTATGATTCAATACTTTGTTTAGTTTTACAAGTCTGATAGTAGTGATGCATGGTAGACATTTTGGTTTGATTAATTCACGATATTCCTTTTGTGCGGTCTGTGGTTTGAATCAATTGCATGACAAGAAATTATGGAGTGGTAGACTAATTGCTTGTAAACTGGTGAGTTGTGTGAACCTTAACTGTGATAGAATGAATGACTCTAAATTACTGATTTTGCATGAATCTTTGAATGTTGAATAGATTCATGATGTGGAAATGATCAAGGCCATGTTGTGAAAAAAAATTTAGCTATTAAGCCAAATATCCACCTTGTATCATCAAATGAAGGAACCCATTGCACCTCTTTGAGCCTAACATGATTGAATTTATTTTTGAACCCTAACTGAATGAAATGATTGCCTTGCAC
>Ga0315911_1000123_pt1 | contig 9944 bp, 5 predicted proteins | sample Edanod1MG_FD_207737 | JGI IMG/M metagenome (GOLD analysis project Ga0315911, IMG submission 207737) | Root nodule microbial communities collected in Santa Monica, California, United States - Edamame nodules 1 | ecosystem: Host-associated > Plants > Roots > Nodule | place: USA: California... | reverse complement strand
GCTAGTGTCTTGATTGTTTCTGTAAAGTTGAAGGATTTTGAACTTTGTAGGCAGATCCATGGGCAGGTTTTGGTTGTTGGGTTTTTGTCCAATGTAGTTATATCCAGCTTAATTGTTGATGCTTATGCCAAGTGTGGGAAGATGGAAAATGCGAGGAGATTATTTGATGACATGCCTGTGAGGGATGTTCGTGCGTGGACGACATTAGTTTCGGGTTATGCTGTGTGGGGGGACATGGAATCGGGTGCTGAGTTGTTTAGTCAGATGCCTAAAAGCGATTCCTGTTCATGGACATCTTTGATTAGAGGTTATGCAAGAAATGGTATGGGTTATGAAGCACTTGGAGTGTTTAAACAAATGATCAAGCATCAAGTTAGACCTGATCAATTTACACTCAGTACTTGCCTCTTTGCTTGTGCCACTATTGCTTCACTGAAACATGGTAGACAAATACATGCTTTTTTGGTGCTGAATAACATCAAACCAAATACTATTGTCGTTTGTGCTATTGTTAACATGTATTCGAAATGTGGAAGCTTGGAAACTGCCAGGCGAGTCTTTAATTTCATTGGAAATAAGCAGGATGTAGTGTTGTGGAACACGATGATATTGGCACTGGCTCACTATGGGTATGGTATAGAAGCAATTATGATGCTATATAATATGCTAAAATTAGGAGTGAAGCCAAATAGGGCCACTTTTGTTGGCATTCTAAATGCTTGTTGTCATTCAGGTCTTGTTCAGGAAGGGCTTCAGTTATTTAAGTCCATGACTGGTGGGCATGGTGTCGTCCCTGACCAAGAACACTATACACGCTTAGCTAATCTTTTGGGTCAAGCTAGATCTTTTAATAAATCAGTGAAGGATCTGCAGATGATGGATTGTAATCCAGGTGACCATGGTTGTAATTCTTCGATGGGTCTATGTAGAATGCATGGGAATATAGATCATGAGACAGAAGTAGCTGCATTCCTTATTAAATTGCAGCCAGAATCTTCTGCTGCCTACGAATTTCTTGCAAGTACATATGCTTCACTTGGGAAATGGGAATTGGTTGAGAAAATAAGACATATTTTGGATGAGAGACAGGGGAGGAAAGGGTCAGGCTATTAGTCGGATTGAAATTGATGATAAGGTTCATACTTTCACTGTATTAGACATGTCACACCCTCTGAAGGAAACAACATACTCAGCTTTGAGGGCACTTAAGTAACCACATGGAAGACCATGCCCCACTACCTAACTTTGGAATGTGATAGTTAGATAAAAAAATTTCCCAGTAGATGATTTTTTGTAGAGAGCAGGAATATATTTTCCATTTACTAAGTCATTATTCTTTTTTCCTTTTCACTTCCTTTTTGCTGATACCAGATTCTGCAGAGTTGAACTTCCACATTGTTATGCTTATTACTTAATAGATGTTTCCTCCTGAAAAACCGAGGAGGAATGACAACAGTGGTGGGTGGGAAGAACCGAGAAGACAGTTGATTTTTGGGAAAGATTTCTTGCTTCCTTCTTTTCACCCATTGTTTTGTTTGTATTTTTCACCAACTGAACGAAATAACAAAAAAAAATTCCCTATCAAAGATCTTCCTTATTTTTTCGAAGCAGATCTCTTTCCTTATATGACTTCGAATGTTTGTCGTAAGAGCTTGACCATGGAATATGGGAATGCTAATTGTGAAATTACAAATCGAATTCCTAATGGTCATTGATAGGTGAGAGATTCCTGTGGGAGCATTTGATGGAGGAAATTTTCACGTTGTTCTAGTTCACAAATGTTCTGCTCATTCTCTGAAATGCTTCATGTTGAATCGCGTGGGAACAATGAAGCAATATACTATGACTGTTGACTGTTGGCGGTGTTTTCATCAGTTTGATGTTTTATGCAAGGCTCAGGGAATTAAATTGGATTCCTTATAAGATGATTTTTTCCTCCTATAGGAATAGGAGCTTACTTAGCATCTATATTTCTATATTATTATTCTATAAAAGAAAGGTCTGACCATGCATCCGCGTATCATGTCAATAATATGCAGTATGCACTATTATTAATGAAAGGCATCAAGTTCTTTACAGGTTCTTGCTTTATGTTTAATTATATTTTCTTTTTTAAAACGTGACAGCGGACAAACATGAACAGAAAACAAAACTAAGCGAGACAAGCCACGCTAGACTGATAGATTCATGACAAGATTCATCATCACACCAAAACCAGAGGGTAAAACTTGAAACAAGTGATCTCTGGTTTTGATATGAAGTTTGAGCCACTAGTTTGTAAGTTACGAGCAAATCTGGAAGAGATTCTCATTCTCTACAGCCTATACTACTAATATCCATGTATGTGTCTGATCATTTGTTTCTTAATATCTTCTCGCTATCACAGATAAATCTGGCTGTCAGGGAAAAATACTAAAGGCCGATCAAGAAATAAAATTGGTCTTACTTTTGTTTTTTCGACACGTGATCATTTGTTCTCGATTTAAATTGGTTATATTAAGTGAATAAACAAAGACAAACACTAAGTCAGAGAAGCTTCAACAATCAACAGCCATACAAGTGGACCAACCAATAATATATATTCTCGGTTATAACTCCTTGCCAATAATTAGAGCGAAGGTTCCCACGACGTTAAGACAACAATAGGCTAATTGATGAGTCCTTCCTATCCAAAAGCCAAAGCCAAAATTCTAAGAGATAACCAAAAACAATTGAGTGAAAGAAAGCACAAGAATCATTTCATAATATTTCCCAACCTTTGTCCAATTCAGCAACTCCATTCCCATTGATTAAAAAAACAATCCATTCTGACGACACAATGCCTTATATTAAATCCCACCACCAACAACAAAGTCATAAGCTGCGACAGCTAATTCCAGCAGCAACAACAACAACAGAAAAAGAAGAGGAAGAACTAGGAATTCCTCTTGTTGTTGTTGTTGTCCTTGTCCCTCTCTTCATCTTTGATGGGTTCCAAGGTCTCGAAACAGGTTGAGAGACGAAAGGCAATCCATACAGAGGAAAAAACTCTGTCTGATCTCAGAAACTCTGGGGAAGACTGCCCCGGCTCAGATTATCATCCCTCAGACAGAAAAAAATGGATGTCTGAGCTACCCTGAGAAAGTTGTGACAAAACAAATTGTTTGGCCTGGAACCCATGATTCTGCAACCAATAAGATTGGCATCCCATGCATCACTCGGCCTTTTGCTCAATGACAATCCTTGTCCATCTACCAGCAGCTTGTGTTGGGGACAAAGGGTGATTGACATTCGGGTGCAGGAGGATCGCAAAGTGTGCCACGGAGTCCTCGTTACATACAGCATCGATGTTGTCATCAAAGATGTCAAGAAGTTCTTATCAGAAACTCAGTCCGAGATCATCATCCTCGAGGTTAGAACTAATTAGAACCTATCAAGCACTATACTCATATCTTATATTTGCTTCACGTATCTTATAGGTGTCAAATACTGATATTGTTGGATACTTTAATGATACAACGAAGTATCCAAGTCTTTACAAAAATCCAATACATTATAAGAGACATAGAAACATAGAAGCATTCTCCTTTAATGAACAAAAAATGAAAATTGTCCTTATTATAGATGATTTCAAGAAAGCAGTGAAATTGATAATATTATTCCAATTTATAAACAATAGGGAGTAATGTTCAAGAAATATGGTCATAATTTGGATTCACAGACATGTAATTATATATTTACTATGTTTTATGAATTGTTATACATACTTAGATATGTATCTTATACTTATCATATCCTATCTAACTTTAGAATAATTGTATTGCTGTATACTATTGGATACATATTATATCTGATAGACGTATGATATCTTTGCATCATAGGTTAGAACCGAGTTTGGGCACGAGGATCCTCCGGAATTCAACAAGTACCTTGAGGAACAACTGGGGGATTACCTAGTTCCCCATGATGAAAATGTTTTTGAAAAGACCATCGCAGAAGTGCTACCAAAGAGAGTTATATGTGTTTGGAAGCCAATAAAATCACCACAGCCTAAGACAGGGAGTCCTCTGTGGAGTGCAGGGTACTTGAGGGATAATTGGATCAACACTGATTTGCCATCAACCAAGTTTGAGAGCAACATGAAGCATTTGAGTGAGCAGCAACCTGTTACTTCCAGAAAATACTTTTACAGGGTGGAGAACATCGTTACGCCTGTGGCGGATAACCCTGTTCTGTGTGTGAAGCCTGTCACTGAGCGAACTCATGGCTTTGCAAGACTCTTCATGAGTCAGTGCTTCTCCAAAGGGTATGCAGATAGACTGCAGATTTTTTCTACGGATTTCATTGACCAGGATTTCGTTGATGCATGTGTTGGACTCACATGTGCCAGGGTTGAGGGTAGAGCCTGAAAATTGAAATTATCTTTTCTCATGCTCGTAACTCAATTTAATTGCTGTTTCTTTTTCTTGTTCATGGTTCTGTCTCTTTTCTGTAGCAGTGTAGCTGGATCACATGGTTGATGGGGTCATCTAATATTAGAATTTTTATGTTTTTCTAGAAGTGATTGTATATTTGGTGGAAATTTCTGATTTGGAAATAAACAATGGTTTGTTCTGTGGTGTCATGTGAATGCAAATTCAATTGTTTTTAATTTTTACTTGCATTCATTTCATTTCATTTTTGTGGTTCGTACCTTGTTTAAAACCGTAACTAGGATGACAACAGAGGAAATTACACTTATATTAGTGGAAAGAGATCGGAAAGTTCCAGATATAAAGTTTGTTTCCAGTTGATTTTGTCCTTCAAAAAATTGTAGACGTGCACTCCAATCCTTTGCCCTTTGTTGACCTCGGTGTTTTCTTTGGTTAGTTTTGCTCCAAGAATGCAATAATGGAATGCCTTGTTCCACGAGGTATACACGAAACTAAATCATGAAATTTGCAAGTATCTATCCGTTTACTAACGCAAATTTAATTCTTTACCTTTTACAACTGTCCATCAATCTTTATCTAATTTTTTAAATCAATAAATACTATCAATTTGGTCTCTAACATTACAAAGCCAATCGAATAAATTTCTAATTTTGACAATAATTATCGGTTCTTAAATTTCACAAACATTAAATCGATCTTTTCCACAGCATTTTTCTACGTAATGTCTTCCTAATGTCTTACAAGACACTAGTTCTTAATAACGAAGTTTAAGTTCAATCTCCTTCTCGATTATTTAAGTTCAATCTTTTGAACATTGTTGCGATTAAATTTATCATCTTACCGGAGAAAGTTAGACCCAAGAAAGGGCGGGGCTGTCCTGTAATGCCATTAGAGAAGAGGAATGATACTCTTACGAATGCAAGCATACAAAAATTTACGCCCACCATTGCAAGCTGTTATAAGTGGATCAAAGATTCAAGGGCTTACAAGTTAATTACAACTTACAGCAGTTCTTAGATAAATTTTTGGAATATTAATAAATGGTTATTTGTTTTTGTAAGTGTTAACGTCGACATTTTTTATTATCAAAAAATGATCTTCAATGAAGTATTGAGAAATAATTTTTTAATATTGGTTAATTGTACAGTGAAGAAATGCATATTTTAAAAGTATCAAGACACTAGAAGATATCAATAATGAAGATTGAAGATAGAGGTGATCAAGGATAAAGATAGAAGACCAAAATTATTAACATTGAAAATTGAAGACAAAGTCATCAATAGTGTAGAGGTCGAAAATCAATGAAGATTTATTGGGAGTTGTCCTTTATAAATATAAAACTCTATGCTACAATGAATGGAGTTGATATACAATCACTTAATTTTTCAAAACACTAACACGTCTATCATCGAAATTGGCAAAGGTTCGGCAAGTTATCATGTATGTTATCCAAGTTCTCATTTCTATGAATTTATGTTTGTTTATTTTAGTGCATAATTCTAAACCCTTTTTTTCAATTTTCATTTATTCTCAAAACTTTATTTTTTCAATTCTTATTTCTTATTATTATCGAAATTACTTACAAACTAATTTGCCTTAAATATTAAACAATTCTCTATTAACTTGAAAAATATGAACTTGTTTGTTCAACAAAAAAGAACTCATAATCAAAAATGGACAAAGGTTCAGCAGGTTATCATGCTTATCCAAGTTCTTATTTCTATGAATTTATGTCTGTTTATTTTATTATACAATTCTAAACTTTTTTTTTTCAATTTTCATTTATTCTCAAAATTTTACTTTTTCAATCCTTATTTCTTATTATTATCAAAATTACTTACAAACTAATTGCTTTAAATATTCTCCATTAACTTGAAAAATATGAACTTGTTTGTTCAACAAAAAAGAACTCATAATCAAAAATGGATTTTATATCTCATTTTTAAATATTTATTTGTTAAGAGAACCATTCACTAAAAATTCTTTTATTATTTTAAAAATATTTTTCTAAGTAAAATTATTTGGTGTGATTGATTAACTTTTATACTTTGTTTGAATTAAGAATGAAATAGAGATGATAGAAATAGGAGCGATAGAATTAGGGATGAAATAAAATGAAAAATATATGTTGTTTGGATGGATAAAAATGAGAATAAATGGAGTTGGTAAATTTCATAATTTCTTATTCAAAGTAAACAAAAAGAGAGTAGAAAGAAATAAATAAATTATATAAAAATATATTTTATTATAATAAAAAGTTAATCTAATAATTTTTTCTTAATAAAATTATTTATTACTTTGAAAATATAAAATTAAACCTAAAAAATGAAAAAAGAGAGATCATTTCTCTCCCATTTCATTTCAATTTGGGGGAGAAGAGAAACGTTTTCTGGTTAGTTTTCTTGTAAGTTTCAGATAAATAACTTCTATCTTTCCTATGGTTTTTCAAACAAATGATAGAAAATTAGTATTTGGCTCCCTCTTATATATATTTCTTTACTTTATTTCTATCCAACAAATAAGAAGTTAGGAAAGTGGATGTAATGATAATATGATAGCTAATTAATAAAATATATAGAGTAAATCGATAAAAAAAAAAAAAAGTGAAGAGTGTATGATAAAATTAATTCTATATTTTATTCTTGCATAACTACTTTTCGAAGCAAATAAAGAATGATATTTTTTGTTGTTTAGTGCTTTAACTTTTTGCAAATCATACTAACGGTATGTGAAGTTGAAAATAAATTTATACCATTCAGATGTTAATAATTGTAACTAAAATTTGGGCCTGACAAAACCTACGTTGAATAGAGTTTTCAATCTTTATTAAGCTCCACATTTAATCTTTAATTGTGTGTATCAACTCTCAAGTAAATTCTATTATTGGGTCCTTAGAGGACAACAAGCTGGTTGGAGTAGACATGGGACCATTAAAGGTAACGGGGATGTTGCATTCCATCTGGAGTTAAATATGACGAGCTGGGGAATTTGCTGTAGGGATGATTCGGGTTGCATCCTAAGGGCTCCAGATTTTTCTGAACTTCCCTCCATCATTAGAGAGTCTAAATATATACTCTCCCTTAATCCAAACTATTATGTAGAGCTTGTCAATGCCCTTCCCATGGTAGCAACATGATATATGCAAGCCTGAGAGTTTTTTTTATCAGATTTCGATGTGTATTTACAATTGCATCATTAATGAAATGAGTTGAGTTTTTTACTGTAAAAAAAAAAGAGTAAATTCTATTCCATAAAAGATATTTATAGAGAAAAGACAAAATATTAAATAACCATAAGAATTAAGTTTAAAAACTTATATATAAATCATAGTTTAAATCTCTAGTGATAAAGGAGCGTTTATGTCTAGTGCTCAACTGGACACCAAACACAATTGCTTTCTGATACTCATAAAAAGACTTATGAAATTAAAATAAAATTACAAATATCAATTTATTTTTTGTCGAGTAATCATAAAGGTAAGGTTGCGTACAATCTCCCTCCCCCATACATTCACATAGCGAAGAGCCTCTGGGCAATGGGGTACGAAGTTTTAATGATTTTTCATTAAAGAAACATAGGCAACTACATCATGCGATCACTAAACATAGAAGATTTTATTATCATTGACATCCATTAATATTCGAGTTTTTTTTATTCGTAAAAATAGAAATAATATTAGAAAATTTAAAACGCCAACACATCATGCTCAAAGAAGAGTTAAACCCCTTAATATATATTCAAATATAATTCTTGTACAGTGAAATACACATTATTTAATATGATAAATAATTTTTTGTCTCATAAAAAATAATTGTACAATTTATTACATTAACTTGACAGATATCTTTTGAATTTAGTGTAATAAAATAAAATTTAAAACAAGTTTAATATTCTCATAATGCCACAAATCATATTTCTTCCCAACCCAAGAAGGTTCATAGTTCCGACAAGATTTATCGCAATAATGCTTTTAAAAACAGGAAATTGGAAGAGGTAGAGTCAAAACGTACTCATTGAATTTCATTGAGTGAAATATATCATCACCAAGGAGTTGGGTAATGGCCTAATGGGTATGATGTTGTGCACAAAAGACAACGAATGTGATAATACCTCTGAACAAGTTGCTACAAAGCAAACAAAATCATTGGGAAAAAAATGTGGAATTGTGGATCCAAAAACAATAAACAAAGGAAGAACAGAGTAGACGCTCGAGTGCTAGTGTATTAAACAATGTTTGCTGAATTGCTGCTGAGAAAAACCACACCACACCAAGTTTATAACCACAGTTGGGGCGTACCTTACCTAAGGTAACCATGAGCTCAAATGATGAAGAATCACAGCAAAACCCTAATGTACGTTAATTCCAACAAAACCAAGCCTAGATATTAATGTGCTGCTTATTTAATGGGCTAATAGTTGGATAAATAGTTGAAGACTGATTATTTAACCATAACTTGTTAACTTGTTGCGACCAAAAAAACCATAAATAGTTGAGGGAAATTAATTAAAGCAAAATAAACTGAATTGAGGGCTTTGAACGCCAAGAATGGTCTTAGTATGCTGGTTCGATGGGATTATGAATCTTGAGTTAGTCCTACAACATTTAGTTAGTGAAAAAATAAAATATGGAGATGACCAAGTTAAGCGATAAGGATAAATGCTGATTTGAATAGTTATTCAAATAAAAAATAAGCACTTGCAACTAAGAACAAGTCGTGGTGAGTCAAGGGATGTTTTTGAAGATTCACTTCCTCAAAAGTCAAAGTAAACTTATCATTATTGTGATCAGTTGATGATATAGTCAAAAAATTAACAAAGTAATGGAAAAAAAAAAGAAAAAACAAAGCAATGGATTTTGAGTTGAACAATTGAATTTAAATTTGATTTTGGGTGAATTTTTTTTTTTCATACTTTTTGTGTTGGATTAAAAAATTGAATTTTTTTTACTAATTTTCTTTTATTATAAAAATATTTAAGCATAAATTAATTTATTCCAAAATTAATTTTGTAAAATAAATTTTATGTAAAATAATTTTTTTTCAATTTCTTACCCCAAACTCACATATGCTGAGAAATTAATTATAATCAAAAATTGATTTTGAGTTGAAAATAAATTTAGATAACTTTTGTGTTTTTTTAAAGGTAAACAACTTTTCTGTTGAATTAAAAAAATTGTATTGAATTTCATTACTAACTTTCTAAATAAAAATATTTAAACATAAATCATTTCACTTTAAAATCAATCTTAACTAAAATTAATATTATAAATGCTCACTCAAACAATTCAATCAAAAAAATAAAACAGGCTATTCTAGTTGAGCACGATTTAGAAAATGTTTGTCAAGAAGAATTTTATGAGAAACTTTCTACAACAGGCTATACCAATATATGATTCCAATTCATATTTGTACGCACATTTTATTTTAAGCAAACGCTAAAACAGAAGAAGCAGCATAACACAGCAGCTATAAGAAGTGGGTATATCCTGGAAATATAAATTGAAGTTTATAAAAAAAAATATCAGTTCAAAAA
>Ga0315911_1000122_pt1 | contig 9963 bp, 3 predicted proteins | sample Edanod1MG_FD_207737 | JGI IMG/M metagenome (GOLD analysis project Ga0315911, IMG submission 207737) | Root nodule microbial communities collected in Santa Monica, California, United States - Edamame nodules 1 | ecosystem: Host-associated > Plants > Roots > Nodule | place: USA: California... | reverse complement strand
GACTGTGTTTATACCCACTAAGGTTGAGTGCATTGAACTTTTATTGAATCCTGTTTGAAATGGGGTATGAGGCTGTTTATTTGTAAGTAATAGCAAATTATTGTCAGCAAAACTTGGTACTTTTCATGTTCTTAATTGATTGTTTTGATGTTAAACTAAATTCAGATTATGAAAAAACAAAACAACAAATAAATTCAGGTTTCAGATATGAACTGACATGTATTGATATCTAAATATGTATGCATATTAATGATGAGTGGGTCTTCAGTTAGCATTTTGGTTTTAAACCTGGGGGAAAATTGCCTCCTTTTATTTTTACCCATTTGCTTAAGCTTCTTGGGAATATAAGAATCTGAAAGCTTGATAATTGATTAGCAACAAAAGATTAACCGATGTTAACTAATTTTTATTTTTTAAATGTGCTTAAAGCATGGAACTGGGTATTAGGAATAGAAAAGGAGGTGGCATATCATACTAATGAAACGATGAGCTATGAATTGAAAACCAAATGAAATCAGAGGGCACTTATTCAACTGTTTTTCCCTCTCCTACTTGCAATGTGTAGCTCCCAAGACTAAAAAACTGAAATTGTTTCTTTCACTTACCGGGTTTGGAGCATTGCTGATGTTAATGTTGAATAGGAAGACTACGTGACACCGAAATTCAATTTTTTTTCGGCTTCCATGATCTTTTTTTTTGTCATTTGTAATGACGGTTTCATTTTCTTCACTAATTAGGTCGGAAATACGCCCAATTTTAACAACGAAGCTGCCAACTCCATGATACAAAAATTTTGGGATTCGGCCATGGCCTTAGCTCCAAATGAGGAGGATGAGGATTCACAAAGGTTATATATACATGCGTCGATGTTGTTAGGAAAAAATATTTTCAATATTTTAGTTTAATTACATATTATTATTGACATGACAGCGAGGCTTCCTTGAAAATGATTTCCGAGGGAGGAGAAACAGGGAGATCCATTTCTTATCTTACGTCAAGCATGCAGAACGTATTTTCGTTCAAATTACAAGACAGGAAGGGCAGATTGCATAGGTTCACATGCGGTATGTTAACTATTACATGTTTCCAATCATGTCTTAGCGTATATGTGTGCTTTACCTCTCTTCTATCTCTTTTAGCATGCAAAAGTGCCAATGATGGTTACAATATATGCTCATATCGCATGCTTTCAGTCTATTGATGAGTAAATTCGCATTCATTATTGTAGTTTTCAGTAATGTTAGCTGCACATATTGTACATCCCATAATTCAAATAGGGGATTGTGCCTTATTAATACTGAGATGAATAAAAGAGAGACAGAGAAGGAGAAATGGATGGGTGATGAGACGTGAGAAACTTCTGTAGTTCAACATTGATATGCAAAGACGTATACTTGGGTTTTTGTTTTGATGAAATAAATAATAATGCATTTTGAAAAATAAAAGGAGAGAAAGAAAGGTGGTGATAATGGGTATTCTGTAATCTGTACAAGAAACTTGTTTATTGCCCGATGTAGCTCTATTTCACCTTTCAAGCTAACTATACATTACGTAAAAAAGTGTAAGTTGAATGATTTGTGTGCTTGTATGCAACTTAAGATACTCGGAGCTTGGCAGAGGTTATAACGTCCGTCATTCAGAGAGTCGGTGATGATATTGACCCCATGGACCTGCCCCAAATTTTGGTAAGTTTCAAGATGTTATATTTATATTCTTCAGTCAGTTTTTTTTTTTCTCGTTTTCCTAATGCAAGCTGGTCAATTTTTTTTGAAGTATGAAGATGAAGAAAATGATAAAGTTGTACTGGCTTCGGACAGTGATCTTGCTGCAGCTGTGGACCACGCAAAGACGGCTGGTTTGAAGGTATGACTAAATGGAATTGGGGGAAGGGGTGCGTGAAGAAAAATTATATTTAGATTAATGAGTCTTTTTCGTTTTTTTTCTTTAAAAAAAAATGTATGGGAATAGCAAAATCTAAAATGTTTATTGTAAGTATCAAGAATCAATTGTCTTAAAAGGTGAAAGAACTTAAATGTGGGGATAGAATAAAGGTTAAAGGGATTACCTTAGATACGTTCAACTGAAAAACTGCTTCATAGCATTTTAGCGAGCAATCATCTAAAGCTTGCTGTCATTTGAGTGGGATTTGGAGCTATCATCCATGAATAATCATGGTAGTATTTGTGGGAATCTGTATCAGATAAGTTTGACTTAATTTGATGATGAATTTTGTAGGGACTGAGATTGCATTTAGACTACTCTGGAACACATGGTTATGGAACTGATTCAAGTTCATTAAGTTGGAAATATGCTAATTCAGAAGCATGGGCATCTGCATACAGTGCCATTGCTGCTGGAGCTGCAGTTGTTGCTGCCTTAGGTCTATTGGCGTTTGTGAGGCGAAGTCAATGATAGGAAGAAGCGAGTTTTTGTTGGGGGTAGAGGCCAAAACTGAAATGAGGCCTGTTGGAACTTAGGAGGAGGGGCATACTTTTAGCACTTGCCAATCTGTAAGTTCTAACATTTTGTATATCCACTTGTATTCGAAAGGAAGGAACAACGTTTTTATTCTGCTGTCTATAAATGCTACTTGCAGCTTGTAAATTTGTAATTCACTGGTTTAGAAGCCTCAAACATGACAATTTAATAATTGTTAGAAAAATTCTGACGATTTTACATCATCGCTTTCGATTTTGTGGCGACGTTAGAAAAATTACTCTGCAACTAACTGCATGGCCTAAAGCATCGTATTTATAGAGGCTAAAAAGTGGACTTTCCATGTATAAGGATTGAAATACAAAATTTTGACAAGTGGGACCAAAAATAAGTAATTAAATCGTTCAACATGCAGCCTCGGCATGTTCACCTTAAACACGGGTGGGTCCCACACGCTGATGTCAACAAAATTTTGCTTCAATAAGGATTAAATCACTAAAACGCAGAGTTTCGTATATAATTAGAACTAAAAATTGATCCAAGTGTAGTAATCAAATAATTAATTAAACTTTCATATATATTAGTGTCTCTTTTCTATTTTTGTTTATAAGATTCAAATTTAAAATGATATTTTTTTATTTATAAAATTTAATTTTTAATAATTCTTGTATTAATTATTTTTAAATTAAAAATATCTCTCTGGTTAAAAGAAGAGAGAAAATATATTTACAAATTAGAAGAGAAATGAGTATTAATGATAAGGATAATTTTAAAAAATATTATAAATTTAAGATAAACTTATTCTTATCAATTAAATTAATTATTTTTTTAATCTTAATAAATTAAATAATTAAGTTTTATATATAAAAAGAGACGAAATATCATTATCATCTTTAACTCACTAAAATGTAAAAACAAACATTCAAGAATAGTCATTTAACTCAAAAGTATATACACTGAAAATATAAACATAATCTAATTATAAATTACTATGCATGATAATAAGTATCTAAACATGCACTTGACATACATTAAAAATTGATTTCTAATCGATTAATAATATATTTACATTGACTATATATATATTAAATTCACATAGCTAAAATAACAATGAATTTACAAAGCGTCTTTTTGGTAACTTAAAATCACATTATACTGGCCTTAGTCACGAGGCCTTTGGAAATTTTAATTTCCCTCCGTCGTCAAATGTCAACTAGCTATGGGTTAGTACTACTGTAGCGCACAGTGCGAGAAAAAACAAAATCCTTCAAGTTTTTTTAATTAACTCAATGTACACAGTACACTTTTGTAGGCTATTGTAGTTCTAATATTTTATGCTTTTTAATTAGTACATTATTTTTATTAGCTGTAATGCCATGTTATAGTTTGTCATGTCAACAAATTAAGTTAATTATTAGATGGAATCATGATGAACAAACATGACTATAATTAAAGTATCGTATAGTTGTAGCATAGAAGAGTAAAAATACAATTAAGCTTAAAAACAAATTTATCCTTTTTATAATGTCAGTTGTGAGATCAAATGGATGGATGAGATTAAATTCAAAATCCAATTTCAAGTTCCCTATCCAATTACATGCATAGAGAAGCTAATATTCTTGTCGATTACATTACATGCCCAATACTAGCACAAAAAAAATAAAAAATAACATCACCAATATAGTTCAATACATCCAATGGACTTTCTTTAGATTCACAACAGCTGCTTGATCTTTTTTACTTGCATTTATTTTGTGACAAGTTGGCATCTCTTCTGGTCACAAAAAAGAAAAAGAAAAATAAATGGGCATCTCTTTGCCCCCAACAAGTGTTTCTGTAATATGTTATTTTTGCCTTTTAGGCTTATTTATATTATCCAAACTTAATCACAAACTTAATAACTAAACTAAGAATGTAACATACAGAAGCTAGTAGGGCTTTAAGATCACAATTTCGACAAGGGATAAAGGAAGCAACATCCATTAGCTAGTTATTACTTAGATTCTAAAAAATAATTCAAAATAAGATTAATCAATTTTGTGATAAATAATAAAGTATTCGAAAATTCGAGTGTTGAATGCATATGAATTTTATTTGTATTTAGATTGATATAAATCCAATTTAAAAGTAAAAGATAAAGAAATAAAATAACAGAGAAATATAAGATATGAGATAAAAAAAAAATTTTAAAAAAATTAAAGTGGATGAGAGGAACCTTGATTGCATGATCGAGTCCAGGGAAGCTTCAGTGATGCCACTCACAGATTGATACTCCCCAGTCCCAATCAGTATTATTAGCACGTGTGCATGAGATTGCGGAAAAGAAACACCATAGAGAATAGGGTTGTAGCTAGCTAGGAGAACAAAGTATCTGAATGAATGAAAAGAGACAGGAAAAAAAAAGTATTTAAATAAATGTGAAATACATAAAATATCAAACAATAAAAAAAAAATACACAAATTACTCTAACATCAATCAATACGTTTCATATACATAATTAGTAACATGGTTCAAAATATATATTTAAAGTGTCGTAAAAAAAGTTTTAAGTTAAAGATAATTTTATAATATTTCAAAGAACAAATACACAACAAATAATAAATTCTTAGTTCATACATGTTCTTAAATACGTAAGCATTATACTTAATTATTGAATTAACTATACAACAAAGTTAGATTCAATTTGAATGGAAACCATTTTGAACCTAAGATCCAAAAATTGATATAATTTAATGAAAAAATATTTTTATGTTATTTTATTTTTTTATATTCAATCTGTTTAATTATCAATTTCTCGATTTAATTACCAAGATTTATATTAGGTTTGGTGCATGAAGTAAAAAAATACAAGGTTGGATATCTATTTTCCAACACCATTAATTTGTGAGTAATGATAACTGGATACCCCATCATTTAAAGGCACTCCTTCAAAAAAAAAATATTTATCTCATTTTATCACATCATAATATTTATTACATCTGTATTTCTTAACTTTTTTTTCACTAATTATTGATTAACCATTGGATGTCCATATATATTTTATCTTAATTTATTGAACGAAGTGGTGTACATAAAGCCAAGGTCTACGTACGCAGTGACCTGTGAATCTCTCTGGCTGCTACTGCATCTTTTTATTTTGAAAGGTCAGGCTTCTACTTTGCTAAGGGAGTAAACTCTCTCTCACGCCTTTAATATTCTATACTATTTTCAATTTCCTCTTTTTATGATGATAAAAGAATATATTTAGTTGGTGCAAATGAAACTAAGTTTTAATTTTTTAAGAAAGTCTTCTCTCAAGTTTACAAATGAAAAAATAACTAAAAAACTATATTAAAGGTGATTTATTAAATTTTTCAACTAAAATTAATCATTAATAAAATTAATAAATATTTTATATCAATAATATACTAATAAAAAATAAAGTCTAATCAATACAAAAAAAAAGAATAAATGTACCAAATTGAAATTAAAGTGAATGACGCTATTGTTAAATAAAACTTTGAATAGGTGGTTGCGTTCAATTATAACCAATCCAGTGGTGATTTTCTCCAAAACAGTTTGGGGTTCAATTATAATAAAATAAAAAATTAAATATTTTTTTAGTCATTATAATTTATTATTTTTTTATATTTTTATCATTATAAAATTATTTTTTATTTTTAAGTTATGGTAAATTATGTTTATTTTATTTTTACTTATTAAGATATTTTAGATAATATTTTAAAGACGTATTTAAATTTATAGTAAATAATTGTGATTGAAAATATAAAAGAAGTAAATGTATATAAAAAAAAAATTGACGTAGGGCGTAGAAGTAACATTATTTGCGCGCAATTTTTCTTGGACGAAGTGGTCGGTTTCTACACAGAAACACTTTAAAATGTCTTGTATCACGGACATCCAACGTTAACATGCACCTTCTGTGTTTCACTATGCACTAAAATAAACATAATTCAATAAATAAGCCGTGCGTCTGCACTTTGCGTGCCCCTCCTCTATCAAGTGTCTACTTACTTCTATTCTAAATGAAATGGGATACTTATGAATAATATATCAAACTTGCCCAATGAAATGCCACTTCATTAATTTGAATCTTTATTATTTTGTTACATAATTTTTTTCCTTCTAAAATCCTTCATGTGAAAAAATTCCCGTGAAAAAAGCAGTAAAATTAATTTCGACCGTACAATCCTAACTTATTCCCATGTGTAATGCTATTGAAAAGAGTTTGGACACGTACACAACCCAAATCTGGAGTGCCTGAGTAGAAGATTTAGAGAAATGGACAGAAAAAATAAAACAAGAGAAATTGATAGATTTAACAAATTAATTAAGATGGATGGAAGTAAGATGTAAAATAAGCTGAATGCATGAATTAATATTTATAGTATTACTAATTCAATTAATTAGTTTTTTTTAATGTTTAATTTGGATTAAAGTTGAAAAAGTTTAAAAGATAAAAAGAGGCAAAAACTACTTTAGTTTGCTTTAAATGGATGTGATTTTTTACTTTTGTGATGAGTTTTCAAACATAATGTTAACATTGATATTGACAAATTAGTTAATCGAGTTTTATAGAAAGAATCAAATGGAATAGTATATAAATTTTGTGGCAAAAATTTCTGTAAAGATGAGTAGCCTTATATGCTTTTTTTTTTAATTTTTTTTATTACTCAAGAAAAATAACCTTCACAAATTGACACATTTTCTTATACTACACCTTCTCTCCTCGTTTTACTCAAAATAAACCTATAAAAAAAAATATTTCTTAAACTACACTTGAGTTAGAGAGAAGTCGGGGTTGGGAACCCGACTCTTCTTCGATCATGGCTTCTTCTTTTTTTAAAAAAAATATTTTATTTATTTATTTATTTTAAATTAATTCCATTTTTAAAAAATATTATTTTCACATATTTATTGTATTTTTAATCAATCTATTTTTTTAATTATTTTATTTTTTATTTTAAAACTGTTAATAAACAATTAAAAAAAATTCTTATTATTTAAAAAATAAAATAATAATATTAAAATTTTATTTATTTTTTTAATGTGAAAATAATATTTAAAACAAGTGAATTAAATTTTTTTTAAAAAAATTAAAAAAGAATTTAATAAACAAACTCAAAACAATAGTAGTTTAGGAAATATTTTTCATGTAGATATATTTTAAAAAAATGAAGAGAGAAAAGGTGTAGTGCAAGAAAAAAAATCATATTCCCACATAACACAAACAAATGTATTATGGATTGTACGACTTCCTGTTCCAACACCGTCCCTTACCCAGACAATATTTTCGTCTAACGATTTAGCCAATTTCCATATTTATTAACATTTAAGATTCAATTTGAACCTTAACTTAGTTTTAAAAACGATGGTGGACTGGATAAACTTCTCTCAATATGAAATCGATGGCCAGTCTAATTTAAAGATATTGTTAAAATACATAGTTTTTACTTCTTGAAATGCGGCCAAATTTTTATTCTCGAGATTATACAACGAACTGCCTAAACAAATCATCCAACATAAAAGTATTCTATAAAGAGATGCCTATTTGTGTGGAAAACATTCGTAGATGAGCAGTATATTTCTCAAGCTAACTCAAGGCTTCCCCGTGTAACCCTGGGGATTGTTCTTTGCCCAATTCCATTGGTCCCTGCACATCTCATCCACACCATATTTTGCTCTGAAGAGAAGAGCAAAATTAATAATAACAAATAAGAAACATAAAATACAAGGTAAAAAAAAATGAAAGATCCCTACATCTTATTTATCAAATATACTACTTTAATGAAGCATTGTATGCTAGTATATAATATTTGAGAATCTTGATTTTTCAGTCAACAAAATATTCTAGTCAAAAACCAAAAATGAAAAATCCCTATCTCAGTGCATCTTATTTATCAGTTTAATGTTATATCATAGCATTTGAAATTTGAGAATCTTGATTTCGGTCAACAAAATCGATTGTCAAAAATCCAAATGATTACTGATTTAAGTATTTAACCGTGCTTGTCACACACAACGGACTAAAGTACTTACTTCCATCCAAGTTCTTTCTCAGCTCTCTCTGTAGATGCATAAACCTCAGTAGCATCTCCCGGTCTTCTTGGACATAATTTTACTGGAATTTTCTGAAGATTTGATATCCAATGGAAAAAGAGAAGCTTTCAGATGCTATTTCATTCATTTGTGTTTTTAGATACATAAAGGGATTGGTTTATATTGGTATAAAACTTAACATTCTTACATCATTCAATAAATTTCATTTCACGAGTATGTCAGGAAGACGCAGATTTACCTTGCCAGACGCCTTTTCAAATGCTGTAACCATTTCAAGCACGGATGTTCCACGACCAGTTCCCAGGTTGTAAGCAGTACAACCTGAACAACAATAATATCTCACATTCTACTTTAGCATGCAAAGAAAAACAATCAACCTATAATTATCAAAATACTCATACAAAGACACAAATTTGTCCATATAGATAAGCAAGGGAAGAAAAAGAACAATTCACCAATTTTTCCATATAGATATGCAAGGGAAGAAAAGAACAAATCACCTATGTTCTCTGTTGTGAAGAGCTTTCGCAAGGCAGCAATATGACCATCTGCTAAGTCCATCACATGGATATAGTCCCGGATCTTATTTTGAACAATGAAAAAGAGAGGAGGATTAGCATTTTCGAAGGGGTTCTATGTGGTTATTTACTTTGTCCAAATGACACATTTCCCCCTGAAGGAGTATATGATGTAAAGAAAAGGAAAATTTAAATTTACGAACCGCAGAGCCATCCCTTGTGGGATAATCATGCCCATATACATTGAGTTCCGGCAATCTTCCAACGGCTACTTGCTGAATGTAAGGCATGAGGTTATTTGGGATGCCCTTGGGATCTTCACCGAGTTTACCACTTTCATGAGCCCCAACCGGATTGAAGTACCTCAGTAATATGATCTTCCATTCTGGTTCAGCTTTCTGAATATCTCGGGCAATTTCTTCCAGGAAAAGCTTCGATGAGTTCAAGTGTCGGTCAAAGAGTAAACAGAGACAAGATCCCAAAGTTAGGCATTACAAGCTTACAACTCAGCAAGTTTACACAACAGCCCAAACAATGATGATAAAATTTCTCAATATCATCTTGTCAAGTAAAATAAGAAGGTAAAATAAATTAAGCTTCTCCTAGAAGTTAAAATTAACTTATGCGCAGGAATTAAATTAACTTTTTGAAGAAGCCAGCTGAGAGAGTTTCCATAATTAGCTTATATGAAAGAAGTTTAATTTATTTGACCTTTTTCTATTTCCTTTACTTATAAGTGCTTATTGATAAGTTTATCCAACCTTAGAAACCATAAGCTGCGAACAACAAAAAGCAAAAGTAAAAAGCTACTCAGAACAAAGTGATGGTTACCTTGGTCCGTCCATAGGGATTCATAGCTTGTAACCTGAAATCCTCCTCACACGGTATCTTTTCAGGTTGGCCATAAACGGTTGCAGATGATGAGAAAACCATCTACTCAGCAACACA
>Ga0315911_1000121_pt1 | contig 9988 bp, 8 predicted proteins | sample Edanod1MG_FD_207737 | JGI IMG/M metagenome (GOLD analysis project Ga0315911, IMG submission 207737) | Root nodule microbial communities collected in Santa Monica, California, United States - Edamame nodules 1 | ecosystem: Host-associated > Plants > Roots > Nodule | place: USA: California... | reverse complement strand
ATGTTGTCATTGAGAAATGTCGTCTTGACACCCATCTGATGAAGCTCCAAATCATAATGTGCAACAAGAGCCATGATTGTCCTAAAAGAGTCTTAAGATGAAGCTGGAGAGAAAGTCTCTTTAAAGTCAATCCCTTCCTTTTGGGTATAGTCCTTCGCCACAAGACGAGCCTTATACCTCTTCACATTACCTTTGGAATCCTGCTTGGTCTTAAATATCCATTTGCAACCAATGGGTTTCACACCTTCTGGTAATGGGAAAAGTTCCCAAACATTGTTGTCTTGCATGGACTTATACTCCTCATTCATTGCTTCAATCCACTTTTCTGAGTTGGAACCTTGCATGGCTTGATGAAAGTTGATTGGGTCATCTTCCATCATTCCATTATTTTCCTCATGTTCCTGGAGAAATACCACATAATCATCTGGAATAGCACTTCTCCTTTCTCTTGTAGATCTCCGCAAAGGTATTGGCTCATGAAGCATAGGTTCTTGAGGATCTTGAGTTTATTCTTCATGACCGACCAAATTATCTTGAGTGGGGGATTCAATAACAATATCTTGTAGAGGTTTCGCATTTGCTTTATCAAAAGCAACTGTATGAATCGGTTCTGGAATTGTTACTGATTCTTCCTTTAAGACAAAGTCTCTAACCTTATTCTTCCCCCCAAACTCAATATCCTCAAAGAATGTAGCGATTCCCGTCTCAAAAATTGTCTTTAATTTGGGATCATAAAATTTATAGGCCCTAGATCTTTCAGAATAACCAATAAAGTAGTTGCTTACTGTTCGGGAGTCCAATTTCCTTTCATTTGGCTTATAAGGCCTTGCCTCAGTTGGACATCCCTATACATGGAAATGTTTTAGACTAGGCTTTTGCCCAACCCAAAGCTCATAAGGTGTTTTGGCAGCTGCCTTGGTTGGCACTCTATTTAGAATGTAAGTTGTAGTCTTTAGTGCCTCTCCCTAGAGTGACTCAGGTAAGTTAGAATGACAAATCATGCTTCTTACCATATCCTTAAGAGTTTTGTTTCGTCTTTCAGCCACACCATTCATGCTAGGTGACCTCGGCATGGTGTACTGTGGGACAATTCCATATTCCTCTAGGTACCTGGCAAAAGGCCCCAGACGTTGGTCACCTGAACCGTCATATATGCCATAGTATTCACCACCACGGTCAGATCTGACACACTTTATTCTTTTGTTGAGTTGATTTTCAACTTCAACTTTAAATGTTTTGAACACATCCAAAGATTGCGACTTTTCATGTATAAGAAACAAGTATGCATATCTAGAGTAATCGTCTATGAATGATATAAAATATTATTGACCATTCCATGAAGGTGTAGGAAATGGCCCACAAATGTCTGTATGTATCAATTCCAAGATGTCTGTAACTCTATATGCACCTAATTTCTTGCTTTTGGTCTGTTTACCTTTAATGCATTCAACACAAACGTCAAAGCTTGTGAAATCAATGGAATCCAAGATTCCACTTAACACAAGTCGTTCAATTTTGTTCTTAGAAATGTGACCTAAGCGCTTATGCCATAATGCTCCTGAATTTGTATTATCAATTCTATGCTTAGTACCATGCAATAGGATTCACCATAGGAAGCTACAGTATCAAGTAAATATAGATTATCATTAACCAAGAGTGAACCAGTTCCAACAATATCTGAATTAAAAGACAACCTAAAAACACATTGTTTCCAAATGAACACAAATAACCCAATTTGTCCAAATAAGAATCTGAAACCAAATTCCGTCTAAATGACGGTACAACAAAAGTGTCTTTCAAATCCAAATAAAAACTAGTACATAGAAATAATCTAAAGTGCTCTATAGCTTCCACTTCCACCGATTTACCATCTCCAACATAGATCCATCTTTCAGAATCAATTGGTTTCTGGTAGCTTAGACAACCCTACATTGAAACACTGATGTTATTAGTGGCACCAGAATCTAACCACCAAGTGTTTCCAGGTACTGAAGCTAAATTGACCTCAGAACAGACCAAAGTAAGAAACATACCCTTCTTTGCACGCTAAGCATGATATTTGGTACATTTCTTCTCTACATGTCCAAGCTTACTACAAACGAAACAGTTGTCACCCTGATTTTGTTTCTTTTGTCCTGGACCCTTAGCAGCTTCATTCTTGGGCTCCTCAGTTCTTTTTCTTTTGCCCTTGTCTTTAGAGGTACTCACAACATGAGCACTTTCAGTCCTTTCTTGCTTCAACCTTTCCTCTTCTTGCACATACAGTATGAAATGAGCTCATTAAGAGATCATTTCTTCTTCTGACATTTATAAGAGATCTTAAACTAACTAAACTGTGAAGGTAGAGAAATTAGCACTAAATGAATAAGCAAGTATTTTGATAGCTCAAGCTTTAGTGCCCTTAATTTTGAAGCAATATTTGACATTCCCATAATGTATTCCCTGACATTTCTTTTGCCTTGATAGTTCATGGAAATCAAGTTCTGAAAGAGAGTACTTGTTTCCGCCTTATCGCTTTTTGCAAAGCACTTTTTCAATTTCAGTAAGAAATTCTTTGGCACTAGTTATATCATCTAAAACAATGCTCTAAAGACCTCAGGAATGCGACGCTTAATGATCATAAGACTCATGCGATTTGAGTGATCCCACTTCTCATGAAGTTTCCTCTGTTAAGAGATTGTGGAATTCGTAGGAGAAGGGGGTTTCTCAATCCTTAATGCAAGGTCTAGATCCATGCAGCCAAGAACAATTTGAATGTTCTCTTTCCAGTCCTTAAAATTTGCACCATTAAGAATTGGAACCGAATTCAAATTAGCAGATATAGAAGCAACAACTGTAAAGATCAAAATAATAAAATAAGCTCACATAAAATGCATTTAAATAATGGTATATCTCATCTCAAGATATCTAGAGCACCGTTAATATCAAGTCTTTGGACAATGGTATTAATTGCTAGTGATATCCTTGTTGTAATGGTCAAACATTGATAATAGAAGCATATCAAATAACTAACCCATCTTTTGATGTGACTTATCATTCATATGCAAAACCTCATAATTATCACATGTTTAACATCACAGGTGTGTGACTTAGTTAAATGATAACTTTTCTTTGGACCAATCACCATTCATATAAATAATCACACACGTTAACATTTAACATTTCTCATGAACAATGTACACAAGAGAGGTCACTTTGGTGATATCTTGATTCAATTAGCTCAGTTAAATGCTGAATAATTAATATGATATACCATAACTGAATTTTCAACATTGATGCACCAAATCCAAAATTAAAATGTTTCTTGAGTAAATTATTTTAACTTTATTTATTTATTTTAAATTTTAGAAGCCTTTTTTTTTAATATACTGCAGTGGCCTCTAAAAGTAACAACAAACACCAAAATGATGCATTTAAATTTATACATATTATCCCACATGAAATATGTGCATGTTACTCATAAAATGCATAACCCAATAACACATCAAATTGTTATGCCTGCACATAGTGTTGCTCTACATGTGTTATAATTGTTATATTAATTTGATGTTATCAATCACCCTTTATATCATTGTTCATTACACAGTGATGTGATAACCTTATTTTGTTTCCTTAAACCATTATCCAAACATTATACATGAATCAAGTATGGGTGACTCTGATACCAAAAGTTGGGATTCAATCAATCAGCCTAATTTCATTCTAGCAGGCAATCATTGATCCTAACCACATGCATTCTATTCATGTAGAGAAATTACTTGATAGAGATGAGTAGAATCCCTTTGTGTTCCCATACTCAAAATCATGATGAAAACTGGATGCAGAAGCGTACCTGGATTACCAATAATGGAATGGAATGATGATGATGAAAGGTTGATCAAAAAATTGGTTTTATGATCTTCCAATTGTAGAGAGCCCTTATTTTTCCTTCTCTGGATTTTTCTCTTCTGGTGGGGATAAACAAAAATTGTACGCGTGTTGGGTTGTGTTACGTTGCTCTCTACAAATGGGGACCATAATCCCTTATATTGGTAACTGCCATTAGTTACCCCAAATTTGATAATTATAATTTGGCCCATCATCAAATTATAATATAACTGGTATCTACACAATTATCATTTCATGACATATATGCCCTCGACCATATTTTTATATTAATTAGAGCAATTTAATATTTTGGCTAATTATATAATGGCCCTAACTCATTCAATTATGAGTATTTGCGGGAAAAGAGAAAGCCACGATGTTAATGGCATTTCACGTAGCTCCAACAGGTTTTGCAATTTCCAACGGTGAGAATGCTTGTAAATGAGTAGTTGCAAATCTGGTGCTAAAATATCATGACAATTTCCAATGGTGAGAATGTTAACGACTCTGAGATCATTGTTTTATTAAGACAGGTTTGAGTGTATGTGGGAAAAAGGGAGGGTTTTGGGAGGGGAAAAGAAAAAACGAGATTGAGAGGAAGAGGAGGCGTAAACTAAGCTAACACGTCTCTGATTATATATCTGGGGTACTTGTTGGATCAACGGCCTCAATAACTTAAAAGGGATAGGCTTAGAATGCATAAGAAGAAGCAATCAATTTAATAATGTTCTTTAAACATGAAAAACAAAATTTATTGCAACAAAATAAATGAGATAAGGGAAGGGAGAATGCAAACACAATTTTTACACTGGTTCGGCAAAGTCCATGCCTACGTCCAATACTCAAGCAACCCACTGGAGATTTTCCTTTCCCTCTGTAAAAATCAGTTTACAAAGTCTGAACCACACAGGGACAACCCATCCCTTGTGTTCAGGAATCATTACAACTTAAGAGACCCTCAGTCCCTTAATCAATCTCTTTGAATAAAAAGAAAGAAAGAAGAATTCTCTCTTGAAGAGAAGGATATTACAATTAAAGTCCATGGAGAAACTTTTAATGGATTTGCAAGTGTTTGCCCAAGAGTTTCTTTTGGGAGAGTATTTGGCAATGGAGCTCTTGGAATCTCTCTCATTTCCTTTTGAGAGGATAAGACATTTTGAACAAGCAAAACTCTTTCATCAAAATTCGTGCCCAAGTCACCTATTTATAGGCCTTTGATGGCCATTCACAAATCCAATCAAAAGATGTGACTGTTGGCAAATTTTCTGAAAACTCTCCACTGGTAATCGATTATAACGTTTTTGTAATCGATTACACAATTATAATTTGAAGGGTTATGACTTTTGAATTTGAATTTCCAAAGTTCTGTTGCTGGTAATCGATTACAAACATATGATAATCGATTACATGTTCAAAATTCAAATTCAAAACCCTTTTCAATTGCTCTTTTTTATTTTTCCCTTCTGGTAATCGATTACCAAAGCCTTGCATGACTTTGAAACCCTTTGTTTTGAGGCAAGACTTGATCTTTAGTGAATCTTGAAACAAGGCTTTGTTTGTTGAAGCAATCTTGAATTAATCTTGAAGCAAATGCTTATCCTTTGAAGCGGCCTTGTTTGATTCTTCTCTGGCATCATCAAAATTCATATATTCATACATTCACAATACAGTACTCACAACTTATTATTTACTCTAATTATTTATTTTTATTATTTTATAAAAATGAACTCTATTTTCTTTTCTCTCAAATGAATAAATTAAATATTTTTTTATTTTCCTTCAACTCATTGTTTTCATACAGTTATTTCTCCTTATTTATTTAATTATTAAAACCTCATCATTTTCTAAAATTATATTTTTGAACTATTTTTTTTAATTTAATTATGAAAAATGGGATGTTACACTATAATTTTTAATGTAAACGAAATGATTTTGTACTCAAGAATATTTACATTTTAAGACGTCAATATGTTAATAACCAAATAAGTATAGTTGAAAATATGTGAACAGCTTGTTTACGTGTTTTTAGTATTTATTAACGAACAATTTTAATAATGTTCAAATTTTAATGTTATCGTAACACATAACTATATTGTATCAAAAATGATATATCATTATTATGCTTATAATTGGGCTACGAGAATAAAAAAAATTCTAGAAACATACATAAAAAATTATATACCCAAACATACATATCCCTCATTACTTACACAAACATATAAATTTACTATTCACAGTGAAAATTCGGATTGAGATCAGAATTTACACGGTGATTTAAAAAAAATTGCAAAAAATCGTTGAGACTTCGGATCCCTCAATCTGAATTCTCAGCGTGTATTTCTTTAAGAGATAAAAAATAATATAAATAAAGGAAATTCATTCAAAATAATAAAATTATAGAATAATATGATATAATTTTTTAATTACCATGTAGGTACTCAAATTAATTGCAAACTTAAGGCACATGAACATGTTGTTATTTTTTTTTAAATTCAATTTTTGTTTCGTTGGGAGTTTTTTTTTCTTAGCTACATTAATTAAAAAAATGAGAAAATTAATTAGTAGTCTTAAAATAAATTAAAAAAAGGGAATGATTTAAAAAATTAAATTGATTAAAAACACAGTGAATAAATAATTATTACATCTCAGTTATATGATACGGAGAAATTAAAATAATATGATAATTGAGATGAGAGACAAATAGACATATATAATAAACAAAGCATAATAAAATGAAAATAATGAAACATACTAACAATAACAATTGAAACACGAAAATGACAAAAATAATCATCGTTTGGAAGATGATGTGAAGCGGACGACAATTCTTAGGTTACTGGTTTTCTAAAAATAACTAAAATTTCTATTGGGCAGAGTCACTGAACTCGGTTCTAAAAAAATGATAAATTTTTCAATCACTACCTTGGTCAAAGCCACATATGAGAAGTTGAACAAATATTTCGTCGACCATGGGACTCAAGCTGATGCAATGATTTCCTCCAAACAAGTTTACACACTCATTGTGGCCAAGTTCATCAATGAAGAAGAAACTAAGTCTAACACTCACTTCATTTAGCAATTTGACTGGCAAAGATTTGAGTCTCAAGTTAAAGAAAGAGTGAATTCAAAGACAGAGGCGTCGCATGGGAAAATGTAATGTAAGGCTTGATCAAAGAACATGTTATTATGGAAAATCTCAAAAGCTACACATGTCATGCGCACATGTCATTGCTGCATCTAAGCACATCAATATAAATTACATGCAATATGTGCATCCAGTGTATACATTAGACTACGTGTCGAATGAGTGTATAAAGTCCCATTAGCAGACATGTGTCATCACGATTATTGACCATCATATGAAGGACCACAATTATGTGTCAATCCAACCATGAGGAGAAATAAAAAAAAGTCAACCAAAATCAACAAGAATACAAACTAATATGAACGAGAGAGAAAGAGGTAAACCAAAAAGTTGTTCAATCTGCAAGCTCGTAGGCCATTCCAAAAATAGGTGTCTTCACCATCCTGAAAATTCTAGTCAATCAATTTATTTTCCTTTTTGTGTTTACTATTTATGTTATCAATGCATTTCATTTCACTCTATAAATTAGAAAAAAATTCTTTAACGGGAGTGTTTTTAACTATTTTTCTTTAACTAGACTTCTTTTAGAGATATTATCAATTTATTATCTTAGTTTATATATTCTCTAATTTTATTATTCTGAATTAATTTGCTTTATTTATATTATATTTTGAAGTTTAAAAAATTGTGAATTCAGGTTTATATTATTTAATTTTATTATTTATATTGGTCATTCGGGTTGGGAAAACCTGAATTTACACTATGCAAAAACAAAAGTGTATGTTTGTATTAATAATAGTAACTATATGTATGTTTACATCCATATTTGTTATGTCTTGTATTTTTGTGTGCAAAAATCTCACGAATCTATGACTATTCATTCAAATGTCATGATGACTTGACAAACAAACCCCACCGAGCCCTACATTTTTACAGGGCCCACTTTTTTACAATCAATTTTGTGTGCAACTCACAATCCAAAGCATTGCTGACCATAAAATAATATTAATACCAATAAAATAAACAAAAGGAAAACAAACTCTCATAAAGGAAATTAATTTAAAATAATAAAATATTATTCCTTCTATATTTTTTTAATTATTTTGAATTAATTTGCTTAATTTATATTATTTTTTTATCTTTTAAAAAATTATTTTTTTATTAAAAAAACAAAAGAAATACACATTGAAAATTTGGGTTGGGGGACTTGAATTCTCAACTTTTTTTTTTTTTGCAAATTATTTTGAAAATCACAATGTAATCTCGGGTCCTCCCAACCTAAATCTACACTATGAATAGTAAAATTGTATGTTTATGAAAATAATGGGGGATATGTATGTTTGTGTATATAATGTTTTTTTTTCTGTTTTGGTAAAAAAAGTTGTACAAGAATATTTGGTCCCCTATTGGCAGTAACTCACTAATATCCACCTCATTAATCATACAACTATCATCACCAATCCTTTAGGCCATCTACCTTTGACAAGAACACTCACTCTTAAACCCCTCTATGTTCAACAGAGCAACGCCCTACTAACGACCTTACATTCCCTTAAGGTTTTACACTAGGCATCCTAACTACTTCTCGTAACTTTCCTAACTACTCTATACTCTTAAAAAACTATATACCAGACATCTCCCAGAAACTACGATTACAGGTTTCTATGAGTACTACACCTACAAGATTCTCAATCTCCCACTTAGGTTGCAAACTAAGCACATCCTTAAGTAACACAAGTACGACGCTTACTAAGCTTGACTTTCTTCTATGGTTAACCAGGATCATGCATACTCGGATGTTTCCTCTTGAAACACCTTAATGCGATTCGCAAGAGCGAAAGTCTCTCGCTATTCGTAATGAAAGTAACAACATGACAAATTATCAAGCAATCTAACAAGACATGATTGGAAGATAATTAACCCATAACAAGATTAACATTCGATTGACTAGGAGACAATAATTTTAAATCAAGAATGATCACTTATTCAGAATCAACAACAAATATTCTAAATGAATTCAAGAATGAAACCATGACCACAATATATACACATAGGGAGACATCAACAATCGCATGATCGTGATAGAAACATCAGTAATCAAACTGTTTGACGTAGGCTGACAACACAAAGAGTGAATTATACTTGGGCTTGCAAGTATAATCGAGCTACTTGACTTTAGCAAACCACACAAGAAAATGGGTTGTATTAGAACTGGAAGGTATGGTCAAAAGAGTATTCCTTATGAAATATATCTCGATATGGGTCATCGAACTATAGGGTATTAGCATTGCTAAGAACAAGAAATCACAAACAACCATACTATTTATGCAATTAAGGCAAAACACTGTACTACAAGCATACATAAAATTATAAGGTTCCTATAACAAGTATATAACGTACATATAAGAAGTAAGAATTAGACAATCACCAATGATGTATTAAGGAATCACAAGTTTAAACAATTATGTTTATGATCACACACAAAGAAAATAAAGGATTAGCCAACACATCAATTAAACATACACATTCACAACACACTTGCAAGTTCAAGGTTCTTGATGGCATTAATATGCACATCAAATTTTCAATACCACTTGTATCACCTAACAGCTTGCCATGACATCCTACCGCACTTCACGAATTATAATGATGGTCAGTCTCATAAATTGTGACTCAACAGTGGATTTATGGTATAGCAGGAATTAAGGAAACACACATCACAAGCACCATTCAATCTCATTTAATCATGCAAAGGAAAATACAATTAATAATTCAAGCATGCTCAACAAAAGCATTCACAGGTAATCACATAGAGCACACACCAAAATATGGTAAGCACATAACACACTGGCCGAAAGGTTCGAACTGCTCTGATACCACTAAATGTGGCATCCTCTACCCCACACATATATGTACTAATAATAAAATAAATAAGAAATCAAAATTAATTAAAAAAATTTTGAAAACATTTAAATAAAAGCGTTTCAAAACAAGGTCCAAATAAATAATAAAATCATCTCAGCTCAAAACAAGGTC
>Ga0315911_1000120_pt1 | contig 10001 bp, 7 predicted proteins | sample Edanod1MG_FD_207737 | JGI IMG/M metagenome (GOLD analysis project Ga0315911, IMG submission 207737) | Root nodule microbial communities collected in Santa Monica, California, United States - Edamame nodules 1 | ecosystem: Host-associated > Plants > Roots > Nodule | place: USA: California... | reverse complement strand
CTCACCTCTCTTCATTTGGTGAGGACAAAGTAGTATCAGCCATCAAGTATGAGCTGGATCGTGGTGGTCAAGTTTTTTATGTTCTGCCACGAATTAAAGGTGATTCTCAGCTAAAACTTTCTATACAGACATCTCTGTGTAAGCTGATGTATTGTCCAGGTCTGTTACCTTATGCAATGTCTTTTATGTTTAATTGGAAGTAAGGAGTCTTGTTTATCACTATTGTTGTAGCTGATTATTTTCATATTTTGGTTTTTCTTTGTATAGATTCATTTCCTTGTAATTTAGTTTCCTTTTTTTATCAGTAATTATGAATTTGTGTCAGCACAGCTAGTCTCCCTATATATATGTGTGTTCTTTATAGATTATCAAGAAATAATATTCAGTTCTTTACATATTTTGCAAGGCACCAAACTTTAATAAGTTCATTAACTAAGCTGGACTAACTGAAGATCAGAATGCATGTAGCTTTCTAATATCTAGCCACATTGTTTTCATTTTATTTCCATTTTTTCAGGAATTTGCAAAGAAAATAGTGAAAACAGTGAAATCTTATTTTTCACCATTTCTTGTAAAAATTCTTGAAAGCAAGAAATAAAGTGAAAACAAGGTCATAAGCTAATAGTACTGATGAAAACATATCAACAAAAAATAAACCAAACACACCCTTACATATTCTTAAAATCATTTTGAGACATTACAATTTACAAGAAACAACTCATGGGATAAACTATGCTGATCATTCATCAGAGGAATGCAAGGCTAGCAAACATGCTGTTTCAGTTACTGAGAAGCCTGCTGTTATATAAAAAGTAAATAAATAATATAAAGAAGTTGATCTAAAGTCTCCCATTGGAGTGAATTTTTGTGCAAATTTGGTGTTGTTCCCGTCACAAGAAGAATTTTACTATATGACCATCACAGACATAAAAGGAGATTGCTTGTGGTGTTGCTGTTAATATATATTTGCTAATATGTCTAATGTCCATTACAGTACTGACTCTTGTTTCTGAATAATTGTGTTACAGGACTTGATGGAGTAATGGCATTTCTTGTAGAGTCATTTCCAAATGTGGAAATAGCCATTGCCCATGGGAAGGTAGTTACACATTTACAACTTTTTAAGGGTCTGGTGCTTGCATGTAGGACTGTCAAGCAGATCTCCAAATAGGATTCTTTTTAAGTTAAACATCAGTGAAGTAGTGAATAAAATATCTCACTCTCAAAACTAATAGTGCCATTAATTGTCAGTTTACCAATCTTTACTAGTGATTTCAGCACAAGTCTATAAAGTGTGTCTATATAAATTATCATGCTTTTATGTCTGAAATCTTGACATTAGAGATGTTAGTGATAATGCAACACTTTGCTTAGGCCTGAAGCATGTTAATTTTGGCTAAACACATTTACCCTATTACTCTGTGTAGGTGGATAAGTAATTCAGAATGGCATAGTTATTTTGTATTTTAATATTATCTTTTCATGAAGAGATCTTTGTCTTCCCTGATGTTTCCAGGCAATATTACAGCCTACAATCTAACATCTGTGCTTTGCATTCTCATATTCACTATGCATTTACATTTCTGTGATGACTCTAGATATTGCTACTGTCCTCAAGTTATTGAAACTAACCTTTAGATTTCTGCAGGCAGGAGTCTTTTCAATCTCTTTGATATTAACATATACTTAGTATGACAAATTTCTACCTTTAGTAAGTTGCAATATAATAATCTAATCTAATTATGGAAATTGATGCCATTGTCCCATCCATCCCATCCTTATGTGGGAAGCACTAAATTCTGGGATGTTGCTTATACGTTTTGTTCTTGTTGGTTGTCATTATTAATAAGCATTTAAGTGCTTGATGTGTCATCATCTATACTGGATGCTGGCTGGCTGCTTTGTGAAGAACATTTCATGAAGTGCAATTTTAGTTAATCCTTGCTTCAAAAAATTATATCCGCTTCACTCATACAAGTTCACTTCTTCTATTCAATGCAAGATGCTAGAGCCATTAATTGTTAGTGCCTCTACCATGATAAATTTCTCCTGGATCTTTTGAGGGAACTTGTGCATCATATAAATACTCAGTTGACAAAGTTATTTTTCTTATGATGAAAATCTCTGTTTGGATTGATCAACTCCAAAATTTAATTGTTTTATATCAAAAGTGTATATAAGCATCATGTGTTGACAATGATATTTTGATTTTAATTGTATGCATTTGATTGTGTTTCTGGTGTAGCTATACTCAAAACAATTAGAGGATACCATGGAGAAGTTTGCTCTGGGTGAAATAAAAATCCTTATCTGCACAAATATAGTTGAAAGTGGGCTTGATATTCAAAATGCAAATACCATAATCATTCAGGATGTTCAACAATTTGGCCTTGCACAGTTGTACCAGGTTTTGTTCTTCCTAAATTATTTTTGTTTTGGATGTTCTCATATTTTCTGTTGCTGACTCCAAACATTGTTTAAAACTGGTTAATGTTATTATATTGGTAGTGTATATGTATTACACTGTCCAAGGTATATAATGCCTGAGCTGAATCTTTCCTGAATACAGATCATTAGATCATCAAGCAGTTTTGTATTCATATTTCAGATCCTGTGCAGGAGTAATTGTTGTTTCATCCCACTATCAACTTAACGTTGTTTCAAACAAGCATATTTTTATGACTGAAAGAAATTGAATGTGAAATGTCAGAATTATAAGGATTTAGATAGAGGAGGAGGAAAAGAGGGAATGGGAGACTATGGATAATATTCTCTTATGCTTATTGATGTGATGCAAAAGGCAAAAGCACTAATCCTTATTTATTCTAGTACTACTCTCTTAATGCTAATCAAATTAAGAAACATATAGTGAAATACAATGAATATGGAAACCACTCCTAGAGATCATCCAAGATACTCTAAAATATTTTATGATACAGTAATGATAATGATATATTTTATAGGCATTCTAGCGTAAATCCTTTTATGGGATGTATGTTGGAGGAAGTGCAAAATTCCATATAGTCGCTCTTGAACTGCTTTTGCCAACATTATTCTCAAAATTCCAAACCAAAAGTAATGCATCTCACTACTTCTCTGAAAAAATATAGTTGCCTTGTGATTTCTTCCTCAAGAACTTGATTATTCTCAACAATGAGGTTAATACTTGCTTGATAAGTAATATTTGATATATTGCTTGCTTATTGCTCCGTTGGACTCAGGAAATAAACACACTGAATTCTAAATAAAGATAGAAATAGTCTGGTTTTTAGGGCATATTTGAGAACAAACACAATGTTTTCCCTTAACAATGAGTTTCCTCCTTCAAAACTCATGGAATGACAACCATACACCTTAATTGCATTTTAGAAGTCTGTAACACAACTTATATGTCACTATATTTGTCACATCATAGCCTATAACTGTCTAATCTGAAATTAATATAAAAACAACTTCCTCATAACTTTATAATACAGAATTATAAATACCCAAATCAGATTTTGACCTAGCAATGCCTACCTGTACAGAAGTAAAAGAAAGAACCTGTATGCATTTCTTTTTTAAGTTTTTCAATTTTTGTTGGAACACAGGAAATCAGACCACACAAGATCATCTATTACTGTTTCACTAATATTGATCATTTTTTCATTTGTTCAATGCTGATAGTTGCGTGGAAGGGTTGGGCGAGCAGATAAGGAAGCCCATGCATACTTATTTTACCCTGACAAAGGCCTGCTTTCTGATCAAGCATTGGTATGTTTCTTGTCAATCTTTACCTTTCATTTGTAAAAGCAAATTGCACAAAATAATAGTTGATTCATCAGATATGACAAATGAATGTCACATAACTTATTGTATTTAATACTTCTTCAGTATTATTCCTAGTCTTAAATTGATTCTTTCATTTGAAATATATAAAATTAGTTGTTAAACAATTGCCTAAAACTAACATTCTCCTTGGTGATCTACCGTAGGAGAGGCTTGCTGCTATGGAAGAATGTCGTGAACTTGGTCAAGGCTTCCAACTAGCTGAGAAAGACATGGGTATAAGAGGTTTTGGTGCAATTTTTGGTGAACAACAATCAGGAGATGTTGGAAATGTTGGCATTGATCTTTTTTTTGAGATGCTCTTCGAGAGCTTGTCCAAGGTAAACTTCGATTTGTGACGTGTTTCTTCCTATGTGCCATTGGTCCTAGACTTGTAGTTAAAATAGAATTGTTCTTTTGTTTAATTTGCATGCACTGTTTGTTGGCTGAAAAGTGAAAACTTGCTTTCTTAGCATTTTCCTCTGTAGTTCTTGATCACCTGCCTGCTAGTTTTGTGCTTATCCTTCTGTTTTTACTTCCAGGTTGAAGATCACCATGTTGTTTCGGTTCCTTATCACTCAGTGCAGGTATGCTTGATGTACCGCAAAGGATTTAAGACATTCGCATAATCAATGCTTTGCATGTGTTAATGCAGACAGGGTTCCACAAGTCAAATCTGACACTGTTTTTCTCTTTCTTGAGGTGAAACAGGAAAATGTAAAATGCTGTTGCAGTTAAAGATTTTCCTTGAAAATCCAGAAAATACATGTTCTCTAGTTCACATCCATCCCTTACTTTTTGTGGAAAAGATAGTATTAGGCCAACTATCATAATTCTTATAATAATATAATGATATCAAACACACAAAAGTAATTACTCAATAGTTATTGGTCTCATTGAGGTAGGATGATTATAATGAACTGATTCTTTTTTTAGAATCTGTCCTCTGTAAGTTAAACTGTTGAACTTAGACAAAATATTTTGAATGATAGGCATTCACAGATGTATTGTTTATATCATTAGTCCCTAATAGAACACGTCTTGCTCTATTGTAGAACTCTTTCTTACTATTTGCTATGGCAGTTTATTTATTTATTTATTATTATTATTATTCAAACAAAGTTTTTGTTTTGAATTCTTGTTCTCTTCATTTGTATGTGTCTTTGTTTTTATGTAGCTAAAATCTGTATCTAACATCTGTATAAATGCGTATAACAGAGATCTAGTGGTTGATGCATTTTCTACTTTATTATTATTTAGGTTGACATAAACATCAATCCTCATCTCCCCTCTGACTACATTAATTATCTGGACAACCCTATGAAAATAATAAATGACGCTGAGAGAGTTGCTGAGAAAGACATCTGGAGTCTGATGCAATTTACAGAGAATTTGCGCCGCCAATATGGCAAAGAGCCTCGCTCCATGGAGATTTTACTGAAGAAGCTTTACTTGAGGAGAATGGCTGCTGATTTAGGGATAACCAGAATTTACTCTTCAGGGAAGATGATCTATATGAAAACAAACATGAGTAAAAAGGTATTCAAGATGATGACAGAGTCCATGGCATCAGATTTACATAGAAATTCATTGGTTCTTGAGGGGGACCAAATTAAGGTATTGCATAGAAATTCTTTATTTCTGAATTCTTTAATTTGGTGATCTTTGTTATCTCTTTCGGAATCTGCCTTTGTATTTTGTTCAGTTTTCCCCTCATTATGGTTGTCTGAATTTTACCACATTCTCACGTGAAATATTTATTAGTGTAATTTTAGGAGGACAATTTTCTTTTGCCTATTTTGTTAACATTAGGGATCCAATGCCATATTTTCATTTAGAAACAAGCAAGATGACTGTCTGTGTCTAATATTGATAGGCTATCTAATTGTAAATGTCAATGTCATTGCCATGAAAAGTCTGAGGTTACCATTTATCTGCAGGAATTATGAATCCTGTATTTTTCTTTTTCAGACCATTATGATTGCTGGCTTTTGTCCATTAATCTAGTAATTTCTTATGCATTATGGATCCTCCTTATCTTTTGGTTTCTAAAGATAATTTAGGCCCCATACATAAACTGCCGCTGGAAATCATAATAAATGCAGTTAGCTCATATTTCTTTTCCCTAATGATTTCCTTCATGCAGGCTGAACTTCTTTTAGAGCTACCAAAAGAACAGCTTCTCAATTGGATCTTTCAATGCTTGGCTGAACTTCATGCTTCACTACCCTCCTTCATAAAGTACTAGGTTCAATACTTGGTCAATTCTACCAATATGTAAGTTGGAAACTCAACTTACTGCGTACATCACAAATATGTAAGATTTGGTGGATTTAGTGTGTTGAAAGGCCAGAAACTAACCATGGCGAATGCAAAACAAGACTGTTTTGCTTGACCAACTTGGCAGTACAGGACGTCAGAACAAATTGGGACTATCGGTTGATACTAGTGAACATGTGCTTCCTTTCAAGATGTATATAATCAGAGCTACATCAATGGGGTTAGTTACTACTTACAAGCACGTTGGAGTTGGGGTTATCTAAATTGTACTCCTGATTTGCATGCCTTATACAGGACAGGGGCATGTGATATAAGGCAGCAGCTAATCATCTTCACTACTTGCACTCATAAACCAACATTCCTTTCAGAAGCCACTTATGATGACCTAGTGTTCTCGTCCGGTAAACCTTTAATCAAAATATCCAGAATTCACCTTTTGTATACATGACATTGTAAAGCATTCTGCGACCATGCTTTTCCTCAATAGTCCCGTCTCTAAGATTTCGTTGAAGTAACCTGATATGGAGAAATTCAATGCTAAGATCAGGCTTAGCTAATACATTCTAAGGAAACAAGAAATCGGTCTGGTGAATAGTGCATTTTTGTTACTAATAAGTCAGAAATATACTGTTGTTTATAGTTGTTGTTGTCATGTATGTGTTATTTTCCTCATGGAAACATGTATTCTCTATAGAAGAAATTCTTGTAACCACAAGTTTTTGCAATTAGTTCCATTATTTAATATTAATACTGTAGTGGACATTTTATATAATTATTTCTATTTCTCAGTTTAATCTTTTTCCTATACATATATCTCAAAATCAAAGGGGACAACAAAACTTATCCTACTTTGAGGTTGCAAAAGTTTTCGATAAACTGAGTGAGAGTGAGAGAAAATGAAAAAGATAAAGCTGATATTATTGCTCCGAAAGAAAAATTCAATGAGTTAGATACAACATATGTATTTAAAGAGTTCTAACTTGAGAAACTAACCACAACTAACTCTAATTACCTCTAACTAACTTCTAACAGAATGTAAACTAACTCTAATTAACTTCTAACAGAATGTAACTACTTGGGTGCAGTTTAGTGAAAGACTGGATTATGAGCAATGGAGACTGCACTCTGATTATCACAAAAAATAACAGGAGCAATGAAAGAGACTTGTAACTCTGTCAGCAAAGTTTAAATCCAGGTTAACTCAGTGGAAGTTTGAGCTATGTTGCGATATTCAGCTTCTGTGTTGGACCTGCCATTAACTTTTTGTTTGCAAGACCACCAAGATATCAAATTTGGACCAAGAAAGATGGCAGCTCCTGAGGTTGAGCGCCTATCATCCACATCAGACGCCCAATCAACACCACAGAATGCTCGAATGTTCAAGGGCTTTGCAATAGAGGTGGTCTGAAGTAGCAGACCATGAGACAAGGTCCCTTTGAGATATCTTAAGATTCTTTTCATCACTGTCCAATGAGAATCTAGAGGAGCAACCATAAATTGACAAAATTTGTTAACATCAAAACTGAATTTAGGTCTAGTAAGGGTAGCATATTGCAATGCACCAACCACAGACTTGAATGGAGTAAGATCACGAAAACATCAGCCCCATGTCTGGACAGTTTGCACTTAGAGACCATTGGAGAAGAAATGGAGTGAGCCTCAGCCATATTAGTTTTATGGAGTAAATCTCGAATGTATTTGCTCTAAGTCATCAAGATAGACTTGTTGGACAAATATTTGGTTTCTAGACCTAAGAAGTAATCTAAATGACCAAGTTGTTTAAGAGAAAAAACAATATTAAGTTTGTTTGTAAGCTGCTGAGTCAAAGAGGTTGAGCTGCCTGTCAAAATTATATCATCCACATAAACCAGCAAATAAACAGTATGCAATTGATGTCGGTAGATAGACAAAGAGGAATCACTCTTGCTGTCAACAAAACAAAGTTGTAGTAAAGTGAACTTAAGTCTATCAAACCACTGCCTGGGAGCCTGTTTTAAACCATAGATGGCTTTATTGAGTTTACAGACTAGTGACTTGTCAGTAACTTCAAATCCAGGAGGTTGTTTCATAAAAATAGTTTCTTCAAGAATCCTATTTAAAAAGGCATTATTCACATCAAGCTGAAACAATTTCCACCCATAGGACAGAGCAAGAGTAAGGATAATTCTAATGGTGACAGGCTTGATCACGAGTGAAAAAGTTTCATGAAAATCAAAGCCATGAACTTGATGGAACCCCTTAGCTACTAACCTTGCTTTGAATCTGTTAACAAAACCATCAACATTTTCCTTAACCCTGTACACCCATTTACAACCAATAGCCTGCCTCTTAGGAGGTAATGATACTAATGCCCAAGTATTGTTCTTCATCAAGGCATCATATTCTTGTTGTATAGCAGAGAGCCAGTAATCATTTGTTAGAGCTTGTTTTACAGTCTTAGGCTCAGAATGAGTGAGGAACAATGAAAGGTGGAGTCTAGGATTGTGAATACCAGATTTAGATCTTATTTGCATGGGGTGAGTGTTAATTGGGAGAGAAGTAGATGGAGTAATAGTGTCTGAAGTGGATGTAGGAATGGTAATGAGCTCAGAATTTCGATGTTCAACGGAAATGGATGTAGAAGAAGTAGATGTTGGAGGTACAAACACAATAGTGATGGGAGACTAAGTGGGCAAAGGTGAAAAACCAGGAGGAATGAGAGGAATAGAACCTAAATTAGTGGGTAGTATAGTTGCAACACAAGGCGAAGAAAGGTTAGGACTGAGACTAAAGTAGGAATCCAAACTTTTTGTGGAATTAGAGGAGGAAGGAAAAAGATCAAAGTGAGGAAATCTTAACTCATTAAACAAGACATCCTTAGAGATGTAAATCCTTCCAAAAGGTGACAAACACTTGTAGCCTTTGTAAGAAGAAGAGTAACCCAGAAATAGACATTCTTGAGACCTAAAATTAAGTTTGTGTGTATGATATGGTCTTAGCAAAGGAAAACAGGCACGCCCAAAGGTTTTGAGAAAGTGATAATCAGCCTCTTTATTGAACAAGGCAACAAAAGGAACAACAAATTTAAGATTAGTGGTAGGTAGCCTGTTAATTAGGTAAACAACTGTTGTAAAAGCATAGTACCAAAACTATAGAGGTAAAGAAACATGATGCAACAAGGTTAAACCCAAATCAACTATGTGTTTTCTCTCAACCACACCATTTTGATGATGAGTGTGAGGACAAATTAGTCTATGGAAGATGTCAAAGGAGGCTAGGAGATTAGAGAATGGTTTGTATTCACCTCCCCAGTCTGATTGAATACTCTTTATCTTGGTATTAAGTTGTAACTCAACTATAGATTTGAAATTTTTGAGAACAACAATGGTTTCAGCTTTGGACTTTATACAAAAAATCCATGTGTACCTAGAGAAAGCATTAATGAAGGAAACATAATATGTATAACCAACATATGAGGGGACATGTGAAGGTCTCCACAAGTAAGTGAAAATAAGTTCTAAAGGTTAATATACAGAAGTGGAATTGTGAGAAGGTAGTCTATGAGCTTTACCCATACAACAAGAGGAACAAAATTCTGTGAAATTTTTATTCAAATGGGAAATGTTACAATGATTAAGAACAATTTTCATAACATGATCATTTGGATGACCTAACCTAGCATGCCAAAGGTTGGCAACATTGGTAGAAGAAACAACAAATTTTGAGCATATATTAGAGCTACTATTGACATTTGCAATTGAATAAGAGAGGTCAGCATTTGTAACTGGAACAAAAGTGGACATCAGTAGTGATGGACTACCTTGAAGTTGAAGATTGTTAAATGTATATAGGCCATCAACACCCACAAATGCTTGAAGGAGGACCTTAGTGTCTCCTGAGATTTGACAAGACAGACATGAGGATGAAATTCAAAA
>Ga0315911_1000119_pt1 | contig 10022 bp, 6 predicted proteins | sample Edanod1MG_FD_207737 | JGI IMG/M metagenome (GOLD analysis project Ga0315911, IMG submission 207737) | Root nodule microbial communities collected in Santa Monica, California, United States - Edamame nodules 1 | ecosystem: Host-associated > Plants > Roots > Nodule | place: USA: California... | reverse complement strand
TTCAGTTAAGTCATTGAACATTGATTCATTCTCTAACTAACCCAAGATAAAGTGTCAGGCTGGACAGTCTTGTCCCGAATACGCATCAAGTTTATTGTGACCCAGTCACTGCCGCTGGAACTAAGTCCATAAGCCAAAAACTCAGCGTCTTTGCTAACGGATAGCGTGTTGAGTGAGACAGTGCCATCTTCACTGAGGGCATTTGGGTCGAGCAAAACCTCAGCCTCAGCCTCCAGAGTGTCCTGCACATAGAGCACGCTCTGCGCCTGAAGCCCCGTGTTGTGGAAGTAAAAATACTTATTATCGCCTCGTCTGAAAGGAGCGTTGTAACGAGGATTATCAAACAACTTGGTTATCTTCTCGGCCAGTTTGGGCCTACAGTCGCACCTCTGCAGCACCGAATCCGTCAGCGCAACCTGTTTCTGCACGAACTCTTTCACTTCCTCTGCCTCCGGATTCTCCAGCCTAACAAAACACAAACACAAGCACTTGTAAGTAAGAATCGAAGAAAGTGTCATGTTGACAATAGCTCAACCAACTGAACTAGACTCCTTTCACTTTAGTTAGTTAGTTGTTACTAAAACCAAATGAAAATATACTATTGGAGCTCCGTTCCCTACCATCGGTAAGGATCAGCAATCTTGACGCCGTGGAAGTCGTCAAGGACGGAGTCGTCTCTGCGAGCAGTGGGATATTGGATAGGTTGGTAGAGAGCAGAGAGAGAACCCATTGCTGTCTTAGCGATTGAAGAAGAATGTTGTCGGAGGCGAGTGGAATTTAAGACAGAGAGATGTCGAATGTGGCAACCATATGACAACATTGTTACGTTATGCTATGCCACTTTTATAATTATAGGTCGCTTCTGCTCCTCGGAAAGGAAAGATAATGTCGCCATTTTAAACATACATCTTCTCCCTCACCACCAAAACAATAGTCTCTGTCTTTAATTCGCCTTCTTTTTAGGTACACTAATAGAGGATCAGCTTTTCAATTTCATAATATTTATTTATACTTTTAATATTATTAGTAACATTCTATCAATTCAAATAATAGTACCGGATATTGGTGGTGTTCTAATTGAAAATTTTAAATTTAGTTTCTTAAATATATTATGATATATTAATTTTGTTATTAAATTTATGATATTATTTTATTATTAAGTTTTAATGTTTAATGATTAATTTAATAATAAATTATATTTTTTAAAAATCAACTTAATATTAAATTTCAAAGTTTAAAATATTTTTCTATTTTACAAACTTATCTATTATCTCTCACATATTAAATTATGAAATTTACCTAAATACCAATTCATCCTTTTTCTTATTTTATTTATTTATAAAATAAGAAAAATAAAACTAATATTAAATTTCTTATTAAGATAAAATTGCAAAACCATTTTTAATTTAATGAATAGTTATACGCAATTAGTGGCAAGTTCTGGAAATCTAATCGTTTCCATTCCATGATGTCGCCATTTTGAGTATAACATGAAAATCAGACACTGACAGCCACAGTCCACAGCCCACAGGGGATTTGCCTGAATCGATTCCACAGTTCCTACCCTGACCCAGTCGATTTGCTTGCATGTTATTTAATTTTGATATTTTTTCCTTAAATTAAATGACGATTCAACTGTATATAGTAATCATAATTTACTTATACATAATTAATTATAACTATATATATATATATATATATATATATTCAATAGTGTTTTTATGCATTTTAATATAAAATTTACTTTTACTTTCTTATTTTAGCATTTGCCAAGTGATTTTATATTTTTTTTATAATTTCCTTAAACTTAGTTAAATAAGTTACACAAATGATATCGGAAAAAATTTATATAAACTTTTTTGACCTTTGTGAACCTGATAAATTATCTAACATTTATAAATTCTCTTTAACTTATTTTAACAAACTTTTTAGAGAAGCTTACGAAAATAAATTGTTATTATTTTATCTCAATAAATATCAATGAGGGTTTTGCATGGTTTGGTTTTAAAAAACCAAACCAAATCCATTTTAAAACTAAATATGTAGAATGACTTTTAAAATCAAACTATTTTTATTTATTTTAAACTAATTTGAGTTTTTACCAAACTAACTTTTAGACTAGTTTATGAACAAAACCAGATTTAGTTGATCAAAACTAGTTTTGAAACTAATTTTTTATTCAAAAACCGAATTTAATTTTAAAAACAGTCCAAAGTTGGTTTTAAATTAGTTTTAAAAAACAAATTTTGCAATTGAATTGATTTTTAAATCAGTTATAGTTGAAAACTAGTTTTAAAAATTGGATAGCCAAATTATTTGTTAAAAATTAAACCAAAATTGGTTTAAAAATCAGTTTGCATTATTTAGAATATTTAAGTATGGTTTGATTTGGATTGTGATTTAATTTAACCAATTTTTTTGTATAATCTTAACTTCCATAATTAATTTTATATGACATAAAATCTAATATTATAAGACTTTATTTAATAAACACTTGATGAATATGCCTACTTAAACACATTTTATTTTGAAGTCATAAAATTAGTTTAATATTGAGAAGAGAGATTTACATTTAAGATTTACTTGATTAAAGAGAAAAAGGAAAGAGAAGTTGCAGCTTTGTATTCTTCATTAATATTCTAACAAAAGATTAACTACTAGCATTTGTAAATCAAATAAAAATTGATTAAAAAACTAAAAGAATCCAACTCTCAATTAGTTAAGAATGAAGGTTGTTATAAACCTCTTCATACATGTTATTCTTACGAGTCAAAATATGAATCAGAAAAAAAAAAACATTTGATTAAAAAGCGAACTACATTGGGAAGTTAATGGGCGTAATTGGACATTGGGCCTAATGGGCTGTTTGCTAAGCACCCGCAACGACATTTAATTCAACTGAGTGTTACTAGGTACATCCAGCATTCTTTGAAAATGACAAAATTATTTCTGCCAATTTCTCTCCTTACGGATCAACTTGATCCGTAAAAGACTTACAGATCAACTTGATCCGTAAAAGACTTACGGATCAAGTTAATCCGTAAGTCTTAAAAATTAACTTATGGATCAATTTGATCCGTAAGGGGTATTTCTGTCTTTTCGTGGTTAGTGTTGGATGCACCAATAATAATGTTGGGTGCACCTAACAACACTCTAATTCGACGGACAATTGGCTAACATCGGGAGGGAGAGAAACTTGACTAAAAAACAAAACAAAAACAAACTAGTCTGGACAACAAATAATTGGGCAATCAGAGAGCGAGCCTAACCCATTAAGAATTAACCAAAGTCAAGTAAATATTGGTTTCAAGAAGTATTTAAAAAAAATTCTATTTTTATATTTTTTTATTTAAAAACATTCTTAATAAAAATATTCGTATATGAGATCTAATATTCACATCTAGATTTTTATCATTTTTTGTATTATAAATCTAAGGAGTATATTGGATTAGGGTTTAAAAAGATTATTTTACTAAAAAACAAGTCTTGTGAATTTTAAAGATTATATAAAAATATTATGATTTATTATATTTTTTACAAGACTTTTATGATAGTTTGAATTTTAAGAAATTTATATTATAAGTATTTAAAGGATTCGAAAGGACTATATAGATTTATAAGATTTGAAAATTTTTAAAAACACATTCAAAATTATAAGAGTTAATACAAAAAAAGAAATGGTGAGGTTTGAATAAAAAAATTAAAATTAATATAATTTTTTTAAATCTTTTAATAGTTATATTGATTCTAACTTTATGTCTTCCTATATTAATCTTTCTTGCAATAATATATTTTCATTCTTACTTTTGGATTTGAACAATAAATTTAAAATTATACATTAATTTTTTTTGTTTTTTTTAATTACTATAATTATTTCATGATAAATCTAAGGACATGTTTAAATGGGGTATAATAATAAGCATATATTAGAAGGGGTTAGTGAGGGTAAAAAATTGGTTGGAGGATTAGTGAGTTATGTGGATGACGAAATTAAGAATGACAATCACAAAAATATGATGTTGAGCAGGTGATGAACATAGTCAGTATAAGGAAAGTAAGACTAGTCTTAGCACATAAGACAAACATTAATTTAATTTAAAAAATGGAAAAAATACAAAGGAAATGAGTATATTTGATATTTTTATTTAAAAAAAAATAGGAAAAATATATATGACACATGCATCTTGAAAAATATTAAAGAGAGAAAAAGATATGTGATTGGAAAAAAGAAAGTTTAATAACCAATAGCAAAAAAAAAAAGTCTAACAAAATTTCAAGGATTTTAGTGAGATTATTTGATAAATGTTTTATACTAAAAAAGTTAGATAAAATCTATTGAAATTGTTCTTAAAGAATAATTCATCAAAATTTGTATATCTTTAATACTAAAAGACTTTTTATAAATTATAAAAAATCTTAATTAAATACCTCCAGATTTTGTTGTCTTTCTTAAAAATTCTTAAAAGTCTTAGTTGAATATTACAAAAGTTATTTATACTATTTAAAATTTCGATTAAATATCATAAGAATTTTTTGACTTTTTAAAATAAAATCTTTTAAAATTATTTGAAATTCAAATCCAATACATCTCCTAAGTTCTCATACTCTTAAACGATAATAATTTTAGAATTTTTTTAATCAAATCAGGCGACTTCTTTTATTAATTATTTTTATTTTTTTTCTTTTAAAAACTATTACTTAATTTTGATATTATTTAAATTTTAAATATTGATACACTACATTAAATGAAAACAATATTTTTTTTAGATAAATTAAGTCTATGATGATTACATTCTTAATCAAAGAAATCTCATTTATGACCACTCTAAACAAATATATAATGCATTGTAAAAAAGACAAATTAAAACATATAAATGAGATTTCTTTACACAATTTGAGTTACCTTACCGTGGAAGCAAATATTATGTTGAGTGCAGCTTTTGAGAAAGAAGAGCTTCAGGTTGCATTCCATATGCATCCTTACAAATCACCCGGGCCAGATGGTCTAAATTCTGCCTTCTATAGGAGAATTTGGAGCTTATGAGGTGATGAGATCTTTGAGGCTTGTTGCTCTTGGTTTGAAACAAGTTCGTTACTAGCTAGTTGGAACCAATGATACTTCTGTAGTTATAAATCCTAAAGTGTGAAAATCTGAAGTCAATGCAAGAGTTCAGAACGATTGCATTATGCGACATTATTTATAAAATTCTTTCCAAATCACTTGCCAACAAATTAAAGAATACCTTATTGCTATAATTGGAGAATAACAATCTACTTTGATAGCTGGCAGATCCAATATGGATAATGTTCTCGTGGCTTCAGAAATTATCCATTGCTTGAAGAGCAAAAGAAGTGGAGGGTTTGAGGAGTTGTCTCTAAAGGTGGATATCAATAAAGCCAAAGATAGGATTAACTGGGGATATCTAAGAGTTGTCATGATCAAGATCATGGAATCCAATCTTGTTTGGGTGAAAAAGATTATGTTGTGTGTGAAAACAGTGCACTACTAGGTCAATGTTAATCATAATTTGGTTGGTCCGATAAGTCCTGGTAGAGGGTTAAGGCAAGGCGATCCATTTTCTCCTTACCTTTTTCTCACTTGCGGAGAAGGTTTAAGTTCCTTATCCGGAATGCTCAACAACTAGGTCGTTTTCATGGCATCAAAATATGGCGTGGTGCCCCAACAATAACGCATTTATTGTTCGTGGGCAATAGCTATCTGTTATGTAGAGCTACTACGAATGAGGTGAATGAATTAAGGAGAATTCTGGAGCTTTATGAAGTGGCTTCCGGTCAAGCCATAAATCTAGTACTTTTTTTAGTTCAAATACTGATGATGCAAGGCGCAATTTGCTTTCAAATATCCTTGGGGTTCACGCTAGAATTGGTGCTGAGAAATACCTAGGAATGCCTTTAATTATTGGCAAGAATAGAAGGAGTACCTTTGGGTTTGTTAAAGATAAGGTGTGAAAGAGAATAAACTCCATGGCGGGAATTTGTATCCAAAGCAGGTTGTGAATTCATGATTAAGGTTGCTTTACAGGCCATTCTCACCTATGTTATGAGTGCCTATCTCTTGCCGAAGTCAACTATGGAGGAATTTCAAGGTATGTTAAACTCATATTGGTGGGGTGCAAATAGCAAAGGAATAAAATGGATGAAATAAGAGAAATTAACAGTAAGAAAGGACCTACGAGGTATGAATTTTTTAGAACTTATTGGATTCAATCTTGTTATGCTTAGGAAACAAGGGTGGAGGTTTATCTCTCAGCCCCACTGATATGGTTACTAAAACTCTTCAAAGCCAAATACTTCCCTTGAGTGGATTTTTTGGATTCCTCTCTTGGTCATAATCCAAGCTATTCTTGGCGTAGCATTTGGAGTTCTCGAGACTTAATAAAGGTGGCACTCAGAAGGAGGATCGGAGATGGTGTTAATATTAATGTTTGGTCTCAGCACTGGATTAATAATGAGACTTCGGGTCCTATTGGTGATGTTCCTCACTCGCAGTCAAAGAGCTGGTGGTTAAAGATTTGATGATACCGGGTACTAGACAATGGGACAAAACACTTATTTATGCATTGATGCCTCAATGGTATGATAAAATTATGTAAGTGCCTCTATTTGATGAGGATAGAAGAATTTGGAAGTTTTCCAGGGACGGATTATACTCAGTGAAGTCGACTTACAGACTAGTTATGTATCAATTCGGAGACCAACATCAGTTTCAAATCCCAGGTAATTGGATGGCAATTTGGAGATTAAATGTTCCTCAAAAGATCAAAGTTTTCCTTTGAAGGGTTTGCATGGATTGCATTCCTACAAGAATACGACTGCAATCAAGAGGTATAGAATGTCCAGCTTCTTGCCTTTTCTGTCAACGAAATTTGGAAAATGCATTTCACTATTTCTTTACCTGTCCTGGAAGTATTTCTGTTTGGGAAAGAGAAGGTTTGTGGCACATGATCGAACCTTGCTTGACTGTAGTTGAATAAATCTGTGAGTTGCTTCTCTGATTCATTATATTATTAAAATGGAGAGAAGTACTGATTCTATTTTGTAAAAAAAAAAGATTTTCAAAATAAAAATTTCTTTGTAGAGAATGTGTTTTACGATAACTATTAGTAGTATTTAGCAAAAACCAATAACTCTTAAATACTAATGATAGTGCGAATCTGAACATATAATTTTGCCTTTGGCGGTCCTAGTTCCCACAAAAAGGGTTGCCATGACAAAAGAGTATAATGATTGAATGAGGACAATAATTCGCATATGCTCCATTCAACCCATTAATGTGGAAGCAATTACTCATCCTCCGACTGGCAAACGCTGATAATGATCTAGTGTGCCTTATAGCAATACATTATCATTACTCTTTTCCATGTTCAAAAAGAATATCTTAAGATATCGAAATAACTCATTTAAAATACTAATTTTAAGGATAATAGTTAAATAAAATAAATAAAAAAAGTACGTTTGTAAAGTCATGCCTTAAATATATTAATAATGTTAATGTTGGCTGTTTTGATAAAAATAATATTAAAATATTGATTATATTAAAATATTAAACTATTTTAACACCTACTTCTTAAATAACTTAAAATATTTAATAAAACATATTTAATACTTTTATGTTATATGTTTATAAATACAATAGAAATATCTTAAATAAGTGATATTTTCTTTTATCTAGAACTTTTGTATTTAGACAATATACGAGATATCTAATTAATCTTTATGAATTGAATTATAAATAAATATTACATTTAAAATAAAACTTAAATATAATTTTGGTTCCTTTATTTTTTAAATTTCTAATTTTTATTCTTCTATTTTAAAATAGAAACATTTAATTCTTATATTTTTTTAAAATTTATAATTTTGGTCATTCTGTTTTAAAATATGAAAATTTAGTTTCATGTAAGATCTTCAATTTTAGTCATTTCATTAAATTAAAAGTGTTAACTAATAAGAAATTAACATAAACTATGATGAGAACTAAATAAATTATTTCATATTATGATCACTAAGTCATATCATATTAATTTGTTTTTAGAATTTCCCCCTCTAACAAAACATGCAATGAATAATCATTTATTAAAAGAAGGTAAGCAAATAGAAACAACAATAAGCTACCCATAATCAGGGAGAGATAGCACAGTTGTTGGAGACTTGGAGTGAAGGAGAACTGTGGATTGTCATCAATTTTGTCATAGAACACATTGAGAATAAAAGTGAAGTCGAAGATGAAAAAAATTCAACATGAAGATAACTATATCAGAAAAGAAGTATTAAGAGAAAACAAAGAAAAGCCATTCTTATATATAAGAGAATGAAGAGGAAACATTTGTGTCCTTCAATATAAATGTTGATGTCCTTGAGCCATCTTTGCTACCGTCAAGACTGAAAACTCTTCAAAATTGAAGTAGGAACAAAAAATATGAAAACAAATCTAAAAGTAAAAACATATTCTAGTAAAAAGAATATCTGCTGTAAAAAAGTAAAAAGAATATATTTTCCTTAAATTAATAATAATGACAAAATTGGGAAAAAATAGAAATATATATTGTTCGATCTGATTAAATCCAAAACGGAAAAAATCCAAACCAATTATAATATTTGAGAATCTCTTAAATTCTTGATCAACGACTTTAATTGATCTCTTTATTTTTTCCCATAATTTTGGCGTCCTATTTTGTAACAATTTTCAAAAGAAGTTTTCAACCAAAGCAAACCAAATCAACTCAACAAAAAATATTATTTTCAATTCAAGTTATAGGGTTAACAACCAATATACTCCTACAAATCAAACCAATAGAAATTAAGTTTCATTGACTTGTTGATTAAATTGGATTATATGAAGAAAAAAAATTGATTCACTTCTTTTTTAGATGAAAAAAACAAAATTGATTCAAGTATCATATATAGCTCCTATCTTGTAAATCATATACTAGTCAAATTAAATTTTTTAAGTTCATCATAATTTTTTTAAAATCGCTCCCTAACACGCCTTTAGTTATTTATTTTCGTGTCAAATAAATTAATAAATGAATTAAATTCGCTTATTATTGTAAATATATTTTATAATCAACCATAAACTTTCATTAGATAAATCCTTATTAAATCCATTAGCCAAACGCATGCAAATTCTTATTGAACAATAAATGTTTTGTTAGTCTTACTTACAGATAGTTTTAGCCAGGTTTTTTTCAAAATAAAATAAGTTAACAAGTTATCCTGTCCAGTTTATTCTATCTAATTACTTCTTTTAATTTCTTATAATAAAGTTCAGACCATTTTTTCTGCTTATTATGGAAGAAGCGGCGATCATTTTCGTTGCCTTCTGCAATATTGCAACTCTTATCCTTGAAATTAAAAGCACTGTATATATATCTAAGACTAAGACATGTAGGCTGAAACAAATTAAAAGGGAGCCTTATTTTAACATAATGATCCAAAAAACATGCACTCATCGTTGCATGCCCTTTCCAAAGCTTATAAAAGTCTTGTGAAAAAGTTGTTTGATTAACGTGTGCTGTTGTCTTGAAGATTCATGATTGCCTGCAAACCCACCGCGCATATACTTATATGATATATCCTCAAGCAAGCAAAAGGCAGTGACTAAATAATACTACTATCTAGGGAACACACAATGCTGACTTTTTACAGTTTTACGAGATTACTATTATCTGAAATCTGAAATTACTTTTAACCAACTTCCTCATTTGATTGGTCCACCTCGTGCTTGGGACTTTGGCATCTAAACACTCCATTTCAGAAAAAAAGGAAACCAAATAAAATCAGATCTATTAGAGAAAAACAAAACAAAATCCTTGGGGTGTTATATCCCTCATTATAGTACAAGACTGCGACGAGTCTGCCATAATAATGAAATGGTCCCATAATTAAGGTAAAATTCCTTGCAAACTTTGGAATCGTACACGCTTGGAACCAAATTCAAAATGCATTTGCCGTTAGCTAGCTGTGAGATGCATAGTCATAGAACACTCCAGCGCACCTCC
>Ga0315911_1000118_pt1 | contig 10043 bp, 8 predicted proteins | sample Edanod1MG_FD_207737 | JGI IMG/M metagenome (GOLD analysis project Ga0315911, IMG submission 207737) | Root nodule microbial communities collected in Santa Monica, California, United States - Edamame nodules 1 | ecosystem: Host-associated > Plants > Roots > Nodule | place: USA: California... | reverse complement strand
AAATTGCTTCCCAAAACTGAAAACCACCATCACATCTCTCCATTCGTTCATTCACTAACAATTCAACCAAATTCACTCTTAGTAGCACACAACTCAATGGCACAAAGACAAACACCAATCACAAAATTACTAGATCCACCACAAATAAAAAATTGATGCAAATAGAGGGCAGATTATGGATTAGGTTGAGGGAATAAAAGTCGCAGATATGGCTAGGCACATCCCCACACCGGAAATGGCAGTGAGAACACACGACGTCGACCTGAAGAGCACAGTTTCCAGAACACAAACCAAACCAGAATATCCAAACGCAAACAAGAATGCATGCCGAGAGGGGCACGGTTGTTGCGGAAAATACTCAAACGGTGCCTCGGTGGAGGGGTCGCGACATGAAGGACGAGGTTTCCGACGACGACAAGTGGTGCAGATCTTCCCTCCTCGCATTCGTGGCTACCCCAAATCCTCCCTTCAGAGTCCACCGCGTCGGAAGTCACTTGCAGATCTGGTTTCCTTTTTTGTTCTTTCATAAGATGCTCAAATTGGGATTTTGAATTTGTGGCTTGGTTGGATGAAATTTTTGTGTGCGCGTGTCTTTTTGTTGGGAGGGTGTATGTTTGAGTGGCAGCTGGTAAATTTGTTTTAGTGTGAGGATAGAGTGGGTTTCATAAAGAATTAGCCGGTTGGTCTCAAATTAGTTCTTGTAACTTTGGCATTTCTTGTTCTATCGTGTTTATAATATATGTTGTTTGCTTATCAAAAGAAAAGAATGCCTTATCTTATTTTGGGGAAGAAATGTAATTAACTTAATTGGATGAAAAAAATTGATGTTATGTGAGAAAATGACTCACGAAATCTTGTGAAGATGCTGGAAAAAAAATTGGGAAGGGGAGCAGGTAATGGAGTAAACATTCGTATAGAAACTCAGAAAAGCAAATTGTGGCGGTGTTTAGCCACTGGTAATTGTTAAACACTTAAGCAAAGCAAATTCTAGCAGTTTAAAACTTCCAGAAAATAAATGCCGTAAAATACGACTGCCACATCATCACTTAACAGTTATACTTGATGGCAAGGACCAAAAACCAAACGGAAAAATAGTTTAGGGACCAAGGCCGGTCAAATTTTAGTTGAGGGACTAAAAGCAAAAAACTTGAATAGTTGAGGGACTAAAAACATATTATACCCTTAACTAAGTTTATCTTAAATATTGAATATGTCGTCAGTCTAGTATACTTGTATGTATGAGTTTGCTTTCAGCTAATAGCCAGCTTGTTTGGCACCATAAATATTGAAATGAAATTTTTCTTGTGTTAAGATGGACATAGGTAGGAGAGCAGCTTACTGGATATCAGCTTTTTTTTTCTCATATTTTCTTTCGAGTTAATGATTGTTAGTTAAATAAGCTATTAAACTAAGTTGATTTAAGTTATTACAAATGTACATTGCAAGTTACCTAAAAGGCAAAAACCATTATTATAAATGCATATTTCAAAAATCCATATAAGCAGGACTTGTAACATATAATTAATGTTCAATTCGAAGAATATTCCATTTTTTAATACAGTTTTGAATGCATCTTAGCTCTACAATCGATTCACATATCTGAAAATCATGTAGACCAGAAGCTTGTAAACCAACAAAGAGATACAATCTACTCTTGGATTTGCATTAAAAAAAAATCTTTGTATCTATCTTTCTTCTGCTCCCTGCCTGAAAACATGCATGTATAGCCTGGTAATTGGTCAATGTCTTTGCTAAAGTTTATCTGGGCTGTTGACTCGAAGCTTTTCTAATTTATTCAATAAGATGCATGAATAATTTAATCATAAATCATAAATTCCATACATGATGTAATTATTCATGTATCTTATTGAATATATAGATCTTATGGTTATTTCATATAATTAGTTAATTAACTGGTGATTATTTTCTGACCAAGCCTGGTGATTATTTCATACGTTTAGTTAATTAATTGATTTTGTTTTATATTTTATTTATTAATTTTTCATAATGGAGATGAATTCTAGACAATTCATGTTTGAAACACAGGATGCATTGTTTAGTAGCATTTACTTTGTGATCTGTGTCTCAGTTTGTGTTGTAAAGACTAGCTGTACTCAGTCTACTGTGATTTGTTTTACTTCATAGGAAGTTGCTGAATCTGTCAAGAAAGATTTTGGCACTATCGACATACTTGTGCACTCGCTTGCTAATGGACCAGAGGTATTAATATTACAATAATGAAATTTCTTGTTGCCTCATGTCTTTTAGCTTTAACTGACACTCAACTTTGTTTAGGTCAGCAAACCATTGTCTGAGACATCTCGGAAAGGATATCTTGCTGCCCTGTCTGCATCAAGTTACTCTTATATTTCTTTACTCAAACACTTTCTTCCAATCATAAACCCAGGCATGTTCATTACCTAAGAGGGTTGGCATTTTGTTGCTTCATCCTTCAGTGTAGTTCTCACCTTTCTGTTTTGGTTGTAGATGGATCTGCAATTTCTCTTACATACATTGCTTCAGAAAGGATCATTCCTGGGTGTGTTGGATATGCTTTAAAATCTCATACATATTTATTTTTATTACATTCCTTTATTGACAAGGTTTTGAAATGCCTCGAGTGCAGATATGGTGGTGGTATGAGTTCTGCAAAAGCTGCTTTAGAAAGTGATACAAGAGTGAGTTTTCTTTCTCTTTTTTTCAAACTACTATATTATACACATAGATATGTGCATTTTTCTCACCTTAATTTTCCTTTCTCCCCTTCCCCTTTGAATATTTGAAATTATATCTCAAGTTTTCTGCCTCTTCAGGTGCTTGCTTTTGAAGCTGGTAGAAAGAAAAGAATCAGAGTCAATACTATATCTGCAGGTATTGATGGCTTCTTATGACTTCATTAGCTAATGATTTTGTCTGCTTTCCTTTTCTCCATGTAACAGCATATAAATCGGTGATCTGGCGCAAGTGATGCCAATTGCATGGAAAAGAAGAAAGTGTCGTAAAATCTTTTTTAAGCCCTGCTTTTGTCATATTATCAACATTGTTGATATGTAATTCCCTCCAAAATAGAATGACCGTAAGGGAGACTGCTTTACTACATTATATTCAAGTACATAATTCACACAATTTACTAAAAGTAGACCCAATTATGGGCTGATACAACATGAGTCTGATCCCACAAGGTGATGTTGGCTACATAGATCAGGCTTGGTTAAAAACCAAATTCATTGAAATATTATTCACCATGAGATTTCTTTTAATAATTTTCTCTAATGTCCGTTTTGATCTCCTTTTACCCTTTTTCACTTTGTCACTACTAGTGTTCTAAATGCAAGTTAACTCTTTCCTTCAAGGTAGATTTTTGCATGTCAGTGAATTCAGTACAAATTGATAAACACGTTGACTTGAATTCTTTTCAATGGCTAGGTCCATTGGGAAGCCGTGCAGCAAAAGCAATTGGCTTCATTGACATGATGATTGACTATTCGTTTACCAATGCACCACTGCAGAAAGAACTACATGCTGGTAAATGTTTTTCTTGAGATTCTTCCTTTCTGAAATGACCTTTCTCCACCTTTTTGTTTGCAACTACTTACACTTTGGAGTTGTTACAACAGAGGAGGTTGGCAACACTGCTGCTTTCTTGTCATCACCCTTGGCATCAGCTATCACAGGTGCTGTTATATATGTTGACAATGGTCTAAACGCCATGGGGGTTGGAGTTGACAGTCCAATATTTAAAGAACTTGACATTCCAAAAGAGCATCATTGAAGTGCATAGTATATCTCTACACCAACTAAAGATTTATACGGCCTAGTATGATGAAAAAAAGCTGAGGAAGTTAGTTTTTGCAATTTCATAAATTAGTAAACGGTTGTTTGAACTTTGCTACCATTGATTTTCATTAATTACTATCCACTTTTCATTATCCTCTACAAAGTGTATCTTAACCATTTGAAGAGTTATTTATACCTTGAGGTTAAATTATTTTAGTTCTTAAAAAAAAATTAAATAGTTTTGTTGAATTTTCTAATGTCTCTACACTTCGAATGTTTTTAACAAGGTCCTTTTACTTTCACAACATTTGTTGAACTATAGACCCATTTGATAACGCATAAAAATTATAGTGTGCTTTTGGACTAAAGACCTCTTGAATAAATTTATGTTGTTTAAGTTTTCTATTATGTTCTTATAACAGAGGTTAACAGCTACTAATACCAGCAAGTTAGGATTTGTTAAAAAAACTTCACTTGGAGTTGGTAGAGTAGTTGGATTAAAACTTTAGCTTTAAAACAGTTGTTGATCGAATTTAACTTTGTAAACTTTACTTAAATATTTTAGAGCATTAAATCAAAACTTTGATTTCTCGATCTAATTCAATGATATACAACATTATTGGAAAATTATTAATTTTTAAAATAATGATTTTTTTTTTTATAATTATTATCTTTTATATCTTACTAAAATAAGAGATAATGTAATATTAGTTTAAAAATGATTTACCTTAAATTAATAATTTAATAATTATTTAATATGTTAAATTTAATATTATTAAACAGAACTTATGAAAATATACTGCTTAGTTTACAAAGATAACTTTAAAGATTTAGACTTTTATTCTATCAAATAATTTTAAAATACATGAATAGGTGTATTAAAAAAATTGAAAAATTACAAGTTAAATGAAATTATATATTTTTTTAAAATATTTTACTATTTTACACACGCATAATTAGATGTATGTTTTTAAATAATTAGATGAGTCAATTAAAAATTTTAATAATCAAAGGATTCAATTTAACTTATAAATATAATTAAGGAATATAATTAAGCCTCTAAAATATCAACAGAAAGAAACTAGTTTTCCATTTTAACAGATCTAAGCCAAGTTTACACTGTTTGAAAAAAGACCCTTTGGATTGAATTGAAGAACACGCAAATTGCTCCTACGGAAGGGTTTTTACTTAGCGCGCTCTTTTGTTTCTCTTGGAGATATAGGTATGCACTGAATCGATTCTCCTTGTTCTGCCCTGGATCAACATTAACTGAAACAGAAAACGTGTTTTTTCCTGTCATGGATCATTTGACTTCGATTGATTTTTAAATGGGTATTGCTATGTCGTTGTTGAATGAATGGGGTTGTTGCTAGAAGCAGTCTTCCATGTGGGTTTTGATTGTCCTGTACTGAAAGACTTCATAACATACTGTGTGTGTGAGGGACTCGGTGCTGCTTTAATTACTGCTCTTGTGAAGGTGAACTTGCATTTTTTCTTTGCATGATAGATCTTGAGAAAGATTTAAATTTGAGGTTAACATATTGACCTTTGCAAATTTTCGATTGGCAAGAATGAGATATCCATTCACTACAAATATAATTTGCTTATTATCGGCAATTTTTTCTGACATTTTTTTGTTTACGATTTATTATGTGTCTGTATTTTGCAGAAAAACATAAATTGGTTCATTTGGTTGATAATATTCGTGTAAAATATCAGATGCGAGACTATGCATATGAATTTGTTGCTTCGTCAGTTTTGTCAATATAATGAAATCAACTGCTTGTTATATTTTTCATCATATGTATCCTATTATTATCCATATTGTTTTGTTTTTTTTTGCTAATTAGTGTCCTAGCGGTCTTGTGCTTGGTATTAAAGTAAGAGGCAGTGGGTTCTAATTCCACATTATGCATTTAGAGACACTGGTGTTTATAATTTTGTTTACTTACTATTGACACGCAGGTGAACTGTGAACTTGGTTGGTCAGAGCTTGCCAACAGGCAGAAAGTTGCTGAAGTCCCTCAATTGTGCTTCCCTGCCTCCTTTCCCAAAGTCTCTGTCTGGTGCAATGGTTTATATAACTGAGTGGGACAAGTTTGTGGAGCAATCCATTGAGCTGTTCCGTGCAGATCCTGATTCTGTAATTCCATACTTCATGTTTTTTTCTTTTGCTATCTTTTCATGTTCATTTTTATGCAATACCAAATTGATTTTTTATAATTCAGTTTCATGATTGTCCAAGTTATCCATCTTGGCCCTGTTCTATTAACAACCTCTTCTTCTGAAAAATGAATTTTGTTCAATTGTATTTGGAGCAGACAAGGTATGTCATGAAGTACAGGCACTGTGATGGCAAGTTGGTACTCAAGGTCACTGATAACCGACAGGTATTGGTTCATTTTTCTAAAACAAAAAAGTTTAAAAATTATATTTATGGTTTTATAGATTTGTTTTGGAACTGCTTGTGCTTGTTTGAGAGTGAAAATATGGATTGACGTGACATCATAATTTGATTCTTCAATACAAATGCTGTTCTCCAGAGGAATATTGTGGTTTCTGTCTCCAAACATAGTGTGACTATTTCAAAATTTGAATTCCCTATACAATGTTATTGATTCATGGTGGACACTATGAGGATATTTCTGTAATCTACAGTTCATGGTTGCCAAATATTTGCCACAACTTGATGGATTATATGGTCCAATATATTTTTTTTGCCTTCATGAGTTGTGTTCCGTGCTGAATAGCTTCCATGGGTGGATTACTTTGGATTGTCTCCCCAAGATGCAGCATTGTCAGAGCAGTGCTTCAAAGGCACACCACTGGCGTAAATTAAACTGGGTCAGGTCGCATCACCTGTTTTGGAAAAAAAAGGCCCTACTTTTCCATGTTTCATGCCCCAATTGCTGCATGACCCTTTCCTAACACTTGATCAACTCTCTCTGTCTCTAGTTGCCCCTCACTTCCCTAACCTACTGGACACTCTCTTCCCTGCTGTGCATGCTTTACTCTCCTAACCTCTGATGCTTCTCTTTTCTTCTCCAGTTCTGTGTTTTTACTACACAGGAACAGTTATTCCATCTATTTAGATATTGAAAATCAAACTATTGTGACTATAGGCTCTGCAGCAAATCTGTTATTTGTATGCTTTAGTTTTATGTGTTTTCAAAATTTATATTACTTATGAGTTTTATAAGACCATGTGAATCTTCAATTTAAATTTGATTAAATGCTTGTTGTGTTTTAGAGATTATTTTTCTTATGTGTGAGAGATGTTTTTCTTATCTGTGTGTTTTGCATTTTAAATGGAACTTGTGATTCATGTTATGATGTCATGATCCTACACCCGCACTTTGCATTTAAGTTGTAACTTATGATTTATGTTATGATCAATTGATCATACATCCGCTCTCCTTCCAACGTTTAGACTCAATTTTGACAACCTTGCTACAATTTATTTTGTTGATGTGATTTGAAATTGAGGTTCGTAATATAGGGATTTTTAAGTTTGCAAGTTATATATTGTATCCATTGTTACTTTAAGATATTACTATCCCTATATCCCACTTTACTACTTGTTTTGTTTGGATAAGAATCTATGGACTACCCTTCCTATAGGGCTATAAACACCTCATTCTGTTAAGACCTATACTGCTTTGCTTCTTGTTAGAGTTATAAAATAAAGAATAAATTAGTTTTCTTGTTCTTTTCAGTGAGCATCTATATCATGAACAATGCCTCTGATTGTTTTTCCACGTAATTTGGAATGAAAATTTAGTTTAAGGATGATCAATGGCCTAAATGACCACTAAGTTACCTCTTATACATTATTAGTCTCGTAATCTCATTTTCTAATAGTGAATTGTTGTACTTCTGAACAGTGTCTAAAGTATAAGACAGACCAAGCACAAGAGGCTAAGAAGATGGAGAAACTGAATAATATGTTCTTTGCTTTGATGGCTCGTGGTCCTGATGGTATGCCTTTACCCTAAAAGCTGTTACTTAGTGATGCTTTGGCTAAAAGAATTTTCCCTAACATTCATGTTAGCTAAACTGTCAAAGGCACATATTCTTTTGAGAAATGTTTTTAAGGTTGTTATGCACTCTACAATATTGGTCTATGGTTTAATTGATTGTGTTTTGGTTTTTTCCTATTTGGTGATGAAATTTATTTTCATAATCTCGACTACTTGTAATTCTGCAGTTGATCTATCAGAAGTCACGGGAAAAGAGCAAATGGATGCTCAGCCAACCAAGAAAGGAAGAGGAAGGAAGCAATAACTTACTTGGCCTTTTGCTAGACAAGATGGTTTTATGAATCACTGGACTAAGAATTTGAATAGTTATATTTTTTTCCCTACCTAATGATTACTTCAGATTCTTATGATGTGAGAGGTTTATATTTTGAAGTTTTGAAGTCTCAATTTCTGATCTTTACCTATTAACATTTTTCTCAGTTTTCAAATAGCTTTGATTACTTAAAGTACATTTTATTAACTTATATATATTGAAGCCTGAGTTTTGCTAGGTATACTTAAATATTTATTCATTTGAATTTTTAGTATTTTTGTTAATATAAAATAAAAGCCATAATCATGCTAGTGTTTTCTAAACTGAAAAGAGAATGAATTATATCATTATGTTTTCATTTTATGTACAAAATTGCATTCAATATTTATATAAATACAAAATTCTCAAAATTGGTTTATGTGATATACTGTAATAATTAATAATGTTTGTTTATTCGACAATTTATTAAAATATGTTCATTTATTAAAGTATATCACTACTATAGATGTTTTTATTTTATGTAGACAAAGATAAATTGTATTTTAACTTATTTCATTTATTTATTTTTATCAAATTTTAGTTTTATGTATGATATACAATAGAAGTTAATTCAAATTATTTTAATTAACTTTATCCAAGAATTTTAATAAAAATATGCTTAAAAATAGAGTATTTTTTTATTAAAAAAAGGAAAGTGTAAATAAAATGTTGAGTTACAACAACCTCATCGCAAACTCTTAAATTAAGATTTATGCATGAGGTGTTGGTGTGAACGACGTGCCACAATAAGGAGCTCAAAAATCAAATGCACACTCAAGCATGGGCATTGGCTATAGTGCTATACTATAATAATTGTCAAGGAAAAAAAAAAGTATGCAACTGTTTCGAATGGGTGAGGACGAGCATATACACAGTAAATAGATATCCAAACGTGTTTATAATGTTATCTATATCTACGTATAAAGAAACTTGCAAGTTTTGATGTACACATTTCTTATCCTATTTTATTCCTATATATAACTATCTTTTTAAATGTTCTTTTATTCTTATAATTACTCTCTTTAATCCACCCACATTCCCATTTACATCCAGCAAATGAAGTACCAACTATTTTTTTTAAAAATTCTATTATCTTTTTCAATATTTTTATTTTTCAAAAATTAGAGGTATAGAGTGCCTCCTTTTCCCATAATGAACAATGATAGAAATTATTCAAATTTAAAATTTAAAAACGACATGACATGATTATTTGTATATAATTTAAATGTGATAACTTTTGATTTTTTATTTTTGTAAAATAATTTTCAATCCAAACTCAACTATATGTTGATAACTTTTATTTTAAAATTTTGGTAAATTTATTTTCATATAATATCAAAGTTAATAATTATAAGATCCAAATTGAAGATGTGGTTTAATCGATCTTATAAGGTTCAATTTAAAATTTCTTATGCATCAATTATTTTTTCACAAAAAATACACTTAATTAAAGCTAGTTCTAGAATAATGTAGTAGAATAAGAAACATAACTCTCTCATTTTTACAAAAGAAACATAACTCATTAATATTTTTTTTATTTTGTTCACAAAGATAATTTTTTTAAAAAAATAGTATTAATTCAGGACATATTTAATACTCTCAATTAAATTAGCCAATTTTTTAAATCTTAAATTAGTTAGTTTAACCTTATAATAAGAATATGAAGGAGTGGCTAATTAATTACATTTTTTGTCAAAATAATTTTATAATGATATGATAACTAATATTTTTATATATACGGTCTTTTAAATCATTGTCCAATATATAAGAATTAAAAACTGCAAAAAAAATTAGAAAATATAATATTTAATGGTATTAATGCAGTTTAATCATAATTTTTAATATTTTTATGCATTAATGTATTAACCATTGCCCAACAAAACTGTTTATCAGTATGAAAAATATAAATTATGAACAAAAAAACATTTTTTATT
>Ga0315911_1000117_pt1 | contig 10049 bp, 6 predicted proteins | sample Edanod1MG_FD_207737 | JGI IMG/M metagenome (GOLD analysis project Ga0315911, IMG submission 207737) | Root nodule microbial communities collected in Santa Monica, California, United States - Edamame nodules 1 | ecosystem: Host-associated > Plants > Roots > Nodule | place: USA: California... | reverse complement strand
AGAAGGCTAATCCAAAGCTTGGGTCTGTGTTAAGATATATAATGGAAAAGCAAGAGGGTGGTGGAGATTTTAGAACGGAGGCATCAGAACTTTTTAATTCAACGGAAGCTGATGTAAAGAAGTCCATGTGCAATTGTCTAATTGATCTTTGTGTGAGCCTGGATGTGCCAGACAGAGCTCGTGACCTTCTGGACCTGGGGCTGACTCTTGAGATATATCCAGATATACAGTCAAGGTCTCAAGCCAAGTGGTCTCTGCACCTAAAGAGACTCTCAGTTGGAGCTGCTCTGACTGCCTTAAGTGTTTGGATAAGTGACTTGTCTAAGGCTTTGGAACTAGGGGAGGAGCTTCCACCACTACTTGGAATTAATACTGGGGGAGGGAAACACAGGTTTTCAGATAAAGTTTTGCCTACTGTATTTGAATCATATCTGAAGGAACTTAAAGCTCCATTTCATAAGGATGCAAATAAGGCAGGCTGGTTTTTGGCTACCAGTGAAGCAGCCACATCATGGCTGCAATCTAGGGGTTCAACAGTGGCTCTTCCCCAATGATATTGTTGTTTACTTTTAGGCAACCTTGTACCGTATAGACTTTTTGCATTTTTCCCTTACCGTGGGAGAAATTTTTGATGAGTAGTTTCTGAAAATTTGTTTTATTTTAGATGTCTTACATTGTGAAAGAAGGCCTGATACAAATATATCTGGAAACTCTAAATGTAAGTAATAAGTTCTTCTTGGCTCTGTGGCTTTGGTGAGTTTCAAACCCACATGCTTAGGATACTAGGATAATACTACTAGTAGTGTTGATTGAACAAATGGATACTGGAATTGATATTTGGCAAGAACAGTTGGACAGGTGAAAGTTGGTCTTCTTACTGTAGTTTTTGTCCAAGCATTCCTCATTTTATGGCAAGGATAATGTGGCACATGTTCCTATTTTGTTCTAAACAAACAAAATCCGATCCTTCTGCTATAAACTGAGAGCAGGTTTGCTCGGCTGTGATCTGTATGCTCAAATTTGGATGGTAGAGGTTTATAAAAGTGCGAAGAGCAACCTAGAAAAGTGTTTTTTTTTTATTCTGGTACACACAAAAATAAATAAATGAGTTATACTCTATGAATAAAGCGTCATGTTCCTTTTCATCTGTTCCAATTTCATGTGTGAGGGAACGATTGCAAAATTGATTTAAGTTAAATTTGATTTTAAAGTTATGTGTTTTATGTTTTGATATTTTTATCATCAAAGCAAGCTACAGTGAAATTTATTATATTTTTTTTTATCTGAGACAAAATTACTTAAAAGTTGTTTTAAGTTAATTAATTTTTGACCTAAAATTAATTTTTAACGTAAAACCAAAAAATGCCAATATTTATCTAAAATCACAGTAACTAATATTTCAACGTAATTCTGAGTTCAACGTGAGTCTAAACAAGCACTTTCCATATTGCAAAAACAGCTGAGAAGAAACAGGTGATTATCTGTTTTTTCTTTTCTTTAACTGTTTTCCAAAAACCTAAAAAAAGAAAATGAAGATGTAACCAAGGTTGGGGTTGACCATTTTATATGTGGGACTGAGTTTGACTTTGAGTTTATGGCTTTAATGTGTTATTATTGTTATAATTAATTGCTTGGACAAAGGTTGGCAAATTAAGGAATAAAGTGCTTTTGACTTTCGTTGAGAATATTTTAGTAGTAATGTGCTTGCAACTTCCAGCCTTACCTGGACCTAGAGTGCCTGTCCAGTCACACCCCACTTGACTTTTTTGGCCTAATGGAACTCTTCTGTATATTCTTATTTTTAAAAGAAGTCAATACATAACGAAAGGTATGTGATCAATGATGGCTTGCACGTTAATATTTTATTCAACTTATATTGACCCAACTTTCTCTATATAATGGTGAGTCCTTGTTCATTTGATCATATGCAAAATGGGAAACTGTATGGGCTACCACTCTCAACCAAAGAAACAAACCGGATATCCTCTAATTGAAGGAAGAGAATTAGAGGTTGATGCCTCAATGCCAGTTGAAAAGATTAAATCTGCTTCTAATAAGCGTTACATAGTGGTGCGTAGGAAGCTGAGGCATGGGGAGGTTTACCAGCTTGCACCATTCATGTTGCAATCTGATATGCCTTTTAGGACAACTAACAACAGAAAGTTGAAGACTAGGAGTGTGAAGATTGTGGTGACTGCAGAAGAATTGGAATCGCTGTTTAGCGGATCAAAGAGGTTCCAAATCCGACGTAGAATTGCAGGTGTCAGGAGAAGTTTTGGTTTGAGAGGGTGCCAAAAATGGTTACCTTCTTTGCCCACTATTCAAGAGGTGCATAACTATTAAATGGTGGGAAGGATGCTATTTAAGCATTCCTATCATCAGTCGTGCAATGAATTTTATTTGTAGTTTTTGTGGATTTTCAGAAAGATGCTAGGTTGTATTTGCTCAGAAAATTAAGGATGTTTACCTGCTCAATTTTTTAATTATAGCAGCAGGGAGAAGAAAAGAAAAAAGAAAAAGTTTCTCCATGTACATCCTTTTTTGCTTTCTACTGGTTTAAGAGTTTTCATTCATACTGTAGGAGTAGTGAATGCTGACTGTTCATGTTCTTGGATGATTGGATGAACAATGAGAATATGTTATTTGTTCATTCATTTCAGCTGCTTAAAGTGATATTACTGCTACAATTTTTCCTTGTTGTTCCTCTATTATAAGATAGTATGGAATCTGCTTCTGCTAGGTTATGTTTAGATATATATTATATCCTTTAAAGACTTGTAATGATACTCCATGATTACTGCAAGTAGATATCCTTATATGCTCAATTATAAGTTACCGTCATACTCATACCATTAAGCTTTTCTTTACTCTAGAATGATTCTCAAAATCACTCAAGATTCAGGAATAATCTTCTTTATAATCATGTTTGGTAAATTAGTTTTTTGATACACATAATGCAGACATGTAATTCAAATATTTTCCAAATGTGCATCATATATATTTCATCTCTCTGCAGATACATTTGACAAATGGGGATAATATGTATGTAATACTCACAATCACAGAGCACAGAGGATGCCAGTTAAATAAATTTAGTGTATGTAGTATGTAGAGAGTCAGATCCCAGACTCCCTTAGCACAGCGGAACTTTATTTCAACATACTACCTCACTAAGTTTTTGCTTTTTATTTACAAAGAAAAGAAAAATCCCAAGATGCCATTGATTATTAAATTGCCTTCAGATTTCTCTAAATAAAGACTCTTCAATGTTCTTTCATCATATCATCCTGCAGTAATTTTATAAAAAGGTTAAGGGCTAGTATATACAAACTTGTCAATTAACATAGGTTTTGGTCATTCAATAAAAAATGTTACAGAACCTTCTAGAGGAATTTGAGCGTCTGAGTTTCCTGTTATCATCTGATTTTGTTGATGCAGCCTCCTTCTCTCTAGCAGCTGCTTCTCTTTTCATTTTCTTCCACTCTATTTCCATAGCCTTTGTCAATGCATCAACTTTCTTTGTGAGCATCTGAAAAAAAAAGCATATTTCGTATCTTCAGTTCTAAAGTAACAAGGGGAAGTTGTGAGGATGTGATCATAGCTGTTACTAGTACCTTTATTTCTTCATCTTTAGTGTACAAATTACTCTCTTTAATTTCACAAGATTTCCTCAAATTGATGACCTCTTTTTGAAGCCTATCATATAGAAAACCTGAGACCACATCATTGCTGCCTAAATCATTACAGCTATTGCTTTTAGAGTCGTCATCAACATCAACACTGGTTTTAATTTCTGCTGCTTCTTTTTTATCATTGCATTTATTTAAATTCATGCCTGCGTTCACCTGCATCTCATTTTCTTTTTCATCACTATCAGCAACTTTGTGTCTTGATGCCCATATACCTTTCTTCAACACATTTTCTGCAGTACCATATTTCTTTTTCATAATGCTGCCTGGTATTAGGCTCTCAGTAACACTCTCTGTGTTGCTTTTTGCATTTGACTTTTGGAACAAAGAGCTTCCATTAGTAGATCCCCTTGGTTGTGATGTGCATCTGTTTCTCAGTCCACCATTGGTCGTTAGGAAGCTTAAGATCTTATACTTTTCTGATTTTGCAGACCCGGAATTTGAACTGACTGGGTTATTTGAGAAATGCTTTAAGCCTTCTTCTAGTGTTTTTAACCTCATCTTGAGTTTATCCTGAGAAAAATCACACAGAAAACATTAGTTATTGCTAAAAACATTATTTACATGCTTACATGGTAGGAAGACAAATAGGTTACCTTCAATTGTGACTCTGCCTTTGCTGTTCTCTCTGATATAGCTAGCTTATCTTTCAATCGTTGCATCTCTGCCTATATATGCAAGGACATAATTGATCATAAATTTTCTTGCTCATAAAAATTTCAGCACTTTAAAGTATAGTTTGGAATTGAAATTAGCTTTTTATTGACAGGATTTGGACCTTTTAAAAAAATCATATATATATTGGTCTTGGATTTATTAAAGGAAAAACTATGTTTAATGAAAATAATAGTATTTTTGGACTAAATATGGGCACCAAAGATTTTCATGGGAAGATATATACCTGCATTATCCTTCTCTCTTCAAGCCATTGCTTGACAGGCATGACCTTGTCATTCTCATCCTTCCACTCATTCGCCACAACAGTTGCAACTCTGTTGGCTGAAACTTTTACCCTTGCTAGCTCCCTCTCCAGTGTCCTTTTCTCCTCCTGAAAATTTGGGTTAAATTATGTCACTACATTGATCGACCAGAATGCAGAAAATCAATATATCAGAAATTAAGCTCAAAATGTCAGTATCCAATAAGATATGCCTACTTGCAATTCAGAAATCTGTCGCTGGTAATCGCGAACAGCATTAGCATTGACTCCACTGGATAAGATGACCTCCTCAAGTTCATGGATGGTTTGGCTAAGTTTTTCAACTTCCAAAATCTTTTGGCGATGTGTTTTCTCTAAGATTTTGTTCTCTTCCTGTTCATGGAAGTTATAAATTGGCTTAAGTACTTGTAATTACTACAGAAACTAAATGTGAAAATGGAAATATAAAAAGTATGCCTGGCAGATTTCAATCTGTCTCTTCAAGTCAAAATTTTCATTTTGAACTTCCTCAACTATTAAAACTCTCTCTAGTGCACTTCTTAAAATCTTCTCTGCTTCAAGCAATGCTGCCTCTTTTGACTTTGTGAGTCGTTCCAAAGCTTTCTTATCTTCTTGTAGTGATGCAATCTGAATGCAAAATAAACGTTAGTATTCTCATTTTGCACAATTCACTCCTTGGTGGAATTTCATTATTAGTACCTCATTCCTATACATCTTAATCTCAGCTTCAAGAGGAGTAATGACACTCTCAAGAGGAACAAAATCATCTTCCTTTTGATCTGCATGTAACCTTCTAAGAGTTGCTTCTGCCGCATATTGTGCGGCCAATGCATCTTTCTTTTCCTCTGTCAGTTTCTTGATTTCTAGCTTCTGCATATGAACAAATTTTGAGGAATATGCATTTTTAGAATTTAGCATTGTTTTACATGGTTCCAATTTGCATGATATATCAGCACCACTCTGGTGTACCTTATGTTTGAGATGATCCTCAGTAAGTCTAAGTTTATCGTCCAGCTTACCGACTTCATTTCTCAGCTGCAATAAAAGATAGTTACAGCTATTATTTAGTCACTGAGAAATTTATATATCTTGTTATTTATAAAGAAATGTGTAATGCAACTGAATCAGTACTATGGAGAGTGAGAATAACTGCACCTAAAATAAATATTTGATTTTAATCTTCTAACAGTGTAAAAAAATAATTAAATATCACTAGATCAAATTTTACTATTAAAAGAATACCTCTTCTATGGCCTTGTCCTTTTTAGCTTCAGTTGCCCTTAAGGCCTTGATTTCACTCTGGCAAGTTGCCAGTTCCTTAACCTTTTCTGCGATGGGGTTAAAATTCAGCCATAATTTTATGGATAAATAAGACTGATTTAAATATAGTAGAAAAGGGAATTTTAATAATATATTCTCCGTTTTCATTTTGTTGTGAACGAAAAGAAAACTAAATTAATAAATCCTCTATACAAATAATAATAAATCTTACAACAGGCAATGAATTATGAGATACTATATGCAATTAATGAAACACATAAAGCGTATCAATGAAACATGAATCTATGAGATGTTACTAGGCAGTCAGTGAAACATAAGTTACATAACGCTCATCAATATTAAACTTGCCATCGGGTTTCAAACAGTGGTAACGAAATCTAACAGTGGCCAACATACCCTGTAAATTGTGAACTTGTGGCTTCCCCATCTCAATTTATTTTTTTTAGATTTAGAAATATGCTTGTTTGATTGCCTCTCTACTTTGAAGGCAAAGGCTAACTGTTTCTACTAATTAAAATAGGTTCTATTATTGATTTTTTAACTAGTGCAGTTAAGTCAAAATCTTATTTCAAATTGTGGCCAGTCTCCACTTAGCATTAGCCAAGATATGTGAAAAATATTTAACAATATAAGCTATCAGTTATCTTTTCCTTTATACATTAACCAATGATGACAAACAAATATCCCTTTACTTTTTAAACCCCCACCTCTATTGATTAATCTCTGTTCTTTTATATACTTTACCTCTTCCATTGAAAAATATCATATTATTTTGACCTTATTCTCAATTTCCAAACATTTACATAGACAATAATGAAGTAACATTGTTTTCATCATTTTCAATATGAAATTTTGAAAATAAGAAACCAGTAAAAATAATGCGTCATTTTATAATGATTAATAAAATAAGAAATAAACTATAAAACTTGCACTCAAGCTAAATGTGTCCTTAGTTTTTAAGATATAAAATACATTTATACTAGCTTGCTTAAAAGTTTAAGTTTCTGTTTATTAAAGCATTGGATTTGGGGAAGCCAAACCCCAGTTTGGTTTGGAGGATGTGTAGTATAGTCTTCAATGTCGTGCATGTATTGTTGTTTGGTAATTTTGTAATAAAATCAAGTTCAGAAATTTAATTTTAACTCTCTTAATTTGTAAGTTATATTTTATTAAAGATGAAATTAGCTAAATGTAACTTTGACTATTATTATATTATTTTATAACTTTCAACTCAATAATATTTTCTTAGAATTCATTAATGGACTGAAAATTTCTATCACGTATGTAAAATTTCGTATTATCTAAAATTATTTATTGCTTCATTCATATAAATTAAAATGATGTAATGTAAACATTTAAAAATATATTAAGATATGGACCATTTAATTACTTTCTTCTTATTCAATTTTGACAAAATTTGATACAAACAATATTAGTAATATGTAGATATAATTCAATAGTTAGATAATAAAAATAACATTTTATATCAAATTATAAAAATAAAATAATAATTATCAAAGTTATGCGGATATAATTTGATCTATCTATGTAATTTAATCAAACCTTTGAATTATAATTATATAGAATATGAATTTGATTGATCTAATCATTCAATTATGATTATATATTATTTGATTATTTGCGACAAATTTTATAAAATTGAACATCAATAAAAAAAATATATATGATCAAATTATTCATATTTTAGTATATTGTAAAAAAAATACTATATCAATTTTGATCTATATATTAAGGTATCAAATATATTTTTATTAATATAAAATATAATATATATGGACTACATAAAAAATCATTCAATCCAATGTTAAATTTTAAAATAAAATTATTCAAGTTAAAAGTTATAAAATAGTAATCATACACACAAACTCTTCTATTTTAGAAGGAATATATTAGTAAATTATGATTTTCTTGAAATACATCAAAAGTGTAACTTATTAACTTACTCTAATTAAAAAAAATAAGTAAATGTTTATTAAAAAAATTGTTATCGATAATGATTCTATTCGCTTTAATATCTGCGAAGGAATCATGTGGCCTTGTATAAGAAAAACTTATACGCTCTTACGTTTTTAGAAGTTATTCAAAACTTGAGGAGATAAGGTATATAAGTTTTTTTTATCAACGTTGAGATGTATAAGTTATTATAACTTATGATAAAAAAAAATAATTTATTTTAGAAAATAATAGTCTATACATTAATGGTATAAAGAATTTTTGCATTATCAATTTGTCATCTATTTTTGTTTATTGACTTTTAAAAAAAATTATCTCTGAGTTAAGTAATTCACGGTCTGAAGTTTAGTGCATAAGCATATCTGCTATTTTCTACTTATGAAATAATTTATCCTACTCAAGTTGAAACACAACACTTAGATGTACTTAAGTTAATACCATTGGTGTTCCACATGCAGGAAGCTGACAAGACTATGAAAAGCCAACTTAAAAGTAATAATTCTGAAGCAGAGAAAGTAATACAACAGAGATGTGATATGATATGAACCTGTGAGTTGGTTTTGCAAACGATCAATCTGCAACCCCACAGGGTCTGGTTGGACAAGAGAAACTTCCTCCCCACCATATATGTCTTCACTAGCCACCATTTTCCTCTTTCTGGTGCTGCCAAATGCTCACACAAAGAGCCTTTGTTCAACAACAGATGAGGCTTGGTCACTGGAAATAGGCTTTGTTCAACAACAAATATTGGGACTTAGTCACTGGAAATAGGCTTTGTTCAATAACAAATGGGGCTCGCTCACTGGCTATATATAGTATTTTTTTTTTGCTTTGGTTTTGTTTCCTGATGCTGACGAGTGGTCGAGGGTTAGTCCTAAAACACCAACAACAAAAGATGGCTCTAAAAGGGAAACATATAATAATAAGACACGTTTTTATGGCAGAAAATAAGAAAGTCTATTCGTATAAGGAATCAATTGACCGCAAAGAGAGGAATGAGCTTCCCCTCCAGTGAAGCAAACTTGACAAATGAAATGCATAACTAGCCAGCTAAGCCGGCTACTACTTTACCTCATTTACCTCCTTAATTCTAGCTTTGACAGTAACGGTTACTTTTCTCTCTATTTCTTCTCCTTACTAGGTTTTGAGTTTAACTTTGTATGTAATTTTACACTTTCAACCAATCAAAAATTATTATCAATATGATTTTTAAGATACTTAAAAATCAAACACTTACCATACATGGATCAAATAACATTATAAAAACTCTTTAAAGTGTTAGTGCATATACTATTTTTTCATAAATTTTTCCCGCTTTTTACCCTTCACAAACTTTTAATATTATGATAAAGTATACGAAACTTTTTAAAATGTACTTGATATAAAGTTAAAAGCAAGGTTAAGCAAGTTACTCTTGGCTTGTTTTGTTTTGTGGTTTTGTTGGGGTGCATTGTATGTATAAACACCTGGTAGGGAAGGAGAACATCAAAGATGTGGACCAGCGCCAATTGAGCCAAGTTATTGTCGGCAACAATAATTCTTTTTACTAACAACAATTGATCAGTAAAATTCAAGTTCAATCAATCATATTGATGAATAACAAGTGGTAGTGCATTAGTTGTTGCAGTTTTTCCTTTCAATCTGTATTTTTCTGCTGACACATTTTGCTTCATTCTCAAATCTAAAGTGGTAGTCTTAAGAGTATGAGACACAATAAAAGCTTGCAGTATGTAAAGTATGAATAATTATTAGATCATATCAAACTTTTTAAGTTTCAATTGGGTTCTTTTACATAACCTTAAAATCAATGTGATTGAGGTTTGTGTCATGACTTATAGGGTTATAAGACTATATCTTAAACTCTTTAGTTGTTATGAAAAAAAAAATTTAGAAAGGGTAGAAAATAAATTCTTTTGGGGTAAAGTCAGTAATGCATTTCAGATTCAACTCTTTCTTGTACATTCAATATGTATGAATTTAAAGGGTATCTTCTATTGATAAACTCAGTAATGCGTTTCAAATTGAAGTCTCCTAAGTTGTCGTATTCTATCTGTGTCAATTGAAGGACATCACTTTAGACTATTGTATTGCTTAAGCGCTAAAACCGTTCTGAGATCACTTTTGTTTTACTTGGTGAAAGTCACTCAGGAAAAAAAGAAAGAAAA
>Ga0315911_1000116_pt1 | contig 10050 bp, 5 predicted proteins | sample Edanod1MG_FD_207737 | JGI IMG/M metagenome (GOLD analysis project Ga0315911, IMG submission 207737) | Root nodule microbial communities collected in Santa Monica, California, United States - Edamame nodules 1 | ecosystem: Host-associated > Plants > Roots > Nodule | place: USA: California... | reverse complement strand
TACCCACTTACACCTCCCTAATATAGCATAGGATGGTTACACTACTTGGGTCTTTCAACTTCTATAGTAGAATACTCTGGATCACAAAAATGTAGTTTCCTTCCACCACGATGCTCTCATTGATGTATTTTCCCTTCTTTGTGAGCAGGCCCTTTAGAAATTTTGTATACATCAACATCTGTTGCAAGACCTCTCTAAAGGGAATGGTTGTTTACAAATTTTTAAATATATCCATGAAACGAGCAAAGTAATGCTCCCTCGCTTTCTTTGACGGCATCAAAGGGTAAGGGATGTCCTTCACTAGGGCTACAATTATCTCTCTCCTAGCCTCCCTAGCTAACTGCATCTTGGTCTTAATGGGTAAAACATTATCACTTTTCTCCTTGCTCACATCTTTCTTTTCATCATCCTCTTCTCTCTCTTTATTCTTTCCTTCCTTATTACTCACATCCTCTAATACTCACTCATCTCTTTCTTCTCTCTTAATATTCTCTCTCCTATGGCTTCTAGTGAGAACTGCCTTGTATTCTTCCTTGGGATTCTTCTTAGTGTAGGCTACAAAACTCCCTATTGGCCTTTCATCTAGTTGCTTAGGTAGTTGGCCCACTTGCACCTCCAATTTCTTGATAGCTAACTCCGTGCTCTTGTGATTTGACAAGGAAACTTGCATAAATTGAGTCAGAGTGTCTTCTAGCTTGGTGGTCCTCTCATAAAGATTAGGCCCTTGGTTGGAAGGTGAAATGGATGGATTGTCTATCTTTATTGAAATTATTCCCAGGATGGGATCTCCAACCTTGGCCTTAAGAAAAAGTTTCTCCCTGATTGTATCGAAGAGGTCCTCCTTGATGGAACCCTTGATGATATGGATTAGCCATGTAGTTGAATTCTTTGGATGCATCATGTTGGGATATGCACTTACCTAACTCATGGGCCCCACCACAGATGTTGCATCCCCCAATTTGCATAATTGGAGAGTGGGCAGGTTGTACTGCATGAAACTCTTAAAGAAGCTTGCTTAGTGTCTCTGTGAGGGTCTCTATTTGCTTGGCTAGAAGCTTGTTTTTGGCTAGTAGTGCGTCTTGTGACGTGAGATCAAAAAGACTTTTCTTTGTAAGCATATAATCTCAATCACAAAGGATGGCATGGTTATTGGTTGTCATGTTTTCAATTAACTCCATAGCTTTATCAGGTGTCTTCAATTTGATCTTCCCACCAACGGAGGCATTAAGCAGCTGCTCGGAATGGGATTGCGTGACATTAATGAATATATTTTGCTGAACCGGCTCGCTGAACCCATGGGTGGAAGTCTTCTAGAGTAAACCTTGGAAGTAGTCTAGAACTTCACTCAATGATTCACCAGGGAATTGCTAGAATAAAGAGATGTCCACCTTCCCCTCAGTGGTCTTGGACTCTGGAAAATATTTCTTCAAAAAATTCTCCACCACCTCTTCTCATGTTCGCAAGCTATTTTTCCTTGAATGAGTACAACCATCTTTTTGCTTCACCAGCCAAGGAGAAGGAAAACATGTTGAGGCGAATAACATCTTCTGGAACTCTTGCTATCTTCACCGTGTTGCAATGTGAGCATATGGATTTTAATTGGGTAGCCTATGAAAGAGATTAGCCAGATAGAGAGCATGTGGATACGTGATGTTGGCAGTTTGAACTTCAAGCCGGGCTATGCTTGAGAAGTACTAAGGGGTAAAAGAACTAGAGTAGTCCTCTAAAGTGATCCTTTGTGGCTGGTCCTCTGCCATGATGTGTTGTTTAAAATTGGGGTTTGGGAAAGAAAAAGATGACACTCAGGATGCTGGTTCTTGATTCCTCAGTTGTTATCTCTTTCTTCTTGTAGCGTTGTTTCTTCTGCATGTTGCTTCAATCTCTAGATCGAATGAAACAAGATTGTTTCCTCGCATACAAGAAAGAAAACACTATCGTGCAGGTTATCAAGGTAAAAGAATCAAAACAAAAACTAAAAAAAATAAAGAGTGAATAAAGAAAAATTGAGAATTTTTTATATTTTTATTATTTTTGTATTTTTTTTTTTGAAAAATTAAAAGTAAAAATAAAAGGACATAGAGAAATAAAAATAGAATATCCAAAATACCAAGTACAAAGAACAAAGTCCCTTACAATGACTTGTTAGCAAGTGCACCAAATTATCATAAGTAGTAAAATATTATGAGAAAAAAATAAATTAAATTGGCAAAAAGTTAAATTAAAATAACAATGGAAGAAATTAAATTATAGAGGAAAATTAATTAATTAAAACAGAAAGATTAGAGAACCCAATATTATTATAGAACTAAATCCGGAATATGATAATGTTGGGACCTTAACCTAGCAGAGCTACTCCTTGATGTAATGTTAATGATTTTTCTCTATTTATAATTATTCCAATTTACACCTGCATCGATTAATATACTCTAACTTTGGTCCTTCGAATGAAAGAGCCTAATTTAGCTATCTTTTTTCCCAAATCCTTTTTCAGAGAGTAAATAGTTAAATTGCATTAAGAGTAGAGATGTATAATAGACTAAATAAAATCAACATATCCCTAGTGATGACTTTATTTAGATACTTTTTCCCGATTCTATTAGAAAATAACATTTCCCAATGCTACCCCTAAAACTTACCATGCAAATGGGTGATTAAGCCACTAGTAATAATATTAAGCACCAGAAAGAATTATGCAAAAGTAATAATATTAAATAGATAAGAAAGAGAAATTGCATCAAAAGTAGTTGGTTGTCATGTTCCCAATAAAAAAGGATTTAGTCTCTCATAGTCATAGGAGGTTTTACAACTGCAATAGGAGAATATTTAAAAAAGGAGAAATATATAAGAAAGGAATTGGAGGGAATGAATGACTTCTAATGATTGTTCCTCCTTCTTTTAGCGTTTGCCTTTTGTTAGAAAAATATATTCTCTGAAATTTTCTATGTATTTTTTCCTTCTCTATCCTTTTTTTATTTGTGCATATCAACTTAGTTTTCACACAACCTTCACGCTAAGCGTGCTTGTCGCGTTTAGCGAATATGGCGGTAATCCTCGCGCTTAGCGTGCGACTCATTCCTGAATTAGTATGCTTTCATGAATTAACCTTCACTTTCTTGAATTATCTTCCTGGCGCTAAGCATGCTTTGCTCGCAAAACCTGTGTTTTGCACTGAGCACTTGGGTCGTGCTAAGCGTGGCTCTTTAGATTCTCAATTTTCTCTTTTGGGCTTTACTTTAAGCATGATAAATTCATCAAATTTTAATATTTTTTCGCGCAAAAACTCAAATGAAGTTAAAATAACAATTATTTGCACAAAAAGGAAGAAATAAGAGAGAGAAATTACTAATTTCTATATAATTTAATACCAAACTATACCTATAAATAGTAGTTATCAATTATGCAATAATTATACTAAGACTCAAACTTATATGCAATGTGGTGTCATGTCAGTGAAAAATCACACTATGACGCTTAGAAGTATATAACAAAACACGCCACATAATAAGAATGTCAAATCACTCTCATTAAGTAAAATCATAAAGTGACCCGTCAGAGTCACTCTGTTGTGCGAGAATACTCCAACCATATAAGATCAATATAAGCTTAAAGTAGCAATCAAACCGAATATATTTACCTCCAAAGCCTAGATTCCGAAGAATCCATTAGAGTCTCACATTCTTGATTCAGGTTCAACCCCTAAAACACCATCCAAAGTGAAATACAATTCAAGCTGAAAATGAATATACATCAAGTGCTATGTTAGTTAGTGATCCAAACGGGAACAAAGGTAGGTAAAATAGTTTTCACCGAATCACATGACTATGTTTATGTGACTATGACTTTTCTGTCCATGTGGTCCAAATTAGTAATGATTCAAAAGAATTGAATTAGCTCCCCAAAAATGGTTCCTATGTTTCCGAGAGGGGCTACATTACTCATCAAAAACTGTTTTGCAAAAAATTTCTTTTTAAATTCTTTGAATTGAAGAATAATTATGAAATTTTGCTTTCTTGTCTTTTTTAATTTTAAAGCACAAAATTTGTCTGGATAATTATGCTTTGCATTGTTAAAATTCATCTTTGTGGCCATGATAATGTATCTGCATTGTAGTTCATAATGACTTTATGTTCATTGTTAGCAGATTGGGTGAAAAAAAGCGATTAGACTAAGAAGAAAGGAGATGCGATAAATCTCTTCTTTCAACCCCTCTCAGCTTCAACTGAATAAATTTAAGAAATAAAAAAAGATAAAAAGATTCACCCGGTTTATCACACTCAATTTCTAATTTCTAATTCAGTCATTATAGATTGAAGCATTGTCACATCAATAAAAAATTTCACTATCCTATCGTACACTCTAAATAAAAAAGGTAAAAAGATCCGGCCAATTTTAATTTTCAGTGTCTTATCACAATCTAAATGAACCCTGAACTTAGAAATTGGAAAATGAATTCGATCAAATCATCATGTATGTTCGTCTAATAGCAAATTCTTTCATCTCAAAGTATAATACTTGACAACTAGGAGATCTGTATAGACAAAAAGATGCCCTCCCATTGTTCAAGGAATATCATCCATCACAAAGATTACTTTTTTACTTTTTCTTTTTTATCAAACACATCTCAAAGTGTTTTCGGTCCAAATCTATATGTACAGACCAAGATACTTGAAGGAAAATAGGCGAAACTAAATCTTCTCCACATAGAAAGTTCCACCGTTGCCAAAGCCTATTTCATCCAAGGTTGACGAGCCATCTTCAATACTGTAACAACGACGTGGGGATTCCGTTACCTGTGAAAATATTGGAGCAGTTAAAAGTGGATCATTTCAATTATATAGAGATAATTATGCTGCTAGTTATAATTAATGATCAAGATTTAAAAAAAAAAAAAGTTTAAGAAAACACCTAAGCGCCATCAACTATGCCTTTATCAGTATTCATAAAAAGCCATGACAGTCACTGAATAAATTTTATGCTATATAATTGCAACTATCCATACTCCATACCTACTTGTAGGATCATGTCATTAGTTTAACCAGAAACGGTTTTCTTGAGAAGATTATTGATAATCTGAGTCATTAGTTTTCTGTAGATTTCAACCTCCATAAATATTTTGATAAGGTGCTACTGTGCTACCTCATATATAGTGAGGAACTCCCAGCACAATTGTCTTTGCAATTGCTGTATCCGAGAGGAATAGCTATTTTGCCTCACAGCAACCCTTTACCGAATCAAGTTATTAAATCAAAGGGACTATAATAATTACTAGTAATAACTAATAAGGATAAAACAAAGTTAAGAAACGAAGACTAAAAAAAGACTCTTCATGTTATTTTATTATCCTAAAAAATTTGTTCCTCGAATTTCTATAATTAAAATAGGAGGCAAGAGCACTCAAGCTTTATCACCATGCATCTGTAGCAACTGGCATGTCACCTATATTTGGAAATTAATGTGGGTTGCTTGTTTATTTTTCTGTTATAATTTACTTCATCTTATAACATTTCACCTTACTAGCAATGCATGATATCAGACGGGGTTCTCAAAGAGAAAATCTTAATGGTTGTGTATTTGGTAAATCCATCGTGAAGTTTCGGAACTAAGTTTCAATTTCTGAAAAAAGAAGGTAAAAGTGAAATTATATGCTTAATTTTCACATATTTTTCTGTGTATTTTCTCTATAAGGTTATGAAAAATATGAAAACCAGTATATGCTGATATGATCATGCCACATTAACATGTTTTAAATATCAGGACTAATATAAATTAAATGCATTCCCGAGTATTAATCCGAGACATAAACTTGGATATAGCATAATTCATGACATGTGTCTGGAAACAATAATCACTGAGATTCACCTAGGTAATTTTGAACATATATACTCTCTATCAAGCATGAAGTTCGGAAACTTTATGGTAATAAAGCATTGACAGAAACTAAAAAAACACCGTTAGTTACTTACACCATTGACCGAAATCATGCCATATTATCATGAAGGTTCAATCCAGAAATCAAGTGGATAGGGAAAGAGGCACTCACAAGTCTATAGGCCGTAGACAAAGATTCTCCTAATCCAACAATGTTTACGAACTCAAAGACTTCCTACCATGGTAACAAAATGACAATTGGTTAGCCATGTATGCAACCTTTCACAATAATGTAAAATACACAATACTACTCCTTCAAATGTTTATCTGGTGCTTCGCACTCCTATTTCATAAGTAGTATGCCTTCATGAAGTAAAAAAACGGAAACATAACTTGTTTGATTTTTTGAAGGAAATGACATAAACTGAAGTGAGAATTATATTCGTCTAGGGTTCTTGTGAGAGAACATTGATAATTCCAAAAATACTTTGAAAAAGGCAAGGATGGAAATTTAATGAAAGAAGGGAGTGAAGAAGTGGAAAAATCCATTGGAAGTGAAAGGAAAATGCTGAACATAATAGACAGCTGGAAAGAGGAGATTGGGAGAAGAGAACTGCAGAATCATAAGTGGCTGGAATGTTAGGATGGTATCGAGCTTTTTTGCTAGTGGAGGTGGCATTGGCTCGGAGAGTGTATACTATCCTGTGGTGTTTGTTCCTTTAAACTGAATATTATCCAGAATTTAGTTTTCGTCATATTCTAATGCTAATTCTACCTCAAGTTTTTCTCTTTTGGAGAAGATACGGGCAATGCGAAGTTTGTCTGGCAAGATAACAGAAATCCGAATTACTCGTTCAATATTCCTATAATCCTGCAATCATGAGGCAGTGAGGCACACACAATTCAGTAGAGCTTTTAGAAACAAAGTACAAAAAATCCTCCTACCAAATCAATAAAAAATTATAAGGGTAATGTACCCACACACAGGACAAAAAAGGCTAACACTGTATTACTGCAAAATTTAAAACCCCTCATTAGAATTTGAATTGTTGCACCCCTCATTAGATTACAAGTGCTTTTATTTTTTTCAGTACATTGGAGATAAAAAAAAAAAAATTTAAAAAAGACCGCTCTGTCTAACCAATCACCTTAGGAAGGCCCAAATGACTATTTATGGGATGATTCAATATAAAGAATTTGATCTTTGGTGGTCTAATGCACAAACAGTTGCACAAAAGTAAGCTTGAGAAACAGTGGTTAATTGAGTTACTTCAACATTTTCATAAGTCAACATAATGAAACAAAAACCTCTAGCATATGTTCCCTTAATAATGTAAACATTAAACATCAGACAGAGTACTTGCCTCTAGCACAGTGTAATGATGGATTTGTATTTATATAGTTTATAATAATCATATATTTAAGAATAACCGCCATTTATGAATACAGGACAACCAAACAAACTTAAAATAACAACGCATGCACGCAAACACATAAATGGGGCATGTCCTGCAACCTTTGATTAACTTGTAATATTGGCCATCCATAGCTTATTCAATGGTTGTTTAGTGTTACGCTTCATATTCACATCACAACTAACAACAGGAATAAAGTCATATCCATATCACAACTAACAGCAGGAACAAAGACAACAGGTCACAAACTCAGCAAATGTATTATTACCCTGCAAATTCTTTCATGGTACGCCTCTCGTTCTTTAGCTTTTCTTTCAGTAATCGCAGGGTCTTCGTTCAGTAGGTCTGGATCGTTAGCGCCCTGCACAAAATTGTGACAAATGATGTATCATGTCATAAACCTTAATCACACAGCCATCACAGGCAAGAATCTAAAGTCTAAACCTATTGTTGTTTCAGCAACCGATTGTCATCAGTTAACAATTGTGACGTAGAAGTGGACAGACATTGAAATTGGACAAATAAAATGAACATTCAAAAACCTTCAAGGACGAGAAAGTTGGATGCCGGCCCAAATTAGGTCCTTGTTCTTTCTGAGTAGGACTTAGAGGAATCTTATAGAAATAGAAGAAGCAACAGAATGGTAAGCAGGGATAATAAATTTTAGAAAGCAAAACAATATGGTAAGCAGGGATAATAAATTTTAGAAAGCATATAGAAATAGAGGAAACATCAATATGCTAAACTTCATGCTATGAGTATTATACTTTGGGAACATCCTTTTGCTGCGACGAAGAAGCTCCCGCATTCTTCTTTTTCCATGCTTTATAAGCTTCCTTCATCCTTTGCCCCAGTGACTTTCTCCTTGGGGAAACAGGTGAGGCGCTTGATTGAGATAAAGGGTTTTGATTACTTGCGCCAGGGCTATCATCTTGTGGGGTGTTAATTGCAAGATCTAGCTCTTCTTCACTTGGGATGCTAGTCGTAACAAGAATCATACAAACTATGATTAAATAAAATAAATCAAAGAAATTAATTTAACTCGGCTTCTTAGAACATGTTTAGTTAAAAAATAAAAATCATTAATAAAGATTTCAATTTCAAAGATATGAAAGAAAAATAAAATTAAGAAGCACATTGCCATACTCGATCGAACCCTCTTCAAGAAAGCCTTTAAGAGCTTTACAAAGATTGCCTCCATGTTTCTGCAGACCAATTAAACAAAAACTCAGAAAAAATATTAAAAAAAATGCACGAAAAAAAAAATTAAAGTGAGTAGTTACAATATTGCATGTATCGTAACTACAAACGAAAAAGAGGAGGAAAAAAGAAAGAATAGAAAAAGTGAGAGAGTGGGAGAATGTGAAGTGGGACATCTAATTGCTCATGTGCGACGGTCGACGATACTTCAGTGATTTGCATGAATAATGCCATCCTTTTCGCCAACGTCATCATCGGCATGTTTGCTCGGTTGATCTGAAAGTGTTTGTGACTTTGTGCAGTGAAAGTGTTGTAGTGTTCGTTATGGTTATGCACGCTAGCGACAATTTCATTTATAGTTCAACTTTGTGATGTGGGGCCCAACCTCTGAATCCGTTGGACGCGTGCTAACAGCTAACCGCTAACTGCTAACCGTTAACTGTTAACTGTAAGTGCTAACTAACTTCGTGTATTAACCAAATAATAAATGTAAAAAATAAAAGAAACTGCTAGGTCCTATGCTAACACTTTGCATTTGCACTGCTCTCCACTTGCCACTAATAAACTTCATACTATTAGAAAGATTATCCTAAAAAAATAGTGTTTAAAAACCTCAATTGTTTTATTTTTTTAATTTTGTCAAATATTTGGCAGTGTCATATATAAGGAATGAATAAACCAATATCCCAGGTCAATGTCCTTTGGAGCTTCTATCCCGTGTCATTTTAACAGGGTCATTTGCACCAAGATATACTCACATATAACAAATAACTAAATAAATATTCTTTGGAGTTTATCTTCTATCCCGTGACATTTTAACAGTGTCATTTGTACCAAGAGATACTCATATATATCCCAGTTTCAATTTGCTCTTGAACGAGGTGTTCCTGCATTGATTGGAATTCTTGCCACAATCAGGCTTCCATACCCTTCAAGGACCTTTGACATGGCTCATTGCCCACGTTGCCTCATTCCTTGGGGCAAGTATGGTACATCCATTAGTCCCTAATGTCTTATTTGAACAAACTTCTTTTTAACTACTTAAAATAAGAAAGTAATATGAATTTCTCTCGTAAGCTAAAATCAACTTCATCTGAATTTTTGAAGATTAGATGAGAGAACTTCCATAAAAATTTAAAGGCATAAGTGATAAGTTGATTAAGGAATGTTAGGCAATGTCTTTTCAACACATACTCTCTATGACACCCTCTACCCCTCACATATATACTAATAAAGGAATAAAAATTCATATATTAATTAAAAGTATTTTTTTTAAATATTTTTAAATACAAACCTTTCAAAGGGATAAAAGGCTCACATTCACTTTCTTATACATCATATTCAAACTTGTCCAAATAAATAATAAAGTCATCTCGGCTCAAACAAGGTCGTCTAAGATTTCATACAATTAATATAAAATCCTATACCCCAATGTCACATCCTATCAGAGCGTTGTGTCTCGACGTTGATGAGGACATGACCAAGAGCAAGGGCAAGGATCCACTTGAAGGACTTGGAGGACCTATGACAAGGGCTAGAGCAAGGAAAGCCAAGGAAGCTCTTCAAC
>Ga0315911_1000115_pt1 | contig 10078 bp, 4 predicted proteins | sample Edanod1MG_FD_207737 | JGI IMG/M metagenome (GOLD analysis project Ga0315911, IMG submission 207737) | Root nodule microbial communities collected in Santa Monica, California, United States - Edamame nodules 1 | ecosystem: Host-associated > Plants > Roots > Nodule | place: USA: California... | reverse complement strand
GTCTAATATATAGAACATTCTATGGTTATAATTTATGGAAATTTATAAAATCAAGAGAGACTTGTTGAATAATGAGTGTAACTTAATACTCGCTCATGTTTTTTTTTTTATAAAAAAATACATGTATCCGATTCCATACATTAAGAGAGTGTATTAAAAAATTATTCCAAGAGAATTTCTCTTACATTAAGACTTTTAAATCGATGGAGTATATGAATTAGCTTGATAATTGCTACACCAATCTAATATTATACAATTAGAAATGATAATAAGTAAGATCTAGGAAAGGTCTTATAGTATCCTTCTTATACTCATGGTAATAACTTTAATTATCATTCTCGTATCAATCGAATATTTATATATTCATACTTATATCTATGGCTCACACTTTACTTTTATATAAAATTAACAAATCTATAAAAATATATTAATTAAAAAAATACTACAAATAAATTAAAATTTTACTCTCAAGTAATCTAAATATAACATTAAAACCATTCAGACTTAATACTACATTTGGTTCTATTTATAATAAACAATTACTAATTCATTAAGATCAATATAAGTGATTAGATTAGTTAATTAATAAATGTTACATGATCCAGCACACTCTTTTAAATACACCTCCCTCATTGGTTGAAATTTAGTGAGAATTACAAAATTTAGTGGGTCTCACATAGTATTTAAATTCTCTCTATATTGATTTCATAGTTTTCAATGCATTTTAACTAATAAAAAAGAGTGTGTATTGAGAGTGTGTTACTAGCACTTCTCTAGTTAATTTTACATAAATTTTAATTTTATTCTAATATTTCCCATGACATTTAATGATTTAAGAGATAGTTATTTTCTTAAGTTAATTTTTAACCAATGAGTATATATTGTTTTGTTAATAGCTCAATAAATGTACCCACTAGAATTTCATGAGAAAAAATGCATATCATTAATCAGCCTCATAAATAAGGGATAAAAAATAAATTTAGCAATTAAGCAGTATTATAATTCTTATAATTAGAATAAAAAAATGTGATCTTTAATTTCTTTATATAACTAGAACTTAAGTAGTATAAAAAACAAGTAAACATAACATTGATTTGTTCAAACTTAAGTCATAAATGAATGACATTACAAATATAATCATTAAATATTACAAAAATAAGTTATTAAATAGGTAAAAAAATCTATCCTACTAATTTCAAAACAACACAAAATATCAATTAACAATTGGATGTCAATCTTAAAATAGCTTGTCAATAAATTCATAAATTTATACATAAAAGTAAATAATAGTTCAATATTCTTAAATAAAATGTAAAGCAAATTTGATATAAGGTATGTTAAATTAGAAAATTATATTTTTTTATAATAAAGTATATGTATAATTTAAATTATTTATTTAAGTAACATATTTTGATTATATTAATATATAATATATATGGCATATATGTGTGGGGTGGGTACTCTAGTACCCATCCCTGAAAGAAAAATATATGGCCTCATTCCTAGTCTAAAAAAAAGGTAATATATTTGAAATATAAAAAATATTCATTACTTACTATATAAAATAAGTGCAAAATTAATAATAAAATTTAAAATTATTCATTGTTAAAACCAAAATCGAAAAAAGGAAAAGAAAAAAAATATAGATTATGTTCAACAAGTCATTTAAACTAGCTTTTAGCTTTTTTTATTTGCTGAAAAAATTGTTTAATGATTCACTAAATTTAGTTTTTTTTTAAACACAAAAAAGTTAGATGAAAGCTAAAAAATCAGATGGTAGTTGAAAACTAGCTGAAAGTTAAAAAAACTATTTTATTGAATTATAAGGGTTGGATAAAATTATTTGTGTTAAAGTAACTGAAAAATATAAAATTACATAAATGAACACAAAATTTTACCTTAAATAGAAAAAAATTCAAAAAAAGAATCTAATAAATGTTCAAAGACAAAAGGAAAATAAATATAAAAAATTAAAAACTAGAAGCGAGTGTTTTACAAAACGTTACTTCAATAAGCATTTAAAAAACACTTAAAACTATTAACAAACATTATTTATAAAAAAAATTAGAAAGTACATTAATTAACACTTTTTAAACAGTAACTTCTAGGAAATGATTTTTTTATACTTTTTCTATTTTTATCCTTAAAATATTTATGAAATTTTTTATTATCCTTTTTAAATAAAACATGAATTTGTTTATTTGTTTTTTTCACTCATTCCTCCTACACACTTTTTATATTACACTATTTTACTTTAATTATTATAGTATTTTTAATATTTAATTTATTATTTCATCATTATACTTCATGAAATTTGACAATAATAAATGTTAGATTTATTTTATTTTAATGTTATATCCTTTTTAAATAATTTTATATTATGTGATTTATTTTAATTATTGCCTTAATTTACATAAAAATAGAATGTCTATTTAAATGTATTTTAAAACTGAATATGTGATGAAAATCATTTATCTATAAATAAATAATTACAGAGTTTAAAATTAATTAAAAAAATTCATATATATCAAAACATGTTTTTATCCTTAAAATAAAATTGAATTTTATATACAATTATCATATAAATTTATTTATTTATGTCATTTTACATTTTCAACTAAATGCTTATGGTTCAATAGATTAAATTTTTAATTTTCAGCTTATTTTTAAGCTCTTATTTAACTTTTTGATTAGTTTTGTTAAACATAGATATAACTTTTTTTAGAAACTATTCTCTCTCTCACCTTTTTGTACTTTTTTCCAATCAAACAAAAAAAATCATTATTCATAATTTTTCTTCCTTTATATTTGTTTTCTGCATCTCCAAACATATCATAAATATTAGACAAAATGAACTGAACTTTTATCTTTTTTTTTAGTTTACTTTTTTATATTTTAAAAAGTTTAATTTGATTTTTTTTAATTCAATTTAGTCTTTTATCTTTTTAAAAAAATTATTTTGGTTATTTATCTTATTTTTTTGTTTAGTCTAACTCTTCAATCCATTTAAGATTAACGGCATTAATCATTTAAAAGTTAACTTTTTTATTAAAAATGAAAAGGAAGAAAATGGGAGAAAACTAAACAAAAAATTATTTTTAAATGATTATGGAAATTAATCTTACATCTTATATAGATTGAAGAACCAAATTAAAAAAAAATAATCAAAATAATCTTTTTAAAAGATAAAAAATTAAATCAGACTAAAAAAATATGATGAAAAAATAATTTAAAATAAAAAAATAAATGATAAATTAAAATTTTTAAAATATAAAAGAATAAACTGGAAGAAAATAAAGAAAGAAATATGTCATCTAGCTTAAATGTAATAGTCTATTGTTGCAGAATAATGTACTCCATGATGAAGATTGAAGAGGGTTATTATTTTGGTTGTACCTGGAAGCAAAGAAAAACAGAATGGTCCCACATCTAATAGGTACTTTTGAAGGCAACAACAATAGAATCGGGCTTTATATAAACATTGCTGAAATGCTTTTTACAAAACACAGGATTCAATTATGACATTAACTATTTAGAATAAACTAAAAAAACAAAAAAAAAATTAACAAGTAAATTAAGCTTGCATTTTTAGTGTATTTTTGAAATTATCAGACCAATTAAAAAATATTATTGATATATTTCTAACGTAACTATTATATAAATTAATAAACTTATCCTATATAACAATTTATAACTGGTTGATAATTTTATATTATCAACAATTTCTAAATTATAAAAATATAAATTTGAAAATAATTATTAAAAAAGTGAATAATTTTCAGTCTACATTAAATTATAAATCTAAATTCTCACCTTTAGATTGTAGGATTTTTATGAATTATTTGTGAATGAAAATGTTTTTTTATGAATTATTGTTAAATTAGAATGTTTTTAAGAGTTATTTTCACTATTATTGAATCACATGCCTTATTCAAATAATATGTATCGAAAATTTGATTTATTCTTTTAAAAAATATTCTTTTCTAATATATTTCTTAATTTTAATTATACATTTAATTTGATTTAACATTTAGCTAAAAAATTAATGTCTCAATTATCAATTATCTCAATTGTTCTCTTTTTATCTTTATTTTATTTTTTAACTACTTCTTTCTATCTATCTATTTATTTTTAAATTAAATTTTAATATTTTTTCAAAAAATATAAAAAAATAAAATAATCTTGTATCATGATAAAAATTATTTACCATAAAACATAATTAAAAAAATTATACACTCGCATAGTAATAAGTTTTACATAAATCTTAACTAATGATAATAAAGTTATTGATTTTTAAAATAATTATTTTAAAAATATTTAACAATGAATTGAAAGATATTTATAAAGAGACGGAATTGGTAACAACGAATGCTAGTTAAGTATATTAATATATTACTAGTATATACGTATGATTCTTTATATTATGAGTATATTTGAATTAAATGATTTTATCAAGGAAAGTCGAAAATGGGATGTAGTATAGAATCAAAGCTGGAGCACACATCCCCTGGACCTGGACGCACCATTTTCTCTTCCTCTTTTGTCTCTCTATCAATTATCATATCTACGTTACAAAATCCTTTCACATATACCATACCATACTATAAATACAATTCAACTCTGTTCGCTTTCTCGCTTTTCTCTTCTCTTCTATCTCTGCTTCTTCGCAATCTCAGAACAGAACACAACAGAGCCCTTCAACTCTCTCTGTCGTTGATGGCGTCACAAGCGAGCCTCCTTCTTCAGAAGCAGCTCAAAGGTGCCCCCTACCCTGCGCCCTCCCTCACCCGATCAACTCCCTTTCTCTCTTTCCGTCTTAGCGTGGATTTTCCGCACCCTTTTGATTGATCTTCCCTTTGATGCAGATCTTTGCAAAAACCCCGTCGATGGCTTTTCTGCCGGTTTGGTCGACGAAACCAACATTTTTGAATGGAGTGTAACTATAATTGGACCTCCCGATACTCTTTAGTAAGCTGTGTTCACTAAAAACCTCTTTTTTCACACTAATTTATGCGATTTTGAATTGATTATTGGGATTTTAGATTCCCTGTGCTTGTGCAGTGATGATTTCGTTGCTTCCGTGTTCTGGGGTTTTGGGCTTCCCCCTAAAAATCACGTTTTTAGTTATGCTTACTGGGGGGCTCTTCAGAGTTTTACGATTCTTTTTCTTTTTGAACAGATGGGGTTGTTTCTTTTTCTGCCCTAATAGTGTGGAATCCATTAAGATGGTTTTTTCTGTGAGCCTTTCTGGTTGCTTTGTTTAATTCTCGAGTTATAGGTGTTGTACGGATGCTTGATGAAAAGAATAAAGCTTATGTTTTTTTTATTGCGGCTTCTGCAAGAGATGATACTTTACTGATTTGGTTGTTCTTGGTGGGGTTCATTTGGTTGCACTTGATTGATTTTCCTAAGATATAGGCTTTGCTTTTGTTCTTGTTTTAGAAAATGATCCAAGTCACAACTTTCCTTTCCTTTTATGGGATTGGCTTTACTAGTTACAATATTATTTTATTTTGTTTTAATGATCTTTTATAGCACTTGAGTTTTTAGTTTTACTGACCACTCTCGGCTTTCTTATTTTGTCAATTTTTTGAATTTCGTGTAGTGAGGGGGGATTTTTCAATGCCATTATGAGCTTTCCACCCAACTACCCAAATAGTCCGCCATCAGTGAAATTTACCTCAGAGTTATGGCATCCCAATGGTTGGTTTGGCTCATTTTTATTTTTATCTTGCTTTGATTGATACATGATAATGAATGATGCTGTTCCATTTGCAGTGTACCCCGATGGGCGAGTTTGCATATCAATTCTTCATCCACCCGGTGATGACCCAAATGGTTATGAGCTTGCAAGTGAGCGCTGGACGCCTGTTCATACAGTATGTATAAACATAAAACCATAAATTTAATTAATTTATTTATTTTAACAATGAGAGCTCTGCCTTTTGTTAGGGTGTGTGTTTGGATAAACTTTTCCATAAGAATGAAAAATGAAATGAGCTTTTCTATAAGATAAAATTAGCTTATGGATAAGTAAAATCATGTTTTAGAGAAGCTAATATGCATATGCTAATTTTAGTTTATGGAGAAACTTATTTCATTTTTCCTTCCTATTATATTCTCTCATAAGTATGGAGAAGTTTATCCCAACAGGCCTGCAATTGGTGACTCTACTTTGATATAGCTGGCTAAATTGACATAGTGCTAGAAATGTGAGGTTATTATTGTTTAGTATCCCTTCAGCATGCTTTAGTATGTACATTTTTCCTCCTGCAGTTTGTCTGTATGCATAATATGCTTAATCTGAACTCTGAAGGCATTTCCATCAATGTTATTGAGTAGTGAAAGATATACTTAAGAAATACTAGAATACTTTAGATATTCAATTGATAAGTGCAATTTACTGTCCCTAGTGTTGGAGATTAGTGCAGCTTAACATTAGTAGCTCTAGCAGGTGTGATCTTGTTTGATAACAAAGCTCCAAAAGTATAATTTGTTCGTGTGCATTTGGTAAGATATAATGGGCCTGTTTGGGTGTAAGCTTCTCTAGAAGCACTTCTAGAAGAAGAAAAAAATGAAATGAGATTCTCCATTAGCTAAAATGAGTTTTTCATTAGCTAATTTGTAGATGTTATCTCATCTTTTAGAGAAGCTATATTGGTGAGCTTCTAAAAATTAACTCATTGAGAGCTTATTTTTGCTTATGGAAAAGTTCATCTCATCTTTTTTCTTCTTATTTTCTTCTTTTAGAAGTGCTTTTAAAGAAGCTTACCCAAACAGGCCCATATGTGTCAGAAACTAACTGTATCATAAATTTATATACTAGGCTTCATCTTGTGGTGATTCCTCTGTTTGCTTCATACAAATAATCTATTCTAGAGTAGATCCTCTTGTGATGCTGTCTTGTACTGTCAGCATTGCATTAACGATAGCTCACATAGTCATAGTAGGATAGAGCTTTCCATACCATGCACTGTCAATGAGAAGGGAAATATTAGTCTACTAGTAGGTATTAAAACTTCAATTTTCTGAATGCTATAACTCTCTCTTCTCAGTCTCTGAATAAAGTTAGAAGTCTGAAAGGCTCGTTAGTGGTGTAGTGGTTTCAGTTCTTTCTACTTTTTGAGTTTGTGATGGATCAAGGAAAAAAAACTATAAAGGAAAAAGTCTAAGGTTGAAGCAGGAGCTTTCCAATATCGTTTATCAAATAGAAATAACTAATTTAGGGTAACAAATATTTATCCTTAAAGCTAATTTGGACTGTTTAAAATTTCAAGGTTAGTTTGCCATAAATAATCTTTCTGGATGTTTTTGCCACTTCTTGTCCACCACTTGTGGTTTGACATACTAGTTGTAAAGCTATTTAAAACCTGCTTATGAATTAATATTATATATGCTGTCTTGCAGGTAGAGAGTATAGTATTAAGTATCATATCGATGCTTTCTAGTCCTAATGATGAATCTCCAGCAAATGTTGAAGCTGCGGTAAGTTTGACCATTTTGTGATTCTATTTTATTTCTGCAACCTTTCCCTCAGTCCTATCTTATGGCTACTTATTTGCATCCCAGAGAAGAAAAGGTAAACTGTCATTTTTTTAAAAATTATTTCAGTAGTTATTTTCTTAAGATTAGGCATTTGTTATGTGGAGAAATTCTAACTTATTGTTCATGGTACTTAAGCACATAGCTAGTGGGTGTGAAGAGTGAGATGTGGAATTGCAAATAATATAAACTTGTATAATACTTCTTTTATTAATAATTAGATGACAAAGTAAGACAATATAATATTTTTAGTATGGATGCATTTCACAAGTGATTAAATACAGTTGAAAAATAATTTTAATAGCATTCTATTAAAATTATGAGGGAAGTAGGCATTACTCTAATTGCTCTGATTTAAGCAAAACCTAGAACTTTTATGATCGGAGTTATGAAAAGCACGGAATCAAAGAAAAGCTCGAGAATGCTTATTTTAGTATTATTTCTGCAGGCTTGGCAATTGGGCTAGAATGGGTAGGGTTTTGCTCAACCCAACCCTGCCCCATCCTTTAAGATAACATTCAAAAACCTACACTAGTACCACAAGCACCATATGGCCCCGCCCTCCCTACCTCACGTTATGAATAAATTTCTGTAAGAATATTTTATTATACCAAATAATGAATAACGATCTTATAACTAATCCATCAATTCGTAAAATTTAATAGATATGTTTGAGATAAGTCTCATACTAGTAAAAGATTAACTAAGTTTAGCAGAAAGATGCAGCTTAGTATAAATTAACAATAACTTCAGTAGAAGCATAACTAGGCATGATAATTGTTTATACGAAGGGTACATGGTGGGGGATTGATCCTACACCCACAGGCCACAAGGCCTGCACTTGCCTTGACCTGTTGCTCTATTTTGTCCTGTGCCGCACTGCCTTATCCTGTCCTTGGTGAGCAGGTCAAAGTACCCTTGTGTGTTGGGGTGAGATTGCCAAGCCTTGACCTTGGATGTTTCTTTCACCAACGTGGGCATGCGTTATGCTGAGTTGGGTAGTAATATATGTATATATATATATATAAATAATTTGTTTGAGTACTGAGTAGAGAATTTACTATGACCCTGTGATTTTTTATTTTGCGATCATTTTAGAAAAGCACATTGCTGTTCCTAAGATCTTTATTGATTAAAGTGCCATGTCTGGGGTATGAAGTGCTTCAATCACGACGGTTTAAATATATTATTTTGAAAGTTTTTCTTAGAACGTGTCATGATCTTATGTTGCAGAAGGAGTGGAGGGATAGGAGAGATGAATTCAAGAAGAAGGTTAGCCGATGTGTGCGGAAGTCACAAGAAATGTTGTGATTTACAGCTTGGATTCTCATCTTCCTTTTGTGAACTGAAGGATATACAACTTAATGTATGGATTGGTTCACCTGTTACTGTTGATCCTAGTAGACTGCCATTTGTCTTGGAAAAACAAATTGTATTGTAAGTGCTTGGTGACTAGTTTATTGGAATTTTAGTTTGTTCATTTGCATGACCTTATTGTTAAAAATATATATTAGGTGCCAAGTTTTGCCTTTTTTTTCCTTAATATTGTGATTGTGGATGTTGTTGAAATCTGAATTTTGCCATTTCCCTGTGTTATAGGCTTCTTTACCTGTACATGGCTGTTTTGCCTAGCGCTGCATTACTTTGGTTACTTAAAAGGTAGGGGAGACCATAGGGGCTGGTCTTTGGCTGTTTTTTCATTTTTTTTCCTTTCACCTCCCTACACTCTTGGAATCACACTTTTAGAATCTGAACCGATGATCAAGTCGATTAGGACACTAAGTCACTAATTAAACTGTATGACCAGCTCTATATTAAAATAATGTATCATGTAAATAAGGTAATATATAATATATGATATTGTTTGTCCTATACTCATCTTGTTCTAGGGATGACAACAAGGCTACTACGAGTAATAGTCACTCAGTACTTATCTCGTCAGACAAATACCCTTAGGGATACTCGATTAGTGGATACTTGATTTTCTTAATATCCACGTATATTTGTGAGTATAAGTGGACATTTAAACATATTTTTTAAATATTTATTTTATTTTTTAAAAATAATTTTAATATTTTTAACAAAAAATATTCAAATATTATACACAATTAAAAATATTCATGGATAGTTCTTAAAAAATGAATAAATGTCAAATTTATTTTGTGAGTTCCAAACAAAAATTACTCTCTAAAATATAAAACAAGACTAATATATAAGTACAAATAGAAAATATATAATTTTTTTAAAGTATTTTAATGTTAACGGCTAACTGATACTCATGCGTATAAATGCCAATACCATGAAACTTGCTTGTCCCGTTAACAAACTTGAAACGGGTAGTGAAAATACCCGTTACCATGGATAATGCTGGTGTTTTATTTATTTGTTTATTTTCCACGAAGATATTATGTTCATATTTAAATATTATTTTGTATAAATCCAAACTTGTAAGTTTAATAAATTAATTCTTTATGTCTATTATCATGAAAAATGTTTGATTCATATTCTAAATTGATCTTATTTATTAAATTATCTA
>Ga0315911_1000114_pt1 | contig 10102 bp, 5 predicted proteins | sample Edanod1MG_FD_207737 | JGI IMG/M metagenome (GOLD analysis project Ga0315911, IMG submission 207737) | Root nodule microbial communities collected in Santa Monica, California, United States - Edamame nodules 1 | ecosystem: Host-associated > Plants > Roots > Nodule | place: USA: California... | reverse complement strand
TTATAACAGAAATATGCTTCCATTATATAAATATACAACAAAAATATGCTTTCATTAAGTATGAGGGGATGGGCAAAAATAAACAACAAAAATATATTTATGTTGTATACTTTATACAATCAAAACATATTTTCATTGTGATTTTTTTTAACACACCATATAATTACAACTGAAATACAATTCCATGGTATAAAGTTTATACTTAAAGGTATTTTTGTTTTATATTTTTGTATGCAGTAAAAATATATTTCTGTTGTTTATTTTTTTGTACTTTCTCTATTTCATAACGAAACTATAGTTATGTACGACAAAACTAACTGAAAAGCTAGCTAGTAGCTGAAAGCTGAGAAAGCTTTTAAGCTAGGTTATTAAGAACCAGTTTGTTTAATCTTATTTGTTGAAATAAGTGTTTGTTTTAATAAAATAACACTACTAAAAAATAGGGTTTCAACATCAGTTATTAAGGACTTTAAACATCGGTTATTAACCGATATTGAAAGTACCAATGATGAAAGTAATACCATTAACATCGATTTTCCAAAACCGATGTTAACATAAAATTACAACATCGGTTATTTAAATAACCGATGTTATATAGTAAGAATTATCACAAAAAAGTCATATATCTTCTTAACAACATCTATTTTTACCAAAACCGATGTTAATATATGTAGACAACATCGGTTAGTAAAAATTGATGTTGTCTGCATATGTTAACATCAATTTTTCCAAAAACCGATGTTGCTAGTAACAAAATAACATCGATTTTTAAAAATCGATGTTATTTTCTGATAACAGACATCAATTTTTGGTAAGAACCGATGTTGTTTTATTACCAGCAACATCGGTTTTTGGAAATATCAATGTTGTTGATGAAGCTTAACATCAATTTTTTAAAAAAACTGATGTTAATATATATATATATATATATATAATCGATGTTATTTTTTAGGATTTTTTTAATATGCTGTCTGTTTTTTTTAATAATCCCAAATTAACCTGTAAATTTAAAAGTAGAACCACAACATATAATTTTCATTTTGTTTTGAAATAGTTTTTACCAGAAATTCCATAAAAAATTTATTATTTACTATGAATTAAAAGAATATTAAATGTTAAGGAGACATGAATTATAAAAAATGTAAAGTAACTAAACTACAATTCCAAAATTGCCTAAACGCTAATTGTTTCATTTTTAAATTTCAAATAATAGGTTGCCCACTGGAAGTGAAGCGCCTTCAATCTCTTTGCTTCTAATGGTCAAGTATCATTGAAATATTGCATGATATAATAAAATATAAGTCAATAATATATAATACCAATTATAACATAATGAAATATGTTTGAATTAAACAATTACCGTTTACCAATTATTCTTGAAACTTCCTAAGATTATAGTTGACATCCAGTGCATGACGTAATACCCACATTCAGTGCTTCCTTTTTGTCTATTACACTAAATACATTATGAAGTTTAGATATTCAATGTTAAGTACAAATTAGTCTACAGAGTATTAAAATATAACTAGAAATATTGTTTAAATGACTACCTTTAACAACAATCCACTTAGTAGCAGTCTTGGATTTACTTTGTGGAGTATCGTCAAGTCCTTTCAAAGCACTATTCAATACAAACATGGATGTGTATTGTACAATTAATATATTGATGTTTTCAACTAATGCTAATGCAAATGTATTGAAAAATATAACTAACCTGTTAATAATTCCCTTGAGGTAGTTGTCTGGCCTATTATGAAACGAACAAAACCAGATGACAACATTTTCCTTAGGCAAAATGACGACCATTTGCCAATGTGCACTGCAGTGGAAAACAATATAAGTTATTATACTATTATACATTACTTAAATTCATTTGTTCAGTTTAAATTACTCAGCCAAGTAGGCTCCTAGGTACACATCCCTCTTTAAATTATGCATCAAATTCTTAATGTAACTTTCTGATTCAAATTGTGATTGCTCAGATCTTTGTATGAACTGTGGCTCGAGGAATCCATAAACATCGGAATTCCCCGCTCGCATACCTTTTTCAATCATATGCCTATTGTTGTTAAAATAAAGTAAATTATGTATGAATTTAAAACAATAAGTTAGGTAATAAAAAATAATTTAAAGTGACTTACAAAATCAATAATTGTATAACAGAGATGTTGAGACATCGACCACCGTGTGCTATTTCGGACAGATCTTCATGCTTTATATACAAGTGGAAGTCGTCATTAAACTTCCCAAACATGGTAGCATCCCACATAACCTGCAATAGCCTTAGAAAAAGTTGTGGGATGATCAATGTCATTAGATATAAGGGATCATTGACATCATGATCCGACCTATTTGCAGGTTTCGCCGATCCCACAACTCCTTGTTTATCAAACATAGTTAATTAACATAACATATATACAATGAACACTTTAATTGGAAAAAAAAAATTAATCACAGTGAAATACTTGTTCCAGTAAACGCTTTACAAGATGTATCGGCCAAGTAACAAAGGTATTAAGTGTCTGCCCCACTAGCTGAACCTCTTGAGTGGGTACAAAAATATCTTTAACTTCCTCAACATCAACCTTGAGTTGATCATGGCGCAAAGGCATGTTGTGAACGGTTGTGGACCCTTCATAAAGTCTTCCTAGGGCAACCAGGCAGGAAGGATTTTCTTCAACGTACAACCCACATTTCTTTGAGTCACTCATGTCTGGGTCATTCCCTGAGGGATCAATACAACTCTCCTTTATGTTGACACAAGTAGTTGAAGGACCAACCTCTGGCTCAGGAGGCAGTGCAAGTCACTTTTTCCACTGCATCTGCGATTGAAACTAGGACTGCATCTGGCTGAAGAACAACATTAGTTGTCGAGTCACTTTTTCTGTGATCGACTCCTCCAACTGGTCCCTAATCTATTGCATCAACTACTCTTGGTCTTCGGGAGCCATGGCCAAAGAAGTGTAGGAGGTCGTTGGAGCCAGTCCAAAGTATTGTTTGATTGTGACACTGGCTCCAACAACACACACACGACCAGGGTGTTCTAGTCGCCCAATGGCAGCAGTCAGTACATCCTAACGCCCATGGGCGACAAAGGAACCTTGTGAGGCCTGCTCCTCCAACAAATCCTGTAAAGAACACATTTATTTGTTTACTCAATCACGCAATAAACATAAATAATTGTAATTAACAATTGAAAGTGACTTATAATCTTGCCAACAATTTCCTTTGTTGCCTTAGACGTCATTTGCCTAGTTTTCTTGGTGCGGGCCATCTTCCATTTCACGTGTCGTTTGATGGGAGATGGAGGATCAATCATAGTGTCAGTGCTTCTGGATTGAGAAGCTTCCTCCAGTTGTTTCTTTTTCTTTTCATCCATCAACTTCTTTTCAAGAAACTTATAACCCCCACGAGACAACACGTAAGGGGCAGTGTTTTATTTTTGAATGGCTTGTGCCTTCTTTCGCACATCCTGTAAAAATTAAAGATTATTGAAAGTTATGATTAATGAAAATAATAATTAAATTTAAAGTTTAAAACAATGAAAATCACAAAGTTACCTCCCACAAAGGGTCTCTGCGACTCTGACAAAATTGGGTTCACTTCTCCTTGTTAATGTCGTACTTTTTGCATACAGTGTCATCTACATTGTCCTTGTCGGCTGCAAGTGCCCATTTTGATATCAAATTAGACTTAAACTGTCTCCACCACTCCCTTACAGTCTGAAGTATTTTCTTTTTGTCCACAAATCAGATGCTTCAGGGATATCAATTTCAGCCTGACAAATGAAAATTAAATATTAATTTGTTGTTACTAAATTACAATTTTATTGTTAATCATCCACATGCAACATTTAAGTAAAATACCTGAATATCCTTCCATATCATATCCTTCTACGCAATAGGGACTTGTTTCCAATTCTCGTATGTCATATCCACCTTATCACGAGCGATAATCCCCAAATATGTTCTTAACTTCTTTCTGTGGGAACCATCAGCTTTCCCAGTCGCAGGATCCACATGGACCAGGGGTCTCTTTGCCCCAACTGGTCTAGTAGCCAATGATCTAGGTGTGTCACTTTTCTTGTCTGCTTCAAGGTAGGAGGGGATGCCAATATATTAACTTCAATAGTATAAATTCATAAGCTAGAGTTTTTATTTCTAAGAATCCCTATAAGAATCACAGTTGGAGATGGCCTAAGTACCCAAGTTTAACACTTGTGACCACTCTAATATTCCCATCTACTAACAAATAGGTCTTAGATTATCTTTTTCCTTCAAAGTTGAAATAACAGGTCTTAGAACAAGTATCTAATATGATATTTTAACATTCTTATTGTGTTCAACACAGGGCCTGGCAAAGTGATAAAGCAAGGTAAAAGCCAAACAGTGGCAACAGTCGATAGTTATAGAGAATAACAAATAAGTTCAAACATCAAAGCATCTAATGTCATTCAAAGACCTAGTGACATAAAAACATCTATTGAAAAAAAAGAACCTTGCAAAACCTCACAAGAATGAGAAAAGAAGCAACCACGTACCTTGCGTTGATGTCGGACTCCAACGAATGCTCAACCTCGCGATAGTGATGAACCCCAACTCATGGAGCAGTTTAGCGGCAACGATGGCGAGGAGGAGACGACAGTGACGAGCAAGGTCTTGCGGGTGAGGGAGAAGTGAAAGGGTTTACGAGACTAAGCGTGAGGGGGGAAAAAGGGTTTTGGGTTTTAATTTATGTATAATACAACATCGGTTTTTTAAAGAAAACCGATGTTAACATCAACTAGTTAACATTGGTTTTATAAAAAACTGATGTTAACGATCTCATGTTAACATCGGTTTTTCAAAACCGATGTTACTTAACTCAAGTTATTTACAAAAATGCAATCGTGCTTTTGTTAACATCGGTTTTTTCAATAACCGATGTTAACTGTGCGATGTTAAATCTATAAATTCTAGTAGTGTAAGTAGCTTTTTGGATTTTAGTGTGTTTAAACTATAACTATGTTTGTTTAAACATGTTAAGAACATCATGCAATTGAAACAAAAACGCTTGTCCCAATGTCACATCCTATCAGAGCATTGTATCCCAACGTCCTCTAGCACAAGATTCTTTAAAGTCATTCATCTAATCATCTGCTCCCACAAACACACGATTCGAGATCATCACAGGATCCAAACAAAAACAACACACAATGAGTGAATTATCACATTTCTAAATAAAATACAGATAAACAAAGACATAAGCAAAATACATTATGAAAATATTTATCACATAGCTCAACTTAATACAATCCATGTCATTTCACCACTTTATCATTTAAAATTAATTTTTCAATCACCAATCACATTACACATAAATCACACACTCAACTCAAGATGTAACAAGACTTATCAATTTCATAATAAACGATTCACAAGCGTTATGCAACAATTATACTAAGACTCAAGCCTATATGCAATGTGGTACCATGTCAATGAAAAACAACACCAGGGTTCCTAGGAGTACATAACAAGACACACCACACAATGGGTATATCAGGTCACTCTCACTAAGTGAAATCATAAGGTGATCAGTCAGGATCACTCTGTTTTGTGAGAATGCTTCAACCATATGGGATCAACATAGGTTTTAAGGAGCATTCAAGCCGAGTGTATTTACCCCCAAGGCCTAGACTCTGAAGAATCCGTTAAGGCCTCACCTTTCTAATTCAGGTCTAACCACTAAAACAACTTTTGCACACAGGCATTGCTAATGAATTATACAATACCCACGACCTCACACTTGTTTTCAAACATGTTTAACACATTGCGCTACAATTCAACACCTCAGGTTCCTAACTTGGAACCCTACACTTTCCTTTTTACACATCACACATAAACATTTTTCTCATGGTAAACACCAGTCAGATTATTGTATAATTCACAATTCACAACACAAGTAATATCAAATCAAGTATTAACCAAACACTTATTCACAACCATATCTCATGTCCACAATTTAACATCTCACAACGTCACAATCCATCATCACATGTTCACGTGTATCTCACAAATTAACACATGCTCAACTTGTCACTTATACTCAATCTCAATCACAATTTCATAATCCTAAAATGACATGTTAAAGGGTCTTACAATTATGTGATTATACAGTTCATAGCTCATAACTCAATGTCATTACTTTACATTTCACAATAACATGTATAATCACATTGTAGAACTTATTAATCTCACACTTGTTCACAACACATGTCTCATCACACCTTCTCACTAACACATTATTACTTCTCATACATCATATATATATATATATATAATCATTCACATATTCATTCAGTTAATAGCAACCACACATACATGTATAGTAAACAAGTATATCCTTACCTTTCCTCCTAAGTTACTACGACCTTTGTAGAGTAAAATTAAAATTACAAGGGATGTACTAATCCTATTAAGTTCATACTTATCTTCTTTGAAAGCTAAGACAATTATTTACAACTCTTATGTTGATGAAAAAAATTAGTTGACCATTAACTATGTCTAAAGCTAAGGTAAACATTGGATCATTGCTTAATGCTAAAAGCTCAACCTTTGCTCAGTAATTTGACTCTCTAGGGGGCTATACAACTCCAAATTGGGTGAAACCAACTACATTTGTTAGATAACATCTAGGGATACAAATTTTATGAAGACCACAAAACCTAATGCAATCATTTTCTCATTCATTATTAGGCTACACGTTAACTCACATTGTCAGGAAAATAACACGGGCTTAAATCAACTGATTTTCACTAAGCATGAACGTACTCTCATCAAGCACGGTTGTGCTTCGCGAAAAACCTCTGTTTCGTGGAGTAAAAGAGGCACAATTCATACCTCAAAACACACCCAAATTCAAAATGAATAGCACAAAACATGTGAGCACATCATGGGAAACAAAACTCCTCAATCAATTTCGAGAAAACATGCAAGAATCAAGAATTCCCAAATTTCTAGGTTTCTAACATTCGAAGCCAAACACTCAATTAAACCATCCAATTCGCATTAGAGCATCAATTGACCCATCAAACATCAGCAATTCGTAGTTATCATTGTACAGGTAAAATTAAAACGCATAAAACACCCCAAAATAAATCCTAATTGATCCTCTAAGGATCCCTACATACGTTCACTCTAACCCCAACTACGATAAACTTATTTATTACCTCTAAGTGGGTTCACATGTGTAGTCCAACAACAATAGCAGCGTCTCTGGCAATTTCTTAATATTCTTCAAGTTTTTCCTCTAGTTGTTCTGTTAGGGTTTCTAAGCGTTAGAGAGAAGGAGAAGGGATCGAAGCTTCAATTTTACTATCTCTATGCGAGGGTATTTCTCTCTCTACAGACATTATTTCACACATCCCAAAGGTGAGAATGTGTGAAAATGAGTTTCGAAGGTGCTATCCAAATTTTAGGACGATCTAATGGTTAACGATTCCATGATTGTAGTTTTTCTGGAACAGGTTTGGATGTATGCATAAAAAGAGAGAGTTTTGAAAGAGGAAGAAGGGAGAACGAATTTGGAAGGAAGAAGAAGCGTATAGACGTATCATAATTGTAAAAATCGACCTAATATGTTTCTATTTATTGTTAGAATTTTGAGTCTACTATTTATTCTTTTTATTTTATTTTATTATTTCATAAAAAGAGAGATCTATTTACTCCCTATTAAATAAATAAATAAATAAATAAAACATCATTTTATTTTTTAAAACACTATTTTTAATTTTCTAAAACATATATTTATTTTATTTACCTCAAATCCATTATTTTAATTAATAAAAACTATTTTCTATCATTCACTTAAATACAAAAACATCATTGTTTTTTTTAAAACTCTATTTATTTTTAAATAAAACTCTTCTTATTGGTTTTTCGAAAAATGGGTGATTCTTAAAAAAGTGTTTATATAAAAAGCGTTTATTTTAAAGTTATTTTTTTAAGTTTGAACAAACACACCTTAAATCATAAGTGTTGGTAAAATTAACTATTGAAGTAGCTAAAAAATATAAAATGACATAAATGACATATTTAAAAAGTGGTAGTAAAGAAATTGAATAAATATTTTATGGATAAAAAGAGAATAAAATATAAAAAGCTAGAAATTAACATTTTAAAAAAATACTACCTCAAGTAACATTTTAAAAAAAACATTAGAAGTTACTTAAAAAAAACTTATTTACCAAACTATCAAACAAGTTTTCAACTAGTAAAAAAAATAAAAATTAACTGAATTGACTTGCCGAACATAACCTATATTTCTATTTTGTTAAAGTTTTATGAAAAAATTATAACTAATTATAGATATAAATTATCCTTGTTTTAAAATTAAAAATAAATTAAATAAGATACAATCTACCTTTTTTAATAACAATCGGTATCATATAAATCATCTTTTTTAATTAAAATGGAATTAATTACCAAATTCAAAATGGAATTAATCTTATAAATGGAATTAGTAGTCAATCATCTAACAAAAATGCAGATGACTGCATAGTGCATAATCCAAAAGGTTTATTGAGTGCATTGGCAATACCTAATTCTTACATTACTAGGCACCAAATTGAGCTAATTTGATGCCAATTGATAAGAAGCATATTTTAACATAGCATTTTACCATTAACAAGTGCAGTCGAGGATGAGCTAATCCTTAAGTAACAAAATATAATCTAGAAAAAACTTACAACTATGGAACCACCTAGGGATCCTTAACAGGGAAGTTTCAAGTTGATGAATCACCTTTTTTTCCCTTATTTTGTTGAATTAGCCTGGTCAGGAGAATTATCTATGTAAGCTCATCCAATTCCAATTAAGCCACTGCAACAACATGAGCCTTGTAACTCTGGCTTTCTTGCTGCCTGTGAACTGAGTTTTTGACATTAAGGCCAGGTGCACCAAAACAGAAATAATGGCCCCTCAACTTCCTTCCAACAGAAGTTCTCTTTACCAACTTTGGTGATTCATCATCATCAGGTTGTGGTGGTGGTGGTGGTGGTAGTTGTTGTTCACTTGAACAAGACGGCCCGGCGATGTCATTGTCAATGAAAATTCCCTTTTGCTTGTCTATTGATCTAGGTGAAGAAATTGATGACTTTGAAAAGGAACTAGACCTGGATCTGCCAGAAACCTTTGCATGTGGCAATGATTGCATGACTCCATGCACTAGTCCTGAAGCAAACCTCTTCTTGGCATTTGGACTTGATTGGTGACTCCTGACAGAAAGAGTTCTTTTGTTGTTGGGAAGTGAAGATGGCCTAGAAAATCTTTGTCTAAGTGGTGTTGGAGTTTCATCAAAGCTGTTATTCCATTTCCTGCATGAGTCCACTGAACCCTCATCTGTTGTACAAGGCTTCTTGAACCCTTCAGATTTCCTGTCCTTCACTCTAGGCCACAGAAGAACTCTCTTCAACCTTGCTGCTGCATGGTTGACAGTACTATGCCTTTTGGTTGCGATTGGTACGCGATTCTCGGTCGGATTCGGATCGTATGGAATGTGTTCTGATGAAGATGAACTCATTCCCCCACTTCCATGATCAGCAGCACTAGCATCTGACACATTCTCAATGCCAGTGTACAAAAATATCTCAGTGTCTGAGACTCTGAATGATGTCCCAGGACTGCTTCCAATGCTTTGCATTCTCAAGTGTGATGCTATGGCTTTTCTTGAACTATGGCCTTGACAACCAAACATTCCCCCAGCTGAGATTAATTTTTTAATTAGTATATCTGATGATGCAGATTTGGGGTGTTGCCTAAGGTAATCTAGTGGGGTCATGCCATCAACATCACATATATTCACATTTATTGATGGTGCAGTCATCAGGAGCTGCACAAGATCAGTGTGAATGTTGCCTATGATGGCCATGTGAAGAGCAGTTCTTCCATCATTGTTCTTGACATTGATGATGTCTGCCAAATGAAAGTTCTTACCACTTAGCATGTTTCTCAAAAGTTCAACCTGCTTGTCCAATCTTCTGAATGCATGAGATTTAAAACCGGACACAGCCCTGTGGAGAAAAGTTTCTCCAGAGTTGTTTCTCAGAGACATAAGTGAGGGAAAT
>Ga0315911_1000113_pt1 | contig 10128 bp, 4 predicted proteins | sample Edanod1MG_FD_207737 | JGI IMG/M metagenome (GOLD analysis project Ga0315911, IMG submission 207737) | Root nodule microbial communities collected in Santa Monica, California, United States - Edamame nodules 1 | ecosystem: Host-associated > Plants > Roots > Nodule | place: USA: California... | reverse complement strand
TCAAATATCAATGGAAGGTCCTATTTGACATTAGTTCAAAGTTCACAAGGAATCATATCCAAGTCTTTTATTTTTTTTGTCCTCAGTCAGAGACCACGAGTGTTTCTCAATCCATTAGATCAGGGACTAATTTTGCCCACGGTCAGTGACTATCACCTAAGAGAATTTTGCACACTGAGGGAATCGAACATAACTCTTTTGCTAAATAAATCGTTCACCCACATGTGAACACAACGGGATCTTACACCACAGCATCAACCCTATGGGTTATTAGATCCAAGTCCGGATTGGGAAAGGTTTAAAAGAGTCATATTTGATCCATATGGAGAACAATATGAGGGAAATCCTTTCTTCCAACTCAAGGTTCTTTAACAAACAAGCACGATGGATGAATATGTGGAGGATTTCGAATTGCTACTGTTAATATCGCATCAATATATTCCTTTCATCCCAAAAGGACTACAGTTTTAGCATTTCAAAAAAATTCTAAAATGACTGATATTCTCACTTTTTAAATGTAATATTAATTTCTTTTTTCCTAATTTGCCCCCACATAAATTAGTACATCAATCTTAATGAATTTTGAGTATTGTGTATGTTAATTGTTCAACCACCACAATTAATCACTGACTTATGCTCCTTGAAAATTGGTTACTGTAATATTAGATGGAGCTTAAACGTTGATTGGTTGAAACCAATTGTGTAGGATTGTGAAATAATGCTTTTTTTATTTTTACCAAAACAAAATAGGAAAGACAATGGGGTATTTGGCATTTGTAGCTGATTAATCTTAATGCTCTTTCTCAATTGAGGAATTAATGTTAGCTAAACGTAATAGTAATGGAGAGAATAATGGAGTAACGGTTGAGAATCCACTAGATGCATTGAGAGATGTAACAAAATGATTGTATTGGCAGCAAGTAAAAGTAATGCATTCATTGAGAGAATGGGGTTATTCTGGTATAATTGTATCAAAAAGTGGTATATTTATTGTTCTTAATCTATGTGTAAAAACCTTAAACTGCAGTCATTTTGAGGAGTATATGTTTCTTTTTAGGGGGCTTGAAGGAAGAATTGAAGTAGGAAGTAGCTGCCAATCAATAGGTACAAAATCATTTCGCTGTCTAGACTTATGGAAAAGAAGCTCAACCAAAAAGAAGGCAAAAAATGGGGGTTAAAGATGTAGGAGCATGGGAATGAGCCGAAGCTCTTCAATGATGAATAATTCAGGGCAGGGATCAACCCCATACGGAAGCTTATCTTCAAGAAATTGGAGACAAGATTTTGCTTCTCCAAATTCGAATTATAATGAGGAGGAAAGGAATGAGAACGGAAGTCAAGGACAAGATAAAAGAAGTGCCAATGTGAAAGGGGCCATTTAAGGGGACAAGTATCAAGAGCTTATGTAGAGACGAAGGAACCTTTTAACACTGTTTCAAATGTGTACAGAATTACAGCCCAACATACCATGTTATGACTAACATCTCAGGTCACTTATTTTGGAAAGAGATTAATTGGAGATAGATAGAGATTTTGTCTTATCTATGGAAGGAAGTGAAAAGCATGAAAAAGGTTGAAAACGCTACTTAAAATTTCGGTAGTGTTACAAACTAAATTTCATACTTCCACGGTGAGAACAAGGTTGTTTCTGCTGATAAGGTATTGTTAGGAATAAGTTAACTATTTTTTATTTATCCTAAAAAAAATAAAAAATATTAGCTATCTTTTTATTTATCTTGGAAAATTAGGAAATACGTTAGTTATATACTTTTGGAGGTGATCCACTTAAACCAATAGTAAGTTTAAAAGGTTATCCACTTAATAACTTTTGGAGATGACCTCTATTTTCCAGTTCTTAGTCTCTATCGTCCAGTTAGCACTTTGAAATGACCTTCCATCTTCTTATCCCTAACCAATTATCCATAACTGGGAAGCTCTCTCACGAACAGTCTTATGACTGTTTTTGATGCATTATTTCTCTCAGGCAAACAGAGCAATCGCTCTGTTAGTTGCCCTCGATGCCAAGTTGTTGAATCATCATTCTTGCCATGTTTGTTGCTTCGCCGTCGTTGGCCAGTCCATTGTGCTACCGTCGTCACTCAGAAAGGCAACCAGCTAGTGTTAGGAAACAAACAGCAGACCAGCAACGCACCATTGGAGACGCAGCAGGCAACCCACTCAAGCACCTTGATCATTGTCGCCATTTCCATTTTTCTGCTTTTCTGTTAGTTTATTTTCGCATTCTAGCACCTTCAGCACCCTTGGCTAGTGCCTATATATAAGGGATGCTTATTATGTAATGAAGGAAGCAGAAAATAATAGTTTCTTCGCTAACCTTTCTTCTTTGGAGGATCCTAGGCCTCCAATGCTAGGAAACAACTGAGCTGTTTTTTAGTTTATAACATTCAGTCTGCTACGAATGGAAAATCCGTCAATACACACTCTTGTTCATGATTTGTTGATAACGGACTTTTTTTAAGTTGATGTCTTAATGTAAATTGTATATTGGCTCTAATTGGAATGACAAGTCCACGTGTTTTTTTAAGTTGATTGTCGACCAAATTCTGAAAATAAAATAAATCGTTAAACTTGAAATTTTATTCATAACATAGTCAAAATAGTAGTAAACTTGCTTCTTGTTTCAGTCGATGGAAAGTCACAAGTGAAAACCATCAGATCTTGGAATCAAATACTCGCTCCATTATAACGATAATAATGAGTTGATCTAACGAATTCTTTGACGGCTATATAAAGTGGATGTTCGACCCTTAGTGCAAAAATTACACAAGCTACTTAGGTGCAACGATGGACATCTTTGAGGAACTTGGGTAAGCGAAAAGAGAGGGTTCAACGAAGCTAGTTCCACCAGTAGTTCTTAGACCGGCGTGAAGGTTTGTAATCACCGGATTACATTGGCAATAACAGCATCAGAAGTCTAATATATAAAATCCATGATTCTTTTTATGTTTTAAAATGAATCTTGTTATTCAGTGTCCTTAAATCATTAGTTAAGAAACTAAAAAAATCATTTGTTGCATAAATCATAGATGTGCACACAAAAATTATGAACAGCACAATTTTTCACCTTACAAAAGTATTTACTTCTTTAATCAATACCCTTAGTACACACCTGTTAGCATTTTCCTTTAAAAATTAAGGTGATTACTACCACTCATTACCTTAAACGTAGATACAAGCAATTATAAATTTATAACCAGAAATCTTGATTTATAAAACCATACAAGCCAATCACTTGTGTAGTGTGAAATAAGAAATTTGAGGAGATGTAGCCACCGCTAAGACTGCTAAAATACTACAGCAGGAAAGCAGCCAAGGAATTTGCCCTATATAGACCAAAATGGCAAGGTAATGTTTCAGAATTTATGGGAGGGAACAAATACATGTTTAATACATTAAATTAATTTAACAAGGTACTCTAGCTCCGCAGAACAAACAGGGGGCAACCACGGAAAAAGAGGAATAAGGAGCAGACACACCCAGAACTATCAGAAAAAACATCTACTGAAGAAACAGAAAGATACGTTTCCCATACCATGCACTCTAATTTAAAAGTAAGCATCTAACATGGCCACATGAACGGAACGGCAGTAAAGAGAAATGCAAAATTAGGTGTAAATAATCCCTAGTGTCTTGGATAAGTTTGTAGACTCAAGTCTTACAAATTTAAGAAAATTAGCATACCATAACCAAAACAAAAGAAGGCATTACTGAAACTCTCCAATCACAGACAAAAAAAGATGGCACACCACTCAGTCTCCCTTCTTCCTAAAGGAGCATCCCTCGGTTAGCCTTGCCCGGCCGCCTGTCGGCTGGCACAAGACGGTCTGGCAATTTCCGCATACAACAACAGTCTGAGAGTGGCTAAAGACAGTGGTTCTGCAGACAAATTCATCACTCGAGTGTTAAAAATACACAATCAAATTCATACAATTCAAGCTATTTTCCAATCAAAATCAATAAAAGGGGAAAAAAGACAATTCAACTTACATGTTGAAGCAACCCTGGCACTTAACATCCTGCAAAAGAGGAAAACATGTATAAACAAAACCAATTTAGGCAAATATTAAAAATCCAAAATGGAAATAACTAGCCATATAAAAAAATAATATAAAAATTATGGATTGAGCAAATTTCTGAGGAAAGGCATATATATATATATATGATGATACCATGAAGAAAGAGTTTGGTGACTGAACAAGACGCTTGAGCTTGTGTTTCCTCTTCTCAAGCTCAGCCGGGGGATTTAGCAAATCAATATCATTTTGAAGAACCTAGCAAACCCATAAGCACAAAAAATAATCGTTATTCATCAAACGTAGCCGCTCATATAAGCGAAACGCAGCAACAAATGTAAAAACTAAATTCCATCGTAGTCACAGAAAATCAAAATACAACTCAATAAATCGCATCATCGTCACAGAAAAACAAAAAGTTCCGACCTTTCATTCTGATGCGAAACGCAGCAACAAAATATAGCAACAAAATATAACGTAAAATTAAAAAAAAAAAATTGCAACAGCTTCTTCTATCTTTATAACAAGTTTTCTCTAACAAATAAACATAGGAAAATAGAAGATGGGAACAAAGGCAAAACATGTTCAGATCTGAAACGATGAAAGAGGGACTCACCATGTTGGGCGAAGAATTTGGAGGAGCTAAAAACCCTAGAGAAGGAAGACAGTGTGAGTTGCGGCGGGAGAAGGAGAGAATAAGGGTTACTATTTAGTCAAATACTTAAATAGTTATATATATGAAATAGGGTGTGCCCAGATAATGGTTGTCAGGCCCGGCCCAAAAGTCGGTGTTGGATGGGGTTCTTCTTACGAAAGAAAAGCAAATGATTTCTAAATTAAAATTAAATCAAATTCTAACCCTTGTGAGAGAAAATATTTTTTTCACTAAAAAAGTGAATTTTTTTGGAGTGGAAAATGAATGAATTAAGATATATGGAAATTTGAAAAAACTAAAATTATTTTTAAAACATTAGGTCTTGTTTGAAATGATTGTGAGTGTCTAGTTTTCGATTTTCAAATACAAATTTCAAGACAAAATACGTTCGACAAAAATGAAGTCAAATTGGTTTTTAATTCAATTTTAAATAGTTGCACATTCATTATCAAAATCAAGAAAAAAGATTTTGAGAAATTGGTTTTTAGTTTTAAAAAATACATTTTAACCACCATTATCATGACACCACCACAATTCCCTCACCATTGCGGCCATTGCCACCACATTGTCCATGTCACTACCTCCATAACCAACATTCTACCACAACCATTATTACCACCACCATTCCACTACAACTACTATTGTCTTCACCGTTCCACTATCATTGTCATTGCCACTGCACCTCACCTTTGTCGCCATCAGTCCACTACCATTATGTCGTCTCCATCTTTGTAGTTGTCGTCATTATCATTATTCCATCTCACCATCATCCATAATTTTTAAAATCAAATTGATGATTGACCCGGTCAAGGCATTTGGTCATTTGGTGAATGACCCGGTCTTTATTAAAAAAGAATTAAAACTATATACCTAACCTTAATTGATCCACATGATCCGATATGTGTTTCTCCCTTGGGTGTGACTCAACCAGGTTAGTGGATCGCCAGTTTAACTGCAAATTCGATCGAGTCATACTGGGTTGCACCAGGTTCAATGCATGGTTGATCAAATAGGCAACTTGACTTGCCTAAACCTTCAGGTTGTAGTCAAACCTGTTCGATCGACTAGGTCGATCTGGGTTTTAAAACTTTGGTATTACCATTCCAATATTATCATTCTCACTCTATTACCTCTGTCACCGCCATTATTTCATAGTAGAGTAAGATAAGATAAAACACTTAAGTCATTTTATTTATTTTTAATTTGTAACATCTTTTTAAAAATTAAAAATAATGAATAAATCAAAACTCAAAATTAAAATTGATTGTGATTTCTAAACATTTAAAAACTACAAATGAGAAACCATCTAAATGGGGCCTAGGTTATGGTGTCATATATTAATTTTTTAAGTTTCAGGGTTAAGGACAAGATATGAGAAAATAATACTCTAAGTTTTGCTGCATGATATTGGATTTATGCTTTATGTTTACGCATATTTTTATTATTATTAAAAAAAGTTTAATTATCAATTATAAATTGTGTGTGTAATATTTTTTTACGGAAATTAATTATCACCAAAGTTAGTTAATAAATAATTCAGACTAATGCTATGGCAAAAAATATATATAGACACCTTAACCGACATCATAAACATTTTATTAACATACATACACTTCTCTTACTTAATTTCCCCTCTTCTTATGACATTATGTGACTATCATACATACACTTCTCTCACTTCTCCTTATTTCTCTCCCTAAAGAGGTGTTTTATATAGAGGTCATATAGTACTCGTAGCCGCACTCAATCTCATTAAATAAGTATTTATCCTATCTATTGTGAATACTTTTTGGGGATATCCATATGATATGAATAGAATTATCATCCCTAATAGAGAAGATTATTACAATATAATAAAAAGGTTGAAAATTTTAACCACAAGTATAATTAAGGAAAAAAAATATTTATAAACTCATTTTCATTAAAATTTAATATAATTAAAAGATGTATTTATAGTTTATTTTTAAAAATCATTACAAGATTTATTTATAATAGTAATATTAGAAAAATGTTGATAAAGTGAAGAATTTCCTTCATAACCAACTCTTACACACATTATATGTCTAAATCCTATTTTTTAAATGTAAAAATGTTGAAAAATATCTTTGTAAAGATGCAACCAGTTACATGTTTTAATTTATATGTTCTCTCTTATTTTTAAAAGTGGTTTACTTGGGTCTATTTTTTAGAAACTATGACTCTTTTTGTTATTGAAAGGTAGATGACTGGTTGGATAGTTTTTAGGAGTTGTTATCCACCATTATAAGCATGAATTAATTAGAGATATTTGATTGGGTCAAGTAATAGTGAACTCTCATTTTCTCATACATCTCTCATTTTCTCCCTTTATAATATATTAGATTAGATTATGACTCGTGGGATATAGAATATACAAAGTGTGAGAGATTTTTTGTTTGAATTTCTAATATAGTTATGCATTACGTGATTATTGACATAAATGTCTTATTTCCACTACTAAAAAAGGCGTTTTTTACGACGTACATTCTAAGGTGGTTCTAATGAACCGTTTTAGAATGTGTCGTGGTGACATTACTATAATAAAAGTAAAGAGAATGATAGTGTTTTTTACTCATCGTCTTTGTAGGGATAGAGATGCAATGACAATTTTGTAAATTGCAAGTGTACAAAGGCAATTCTACACAGAGAACCATCGTGGTTTGCATTGATATAGTATGCTTTTTGTCCTTCATCACTTGCGTAGGTGAAGCTAGCAGCCCTGACTAACGACTCACCCTATCGTCGAACTCGTCAGTGACATCGTCGCGCCTTTTTCCATTGCACTCCGTCAATAGTGTGTCCCGTGTCAGGCCGGCGTCATGGGCAGACCGTACTGTGGAGCACTCAGTGAGTTCGTGCCCTAAGCTTTGTCCCCGTCAGCTTTGTCGTGTTCGAAGCTCTTTGGTGTTCGAAGGTAAGGTGTGCCCTGACAATGTGCAACCTTGAATAGGCATTTTGAATTCAATCCTGCATATATAAGTGTGGTGTTTGTTCCCCAACATAAGCATGCTACATTTCGATCCTTCATTTTTGTAGTTCTTCTCATCAATTGTTTATTTTCCCTCGATATATTGTTATGTTTTCTTTTAATTGTGTTCATATCCTCCTTTCTTTTCTTTTTGTTGTAGAAAATAAGAGCATGCTTTGAAGGGTCATCGACATTTCTAATTGTAGACCTTGAATGGCAGTGAGGTATGAGTTTAAACTGTATCTGCGTACTTGAGTGGAAACAACTTGATTTGTTTATTTTTTTTGCTAAAAACCGGGTTGTGAAGTGTATCTTGTTAGCAATATAATTGTGTTAGTAATTTGTTGTTGGTGGCAACTTAAATATTGTCAATATGTTCTCAATATCCTTGTTCTTGGCATCCTGCATGGTAATCCACACAAATTAGTATATTGGAACTAGACAGGTGATTTTAGCATATATGTATGTAGCATTCAAAATGCCTAACTCAAAAACCCAAATAAATCATGTCACTGCATTAGCTGTCCCTTGGAACCATTTGTTCTCAACCTCTCTAGGAGTTTTAGTAGCAACCAAGACCCATTCCATGTAAATTATGCCACCTTTTGACTAGTAACATAGCCTCACTGATAAAATTTCTTCAAACTAGGTTATAAAAATCATTTCCTTGAATATAGTAAAATCTTACTCTTTCCTGAAATACTACCAATCAATAACTTACCTCCACAAAACCACCTCCAAAGTTCACCCTATTTCCAAAATTGTAAGAGCGACACAAGTGGCCATTGAGGTAGAAAGAGTTGAACTGTGTTAAAACATACACTTTTCTGATGCCATTCTTGATGCAATTGCTCATAGGAATATCTATGATTCTATAACACCCTGCAATTGGAACCTGCAAACATGATGAAAGTATTAATAACCTTGCATGAAGGAAATGCAATTAGTAGAACCCCCTTAACACCCACCAATTGTCCTCAGTTAGCATTTACTCTAAATTTAAAACAAACCACTCAAACTATTTATAGTAATGAAATGAAACCTCAAAAGAAAATCATATATATTGATAAACCATACCACTTGCTTAGCTCTTGTGCTAGTAAGAGGAAAGAGTCGAGTTCCAGCCCCTTCACCCAATATGATAATAGCTACATTTTTTGGGTTTGCTTTTGGATTCTGACAAATGGGTCCATGGAATACTTGAAATCAAAATACAAATGCAGCATTACGATTTAGCATCCAAAAGGACCAACAAAACTAAGCAACAAACTAAACACACATAACCGCACAACAATGGTCCTAGTTTTACTCTATATGTACACAAATTCGTGGCAGTGAAACCTTTTCAATAAATGAAAAAGAGAATAAAAACTTTGAAAGATAAAGTTAAGTTAACTACTTGCCTGTTTAATTTCAGTGAACTTAGCAATCAGTTCTTCAGGAATAGACCAGTTGAAGACATCAAAATTTTCCTTGATCCTAGCTTCATCAGAGGTCTTTGGCAGAACATTGTCCCATTTGTATGCCCCACTAAAGGGATACTTGTGCAGGTGTCTTCCCCAGTTTCTCAGCAACGAAATTGATAACAAGATTCTTAAGCATATCATTGTTGAGAAATCCTTTGATCCTAATGGAGAAAATCCCTTAAAAAAAGAAATTTATCATAATAGATAATTAGTAGTGAGAACAATGGTTTTTGAGATGCCACCATTTGAATATGTACAAAAATCATAATTTTGTTGTAGAAAAGTTTATGGGAAAAAATTGTCTTTTTGTTCTTGTACCTTTGATCAAACTTAGTCCAAGTTTCTATAATTTCAAATCAATGACATCTTCCTCCAAGTTTTAAAAATACTTGACTTTTATCCCTCCAATATGTTATTTTGTCATCGATAGAGTTAGTGGAGAGGGACTTAAGTAACATATTTGTAGAAGTTAGAGGATTGATTTTATCGATTTGAAAAGACAGAAACTAAACAAAGTTTGACCTAAAGTATAAATACTAAAAACATTTTTTTTTTCAAAGTTTATGAAAAGGGGAACAAATAATTTCATCATGAACCCTCAAAGAATATGTACTAACAACTCAATCTAATTGCATGAATGTAAAGATAAAATCACTTTATGTGCTATACATACAGATAGGTGAATTTCTTTAGATGCACAGAATTCATGCAACTTTAGTTGTTGCCATTGTGGGTGGCATTCCACTTGGTTAACAGTAGGAGGCACTCCTGCTATATCCCACAAATCTTGAGGCTTCTTTGAAGAGAAATTGGTCACTCCAATGGCTTTTGCCTTGCCTGAGTCATAGAGTTCCTCCATTGCTCTCCATGTGCTTGGTATGTCATGTTGTATAACATTTTCTGGTTTTACTCCAACTGCTCCATTTTCAACATTAAGAAACATCACAATTTTCAGAAGAGTTAGAAGACAATAAAACCGAAGTTTGG
>Ga0315911_1000112_pt1 | contig 10196 bp, 6 predicted proteins | sample Edanod1MG_FD_207737 | JGI IMG/M metagenome (GOLD analysis project Ga0315911, IMG submission 207737) | Root nodule microbial communities collected in Santa Monica, California, United States - Edamame nodules 1 | ecosystem: Host-associated > Plants > Roots > Nodule | place: USA: California... | reverse complement strand
CCGAAAGCTTAGAATAGAACCATTTATCCTTTTTAGTATCAGGATTTTTATTACAGTCTTTCCTTTAAAAAATTGGGATGCTTGCCTTATTACATGCTCAAAGGGTCAATCTTTTTTATAAGTGGTGATAAGATATATCTAGACTAAGATTAATGATATGGGTTATTTATCGTTATGGATTATCTATGTTTAAAATGTCAATGGATAAATGTTTTTTCAAGATTTAAATGATGGGTAGGATGTGTTAATTCATATATTTATATGTGAGATGATTTTTTGTTTGAAGTATAAGTGTGAACTTTACTGACAAATACAAGATAGGAATACATTAGTGCAAGAAAGGGTAAGGTTACCAGATAAGATGTAATATTTACTTTTATGATTTATGTGTCTTGTTTTTATTTATATGATGGTCAATCTATTACTGTTCAACCGAGATTTTACTTCACCATACTCTTGATCCAACCACTCTCATTCATGTTCCAAGATTAAATTCTAAATTGTTTAAAGAACTTTTAACCATTAATATGACAACTAGATATTGAGATATCACATTGATCATTTTTCTTTGATACTATCCTATTATATATTTTATTATATTCTCCTAATCATATGACATGATATATAATATAAGTATGAGTAAGGACAACTAAAATCCAACATAGTGTAATGTAGCAACACAGATAGAAATATTCAATTTTTGGTTAATTGATTGAAGTGCATAGTTTAATCTTTAAAACCTTTTGTCTCAACTTTTGTCTCAACTATTAAGTGGAGTTAGATACTAGTCTTCCAATCTTTTTGTTTTTTTTTTCAACTTCATCACTCATATTCCCTTGTATACCGTGAATAATACAATACAATGTGTGAAGAGGAAACCTTTACTAACATTACATGCAATAATTATATCAACATGTTAGAGAGATAAGCATATTTCGTATGACTTTACATGCTTTGGAGACTAAGAGCGATCAACAGACATGTCTTGATTTTCATAAACCCTTCTTCTCATATATAACAATGATATATTAAGAAAAAGTTAGACAATGATATATGACTTTTAAAATAATTATTATAAAAATTAACAAATCTATCATGTAAATCACTCCTTTCTCTCTTACCAATCATGTAAGGAGGGACTCATCACTTATCTTCCTCTCTTTTAATAGAGTTGTTTTCTTATATTAAGAAAAATAATTTAAATAAATACAATAAAAGTAACAAAAATGATTATTTTACATTAAGAAAACTAGTTTTAAGATGATAAATTTAAACAACACATACTATTATGTAATTTTCCATTAACATGGTGCTAATGATCAACTTTTGTATCAGATTATGATTAAAAAATAAAATATATCAAATAGTATAGTTTATTGAAACAGTTTGTTAAATACATCTATGAATTATATATTTTATAATATTAAAAAATGTGAAAAATAAAAGATAATTAATATAATCATACCATTGTTAAAGATACAAGTTTTTTTTTTATGACATAATTATAATAATGACCAAAATAATCTTGTGAGTCATGTATCAATAAGACAACAAGAAAGAAAAATCAAAAATTTATTTTTCATTGTTTATCCCTGCATTTTTAATAAATATCATATCTATTAATAGTTTAGAAAGTAAAAATAAAAAATAATTAACTTAATTTTATCATCATCCTTACTACCAAATAATTTTATAATTGATAAAGCTATGAGTTTAGTTTTATAATCTATAATCATACTAATTTCATGAGTGTTTCACATTCATAGTATGAATTAAGAAGAAAAACACATGATTAAAACATTTATTTTTTCATTTTTTATCCATGAATGTTTAATATAAAAGCAATAAATTAATGTGTATATATATATAATAAATAATAATTTCAAAATTTATATAGAATTACAAATATTAGTTTAAAAGTAAAGTTATGCTACTTTGATTACACAACATAGTTAAAATTTCTCTATTTTTTTTTTGGAAAATTACATTCAATTACTTACAAATTGGAGAAGACATAATATTGAGTAAATTTATTTCTCAAAAAATATTTTGTATCATTAGATTTATAAGTTATTAAAAATAGAAAAGCATATTATAAAATATATCTCATGTAAACATAACATTTAGCTCCAATAGAAGATCATGCATATTCAATCATTCGATGTGCAAGATCTCCACTGGGAAGACCCTACCCTTTAAGTTACTTTTAACTGCAGTAAAACGATAGAATGTAACAAACCATTTGTAATGATTTAAGTTTAAATTTATTTGATCATAATAAATAATATATTCAAAAAATATTATATCACAAATATAATCATATATTATTATATATTTTGTGATTTTATTTTTATGCTTTGTTAGTATAATTTTTTTAAAATTATCAATCCATTATAAATCATAATAAGCGTGACTTCTAACATAATTATTATTAAACTGAACAAATTTATCTATTTATTTTATGATAATTTATAATTTAATAATAGTATTAAAAACTATTTAGACTATTAGATAAAAAAGTAGTAAGAGTATAACATTTGGAATAATATGTAAAATGCATGCGTTGCAAGTTATTTAATCAATATAAACTTAAACTTTAATATTTTATATTTTCAATTATTTTTGAACTTTTTAAAGATTAATCTCTTAATTTTTATTCAATTAAATTTATATTATTAATTATTAATTAAAATAAATGTTATTAATTATTTTAAATTAACTAAATATTTCTAAGAGATTTTTAACTATACATTTGTGTGTCCCCAATCTCGATCGACCTTACATTTGTGATACTTTGCATGAGATGAGAGGAAGGAGTAAAATGGACTTTTCTTGTAAAAAGATTGGGGCCAATAGTAAAAAAAGGTTGGGACCTATAAGGATTCTCTTTCTATTAATCCCTATTAGTAGTTGTAGAATCATCTTCAATGTACCTTTTAACTTCAACTTGTTCCACATTTCCTACATAATAACGTACTAACCTAACCTGCATAGTAATAATTAAACTACGTCAATCATATAAACCTAGTAAAGATGATGTACATGAGTTTAATTGATATATATATATATATATAACCCTTCCTTTATCTAGTTATAAAATAATATATGAATACTCTTAAGAGATAATCTATTACTTAGGGTATCATTTAGCTTAGACATGTTTCTGTATAGAATTTTCTATCCTATATTTTCTTGTTTTGATTATTTTTTTCTTTAACGAGATTCAAACCTCATTCTCCAAGAAAAGAAACAGCCTTCATTATCATTAATTATTATACTAACCTAACTAATAATAAAAATTATACATGTACAATGATTAATTTTAAGGGAACCCAAAACAGGATTTTATGAGCAGAAAAATTATTAGATAATTTTAGACTACTAATTATATTCGTGTCTCAATTAATCTCTTTATGATAAATAATTAATAAAAAGTATTTATGTATCATTTGGAAATTGATTGATACCACATGATAATCTGAGTACTTCACAATTTATCCTTAAATTAACTTTAATGGATTATCATTTTTTTTATTTTGATAAATAGTACTAGCTAGTAATGATCAAAAGTTGTTTGCATATGTAGTTGAATACTTAGGGTGTGTTTGATACATATGAAGGTACAAACAAGAGAAAATAATGCAAGATACAAGGTATAAGATAATTTTTCTTTTACATGTCGTTGGATGGATAATAAACAACAAAAAGTAAAATAATATTTAATTTATTAAAATAACCTTTGTTAATTATCTTAATATATTATTATATATATAAAATTATATATATATATATATATATATATATATATATATATATATATTAAATATTCATATATAGGTATTCTTAATTCAATTGTGTTCTAAAATAACATAAAATAAAAAGATTTTTTAAACAAAAATAAAAAAGATAAAAATTAGAATAAAAATTTTCAATACATTTTCCTTCTTGGAAAAAACCCCAGTAACTATTTTTTTAACCATATTCATTAATAGATGAAAAGAGAGAAGAGTGATGATATGAATGTGTTTTAAATACTTTGTACTTAACAACAAGAAATTGTCACATATCTTTTGAATAACAAAATATAATGTTTTTGTCCTATTTTTTAAGTATTTATTTTGTGTTGTTACATAATTCCTCTTCAAATCAAGCGTGAAATAGAAATATTTATTCTTTTCAGTATCACATTTATTTTTTATCAAATTAAACTGATCTTAGATTTTTTAATCAAAGTTTGAGGATTCAATCATGGATTTCAGAATTAATTGAGTCTTGAGGTATTATTTTATTGGCTCACCACAAGAGAATCGAGTTTGTTGTTGCGGGGACTGATTGTCGTTGATTTTCCTTTGTGTATCAAAATCTGGATATATATGCTTGCACGCATATACGCTCAAAAGATTAATCTATGATAAGTGGCGATAAGATATATTTAATTTTGAAATTTTAAATATTTTGAATGCATGGGTTATTTATTATTATGGATTATCTCTGTTTAAAATCATCAATGGATAAATGTTTTTCAAGATTTAAATGATGGGTGGGGTATGTTAATTTATATCTTTACATATTCACATCTAGTTAAAAAAAACTTAGATATAACTTTTGTTATTAGCCTTAGACGAAGTATTTGTTTATTAACTTTTAATCAGTGATTTCTTTACCAGTAAACACTCCCCTTTGCTTTGCTATGGTTCTTTATTATGAACAACGTGTATATTGGAAATTTCTTAAATTAGCCTAATTTATGTAAGATCAGTAAAACTATGCCTGCCTGATAGATGGTTTGTATTGTTGTATCTCTTTTTTTTTTTTTTCAACTACACTAAATCTTAAGAAATAAAAGACTACTCCTGTACTATAGATTTGAGTGTTCCTTTTGGGTTGGAAAATGAGATTTATGCAAGAAAGGCTGAAGTAGTTCAGGTTATGAGATAAAATGTGATGTTAAGTTTATTTTTATAACTTGTGATTTGTATGATGTTTTTATTTATATGATATTCAACTTTTTTATTATTATTCAATGTAAGACTTTACTTCATCATATACTTGTGATCCAATAACTCTTATCCTTCCCATTCAACTTTTCCATATGTCTTTTTTCTTCCTCTTCAATATATAGTGGTATCCATAAACTTAGGAGAGTGGGATTGATTCTTTAGAATAACTAAACTCCAAATGTACATAAGAAATATTCAATTCTTGGTTGATGGGTTGCAATTGCTTGCTGCTTGTCAAGTTTTGTTGTTAAACTAAGTGTCAGTGTATTATTTTTGATCCCACATTTCCTGTGTCTGTGTATTATCATTGATGATACCTGCCTGATTTTTATAAGCTGCATAATACAACCATAATCTGAGGACCGAATTTGTGCTCCACACAGCATTAAAAAATCTACTAGTTCACTACTAACTTTATCTTGTAGACAGGAGGTTTTGCTGGTGACCCTGATTTTTTATAAGCTGCATAATACAAGCATAATTTGGATCACTACAACATTAAAAAATTTACTATTTCACCACCAACTTTATCTTATGGAAAGGAGGTTTTGCTGGTGTGCATTTGGGATCCCTTGTAAAGATGAAGCATTATCCCAATCCGATTTCCAGATGAATGGACGATCATATATCTTATAATATTAAAAAATATAAAAAAGAAGATAATTAACCTAATCATATAATAGTTAAAGGATGAAGTTTACGTGTTTATACCACATATCATCATACCATATGTGATTTTATCAAAATAGTCATCAATACTTGAAAACAAGGAAGAAAAAAATGTGGGATCAAAAATTTATTTTCATTGTTTATACTTAGATTTTTTTTTTATAAATATCATATATATTAATATGTTAAAAAGTAAAAATAAAAAATAACTAACCTAATTCTATAATCATTTTTTTTACCAAATAATTCTATAATTGATAATGCTGAGAGAGTTTAGTTTTATAACCCATAATCATACTAATTTTGTTGGTGATTCCACCAAAAAAATATTGTGAGTGATTCACATTCATAGTATGAATTAAGAAAGAGAACACATGATCAAACCATTTATTTTTCATTTTTGATCCATGAATATTTAATGTAAAATAAATAAATTAATGTATATATATAATAATAATTTCAAAAATTATATAGAATTACAAATATTAATCTAGTTTAAAATTAAAGTTATGCTACTTTGATTACACAACATAGTTAAGAATTCTTTGTTCTTTTGACAATTACATTCAATTACTTTTATACACATTTGAAAAGAAAAAATATTGAGTAAATTTATTTCTCAAAAATATTTTGTATCATTAGATTTATAAGTTATTAAAAATAGAAAAACATATTATAAAACATATCTCATATAAACATAATATTTAGTTCCAATAGAAGGTTATGCATATTCAACCATTAGATGTGGAAGATCTCCACCGGGAAGACCCTTTATTATTAATAGTTACTTTTAATTGCAATAAAACGATATAATGGAACAAATAATTTGTAATGATTTAAGTTTAAATTTATATGGTCATGATAAATAATATATTCAAAAAATATTATATCACTAACATAATCATATATATATTATTATATATTTTGTGAGTTTATTTTTATGCTTTGTTAGTATATTTTTTTTAAAAAATTATCAACCCATTATAAATCATGATAAGTGTGACTTTTAAGATAATTATTATTAAACTTAATAAATTTATCTTATATTTATCTTATATGATAATTTATAATAATAATAATAATAATAATAATAATAATAATAATAATAATAATAATAATAATAATAATAATAACTCTTTAGACTATTAGATAAAAAAATATTAAGAGTATAAGCATTTGGAATAATATGTACAATACATGCGTTCGAAGTTATTTAATCAATATAAACTTAAACTTTAATATTTTATATTTTCAATTCATTTTTGAACTTTTTAAAGATTAATCTCTTAATTTGTATTCATTTAAGTTTATATAATTAATTGTTAATTAAAATAAATACTATTAATTATTTTAAATTAACTAAATATTTCTAAAAGATTTTTAATTATGCATTTGTGTGTGTCCGCAATCTCGATAGAATGTAAACACAACACTACTAGAATGATAATAAGCAAATTGATCAAGCTACTTTTTGTTGAAAAAAAAATATGCATTAATAATGTAAAATAATTTTATATAGTCATTTAATTATAAGTTATATAACGTAAATTTATAGTTTAATGTTACTTTTTTGGTTCATTATGTGAAGTTTAAAAAATATTAGTTTGATTATTTATGTTTTCAAAATGTTATTAGCTTGGTATTTTTTAAAAAAATTTCATTAGAAAAATTAGTATTTCGTTAATTTTTAAATTTTAAAATGGTTTAATATCATTTTTTTGTTCATTATGTAACAATTATTTTGCTTTGATACATTCTATTTTAAAAGTTTCATTTTATTTTCTTATGTTTTTGAAATATATCGTTTTGATTATTTTTTCAATTTTCTGTTAAAAGCATTAGTTTCTATCTAGGTTTTAAATTTTAAAATAGTTAAATTAATATAGTGGCAACTAAAAATTACATTACCTTTTTTATTTAAAAAATACCAAGTAAATGAAGAACAAATGAATTTGAAACCACCAATAACAACAATAGCCTCCACTCTATTGTTGTTATTATTATTATTATTATTATTCATTTAATAACGATAATAATTTCATTCAACAATTATTCTTAATTATACTATGTAAGGATTCCTTCTCCTTCCATCGCATTGCCTCCCCAGAAAGACTATTGCCCTAGCCCTGTTTTGGTCAATGTTGCAACCTCCCTACATTGTCGAAATTATCATGTCACCTAATGACATTGTTGGTGCCGCTCGTCGCAATGCGTTGACAAAGGTCAAGAAAAATATCGACAACGCTCGGTTGTGAATGAAGTTTTCGAGTAGTCATGCTAGTTTAAAATCATCTTCTAATGAAATGCATTGTTGTTTATCTCTACCATGTCTGATTGTAGATGTCAGATGGGAAATCCTTTGCTTGTTTGGCCCTACCAAGAACGACAGAGGAGGTCTTGTTTACGAACATCACAAAGAGTCACATCATGATTTCCTCATTCAAATTTGAGTTAATTAGCAAGTTAAGACCGTGTTTTTTTTTTGTCGAAGACAACTATTCGTCCAATCTGTGGTACTTTTATTTCCAAAAGCATAGCTAGAAAGGTTTTGGTTTTTTAGTGAGGAGTACAAGAATATTTTGTGGTTCCAACAAGATTATATGTTGACGTTGTTCGATTTGTATGAAACTTAATTTTTTTTCTCTTTTTAGATCTAGAAGGGGTTGGAGGATATGATAATTTTTTAGTTGTTTATTTTTTAAAAATAAAATCGAGATAGTGGCGATTTTTAGCTGTCACTACGTAAAGTTAATTATTTTAAAAAACTTAATGTCACTTTTAGTCTATTATGTTTCAGAGTTGTTTCTCTTTGGTGCATTGAGTTTTAAAAGTTTCACTCTAATCATAGATGTTTTCAAAATCTATCATTCTGGTCCTTTTTTAAGTTTTAAAAGTTTCACTTTAATGCACCAAAATGAAACAATTATGAAACATAATGGACTAGAAGTGATGTTAAGTCTAAGTAATATGATGTGATAAAAAAAAAGATAAACAAATTATAGGTTTCAATAGAATATTTGTGATGAAATGTCACATATAATTACAAAAAATTATTTTATACATAATTTTTTCTCATATATAATAAAAAATTATATATTTTATCCATGTAAAAATCTAAAATTTATTTATTAAATTATATATATTTTTGTCCCCTTGAGTCGAATTTCTGACTCTGCCCTGATTCACAGAATTGTTGGCCCCTTAAGCATGGTCTTCAGCAAGCGTGGAATCATGGTGTGCGCATGCTGTTATGTGAATGAAACTAACAACAACAAAGAAGATATAGAAGGATTAGTGGCATATATAATAAGACAGAGAACGTGAAATAAAGACTTCAATTAACTAAGGATGTAACAGATTCTCATTAATTTGAGAAAGATAGCATTTTTTTAGAACTTGGGAGAAAGACAGCATAAAATAAAAAGGAAAATGATTTTTTTTATAGGAGGAAAATGAAAAATCTAAAATAGTGGTCTATGTAATCTATGATTATATATAAAGAAAATATCCTATTTTGATGTATACATTTCTTTTGACAATTTTGCTTCTACTCTCAACTATCCACTCTTGCTCCACAGTTTTCCCTTTCTCTAAACCATCCTTCTTGATCTCTTAGACCATCGTTGAATAATTGTCTTCTCCCACTTAATATTTGTACTCTCTACAGATTTCTCTCACATAATAACAGTTTTCTTGCTTGGACCATTTTTCTTACTCTCAAAATTCTCACACCGTCTTCTTCTCCCGTGTCTGTATGCTCCTTTTCCATTCTCAATTTGTTAAATCTAAACGGTTGTGATTACAGTACCATGTTCATTTCAACTTTGCATGAATTGGGAGGATGCTTCCCTAGTAATGATTAAAATGAGTTCATTGTTTTGGAAATTTACATATCCAATAAATGTTTTGAAGGATGTAACAGACTCACAATATTTGGAAAAATTGAAGCAATTTATAGAAAGAGAATCCCCCTATGTGACCAAAAGAAGTCCTGAAAAATTGCTAAGATGTCAATGACATATAATGTTTTTTACAACAATGACATACTATATAGTTGATGCTTTAACTTTTATTATATTACAATATAATTATAAATATATAATTAGATATCAGTTACAATTTAGATTTATAGATTTCTTTTGTACAGATACATCATTGCTAAAATTACTACAAATATAATTCTCTAAATATGAATTTTTTTAATACAAAACATTATTAGTTGATGTTCGAAGTATTATTAGTATTTTTGTGTGTTTATCATCAGATTTATCAGGAAAAAGAAACATCAACTAGAAATTATCGAGAAAGCATTATCTATTTTAAAGACCTAATCGAATATTGAACTTATCAAAGTTTACTCAACAAGAACTTAATTTTTTTTCAATATATAATTATTTGTAATAACTTTAAAAAATAAAATTAATTTTATTATATAATCTGAAATTCAGTTAAAAAATAACTAGTATCCGATCAAAACTTATTTAAAAAATATTAAACTTCAATATTATTTAAAGGATTTAATATTAA
>Ga0315911_1000111_pt1 | contig 10206 bp, 6 predicted proteins | sample Edanod1MG_FD_207737 | JGI IMG/M metagenome (GOLD analysis project Ga0315911, IMG submission 207737) | Root nodule microbial communities collected in Santa Monica, California, United States - Edamame nodules 1 | ecosystem: Host-associated > Plants > Roots > Nodule | place: USA: California... | reverse complement strand
ATCAACCATGAATAAGCTTCCATTATAGTTACTCAATATACCTTTCATGGCTGTAGAACTCTCATGCTTCAGCCATATCCATGCACTCTCAATGCTAATGTATTCAAAAATCAAACCATCATCTGTTATTAAGAAAAATGACTTCCCTAAATCCATCAATCGCAAGCGAAAGTTACTAATAATCCAGTCATCTGGTGTATTGTATTCTTCTGAAGATTGTATCAGTCTACCACCACCTGAAGTGCCTACAGATAAATAATGATTCTGTGTTTGGCTTTGCTTTCTCCTACCTGTTACTAAACTTATTACTGATTCCTCTGACTCATCTTTTATGCCTGTGAGACAGTTTCTGAGGCCACGTTCGTTTGTGCAATATTCTGCATTCCACCCTTCACTCTCTGGCACATCTAATATGGACCAAACATATTTTGTTGATGCTTTCCTTCGGATGTTTTGTGGCTGAGATGGCCCTGAACTTTCACCACCTTGTCCTAGTGGATGTAATTCTGCAATTCTGCCATCATTTAGAGGAAACAGTATCCTGCCAATGTACAATTGCAAGCCAGCTATACCTCTTGCTGCTTTTGCATGGAGAGGATGCTGATGACTTTTCCATGCTCCTGGAAATTGATTATTTGGAACAAGGCCTGTTTTTACGTGACTATGTGAGAATCAATGTCTTGAACTTAGGATTTAGATTCAATTGTACAGCCTATAGAGATAATATTATGTATCTATTTGCTCTTTTTAAATTTGAATTTTAACACTTCTACTAATATTGTTTTTAACAATACTACCTTTGTTACTATTTATAAGACATAATTAACAAATTTTTTTGTCCCTAACTTCATTTTATCTCTCTTGTTCATTATTTTTTTTTACTAAAATACCCTTAATTGTCTTTTTCTATTTCCTATGAAGATTGAAGATGAGTAGGTTTCCAATAAAGTTAAAGTTAAATTTAAAAAAATATTATAATAAATAAATTTAATATTAATAATTAAATTAACTAACTTTCTTAATAAATATAAATTAGGCAAGTATATCTTATAATCGGGGGAGTATTTGTTAAGGAAACAAGTAAAATATACATATAATATTAAAAATACATAATATGTAAAAATATTCAATAGAATGTAATAAACACTCTTTAACTAATGTTGGCACTTGTCAGCAAGATGCTGTTGATAAAATTTGTTATTCCTATCACCTAAAATTATCAAGAAATATTGTTAACTGACTTTAAAATGAAGAATCTGATTAGCAATAAATCGTGTTGAAATTTTCTGCTATATGTAGCTTTTGGGAATTGGTGCTAGTCATGATAACTGTTAAATAGCTATTGATGTTGATATAGAGTATCATGCTATAATTGACTAACGATGAGTCCACCAAATCCAGAATTAATTTAATTTTAAGTGGACAAAATCAAAACATCGATTATCAGTTCCCAAGTTGTTTTTTTTTTTACATCTCATTTTCTATTTGAATATTGCCTGCTAAGAACAAAACTGTTAATCGACAATGGAGAAGTTCATGTGTAGTAAAAGCAAGGTAGACTATTCATATACTAATCGTGAAAACTAAAGTATTTTTTTCATTATGAGATGAGATGACTGACCTAATTGTTTTACAATTTGATATTCAAAGACAGACCCGAATGATGTAGTGAAGAATAAAGAAATGGACGATGTTTCACTTGATTCATCTTGTAGTGCTGGTGTAATACATGTTAAATTTTGATCCTGGGGTCGGCCATGGACTACCCATTTCCACTTCCTTTGATGCAATTTTCTCTCTACCAAAGTGCCTTCCTGCATGATTACCAAGATTTTTTTTTAAAATGGTATCCTCCTAGACAGATCATAAGAATAAATTCTAAAAGGACTTGATCAAAAAGTAAATCTAATAAACCATGTCCGAGCCAAGCTAAGCATGTTCTAGTGATTCGCAAAAGCGATTGAATTTTTATGAAGCTCCACATTTGATATAATGGTTAAGTTTTACATATAATTGACAACAATCTAGTTTCTCTTCGATCACTTTTTCCTTCCAAAAAAATTCTATAAGAGTATCTATTTAAAGAGGGATGTTTTCACCACTACTTTAGTTCTATTTTACTAAATTTGAGTATTTTCTGATGTTTTTCGAAAGAAGTTTTGAGCACTTTTTTTCTGGAAATGATTGGAATGTTCATAAAATACTTGTAAACTTCAGACCTTTGTTAAAAGGAACAGAGATTCAGAATGATCATCACTCAATCCAGGTAAACTACACCCTTTAGATGGCATCAAAGGAGCAGCTTGTGCTGTTCTTTCATGCCATATGTGCCTCTTCCATGATGGTTTTGATTTTCTGTCATATTCATAAAGATCTCCAGCAGAACTACAGCACCACATCATTTGTTAAGTTTGTCAGACTCATATGATAGAAGATGAAGAGTGCTTTGTGAAAATCACTGAAAAACAACATGGCAGTTTATGACATTAGAAGAGTATAGTAAATTTTAATTTTGCTTTCTAGTCCTGTATTCTATTTATTGTTTTTATCAAATATGAAATTGCAACAAAACTTGCCTCAAGCACACACAAACCACCCACCTTATGGTATATACTACTTCTCTTGTTGAAGAAGCATCAGCTATTGCTGCTACATTTGCTCCAGCTGGTTGGCCATGATTTATCCATCTGTTCTATATATATATATGTCAAGATTGAGGTGAAATTAGTAACACCTTGGAATCCATTTGTTAAATGTTAAAGAACTTAAGATTCAACTGCCAAGTCACTAATATTTGCTCCAAAACTTAAGTTTTACCTGGAGGGCTCAACCCAAGCAAGTTCTACTAGTGATCCATTCTTTGTGCAGAAATAGGCTCTCCTGTCCCACAAGGCAACAACACAAGAGACTATGTTTTAACAATGCTAATGGTGTATATATGTTTGATCTCAGAAATTAAAATTGTACTTACTGTTCATCGCGCGAAGCAACTCCAGACTTCATTAAAAGATTTTTCTCTGGATCAGTAGGTGTGAATTCAACCCAAATTGGTTGTGAGCTTTCACCGAGTTGCACTCGAATCTGCTGAGCAAAATTACAAGCAGCCAATCTATGAGACAAGGGTAATTGTCGCAGTTTCAATTTCCAACAACGTACAGAGGACCCTTTTATTTATCGGAGTTTACATTTTAATACTTATCCAAGAGTTCAATCTTGACATAATAGTGTCAATATGTTAGTGTCTAAATTAGATGACCGGCTATGCATAAAGTTGTTATACTAAAGTGTATATTACATGCATGTGTAACATGTACCTGAAAGGGGAGAAATTATTACACTGTTCGGGACCATGTGATCCTAGTCGATCTCTATGTGATACATTATTAATTCTTTTTTGTAAATTGAAAAATGTGGTTACATGTCAGGTAGAGATTGACCGGGACTACATACTTGGAAGAGAGTTGATATGCCCAGAGAAATATAAGGATAAAAATCAAGTTCTACAGTTGATGAGAACATTTAACATAGTATGATGCTTGGCATGTATCTTCTAACTTAACAGATGCTTCTAACCTGATACAATTTTCCTGCTTCTGATAGAGCAAGAATCGTCTGATTGATGACAAAAATTGATATGGCACTTCCTGCTGATACGGGCAAGTCATGAGGGACAATCACCCATTCCATTCCATTCCAAAACCTCTCATAGATAGACCCACTTTCACCAGTGATCCACACAGATGTCTCGGATATTTTACTCAAGGAAATTCTCTTTCTCTGGGGCAGAACCACATCCTCTGCTTCCAACTTACTATCCTTATTCTCAACACTTCTCTTTTGTTCATCAAGCTTGTGTTTTAGCTCCAATACTTCTTGTGTGCTCTTCTTATCTGTCTGAAGTATTGACCCCACTTTTCTACAGTCACCGTTAACACAAGAGAGCAGATCATAGGGCAGTTTTGCTTCAACCCATGTTTCAGTTTGTTCACTGAACACCCAAAACTTATCAGTCTTCTGCTGAAATCGTTGGTTGCTTTGTTGAAAAATTTGATATGGGCACCATGAAGCACAAACCACAACTATAAAGCAGCTGACAGACAAGAGTCCCCAGATGGCAAATGTCAAATGGAACATTGACATGGTTTTGTTGTCATTGGAAGCCAGACAAATAGCAAAGAGACCCGAAACACTTCAAAATAAAGATTTGTAGGTACCATAAGAAGTACCGCAAATGGACCATGTGTTAAAAAGCTTCGAATTATTATGACTATCTGCCCAAAGTTTACAATCAGACGTGTGGATAGTTCATGGAAAAGTGCTGTTGGCATGGTCCCCAAGACCAAGAGGATTTATTACTATTTGGGATGTGAATTTCATAAAGAGAAAGGGAAGATTTGTAAATTGTTGGACCATACTCCATGGATTATGGACCGTATGGAAAGTGGTAGCAGTGGCTACTCATTCTTAGAATTTAACAATCACCACTAGATAGTAGTAGATGCATACATGGTCTCTGTGTTTCTCAACTTTTGAGGTAATTATTTGATATCAAATTACACAACGTAGTGGAAGTGTTTTTCACGAGATGCTTTAATTGGTTGGTCCCTTTATAGTATCGGGTTTGCTTTTTAATAATAATAAAAGGTTTCAATTTTTTAAGTAGAGCATATATTTATTTATTTTGGTGATCTCTATACGAATTAGAGTATCGGTTAAGAAATATGCTTAGGAAAGGAAAAGTGAGAAGCAAGCAGAATAAATTATGAAAATTTGAACTCATATATATACTCACAATCTATTTATTTTTAGAGTTTGATCAAAGAAACTGATTTAAGGATACTTTTGTAACCAATATATATGGAAGATATTAATGATTATTTTGAAAGAAAGAATATCATTTTACTTTGTTTTTGTATATGTCGGGTTCCTTAACGTTCCTGAGACACCCATTGGCAAATAAAACAATTATTTTTTCAAGAACTTTGTGCCACGATTTTACTAGTATATTTTTATGATTATCTTCGTTTACGTGCATCATTGTGAAGCATAGTAGCATTGTTAAGGGCCAAAGTTGGTATGATGCTGCGGCTACTTTATGAATATTGTGATCAGTGGTTGCGTTTCCATTAGATGGTCCCGTCAGATCACAGATGCCTAACCCTATAATTGGTCTCATATTCGATCTACCTTTGGACTCCATCAATATAAAGTTATCAAACGTGGAAGCTGAGCTCAGATACCTCCAATTTTCTTTTGAAGCAACTCGCGGAAGAAAATGACATTGAAAACAATATCATTCACTCACAAGTGAATGATTTATATTTATTTTGGTGAAATAATCGGGAAAAAAAAAATAAAGAAACAAGACTAAAAACTGCAAGAAAATACGATGAAAGTCACATCATCCAAAACGACATTAAAAAAAAGTTTCACAAATTTATTTCACAATTTATTATATTGAATGACAATAAAGTATGAGATTAATAACGATAATGATAATTAATTATGCTTTAACTTCTTGTTCATTCATATATAATATAATTATTAAAATCATTCTATTTAATCATTTTTAATTGAAATTTTCAACTGTTAAATTAAAAAGTTTCTTTAAACAAATCAAATTTATAAATTTTATACAATCAAAAATATTTACTATTTAATTAATTAATTTTATTTTAACATAATATATTTTTAAATTTAAATAAATATAGGTTTTATGATCAATTATATATTTATAAATACTTGATTTTTAAAAATTTTAATATATATATATATATATATATATATATATATATATGATCGTTAAAATAATATTACATAATTCAGTGATTAAATTTATTAAAATCATATTCTAAAAATTAAAAAAAAAAAAGTAAATTTCCTCTCTACGTGTATCTAGAAAGGAAAGTTAAATGAACTAAGAACAAAGTTTTCCTTGAATATTTTAATTATGAAAAAAAATCAAAAAAATAATAATAGCATGATTTGTTCAATTTATTATAAGAATAATAATCTTTTAAGAACTTCTTATAAAAGAAAACTTGCTGGTTGATCATCACAGACTCGTTATCGATCTCAATCACAATAAAATACCATTTGGTGATATCATATGGGAGCTTATACTACACGACAAGACTGACTTAGATTCCACTGGAAAAAGAATGCTAGAGTTTGATTCCTCCAATAGAGGGTTGCATCAGAATCTCAAACTTGTGGACAGCAATTTTCTATTTCTTTCTTTTTCATGTTTTCAAAATGCCTGATTCTTTCATATTGATTGAAGTCTCTTCTTTTTCTTTATGTTTTCAGGATTTTGTTTGAACTTATATGTTAACATTTTTTTTCAATTGAAATATTATTTTTTTAAAATTATAATAACTATGTATGTATAAAAAAATTCAAAAAAAAAAAAGAATATCTTGATAATTAAAAAATATATTTTTTTTAAAAATTTGAACAAATGAGTATTTAATTTGCTTTAATTTTAAGATTTTATTTGAAAAAAATTATATCTTATAATATATGAATAAATTTAGGGTAAAATGTGCTTCGGTACATCAAGAATCGGTTAAAATTGATCTAAAATGGTGGTTTGGTGGTTTTATTTTTTGATTTTTTTAAAAAAAAATGTGGATGATTTCATTCATGGTCAAGTCAAAATAAAATATAAAATTAGGGACAAAATCCACCCCAATACGTGAGTAGCATTAAAACTATCCATTTTAATCCGCAGATAATTTTTACGCATGGATATAAATTATTGTCATCCCTATTTGCAAACAAGAAAACCTTTTGTTTTTCCTTCAGTTTCCTCCAAACTCCCCTGTCACCAACAAAACCCAGCTACTAACAAAAAGTGGAGGAATTTCACTTGCACCTCTACAAGATTGGTAGCAACAATCAATGAGTCATCAACTTATGGAAATGAAGCAGCCAATCAGCTTTTTCCAGCAACAGCTTCTCAGAATTGAACACCCGCAAAATTTATTCATGATGAATATAGTAATTTGCCTGTTTAACGTTTAATTTAAGAAACAAATAATTGCTTGCTTGCTTAATGTGTAAGGTAGTGAATAGTTGCTTACAAAATTTGATAAGGATAGGCATGGGTACAAGAATCTTTAACACCCGCCTTTCCATATAATTGTGTTTGGCAAAAAATCGTAAAAGTGATTCTCATTAAAATAGAAATTGGATACGAATATTTGTTGCCTTTGCGTTGAAATTTTCTAGATCATTCAACATTTTCACATTTTTATCCTTTTTCATCTTTAACAACTATTTAATAAAATTTACAATATCTATTATACTTGTTCGCTTAATACTAGTTTTATCAAAAACTATCTAAAGTCTAAACAACATTGCTACTTTTCATAAACCAATTTACTTTTTAAATTACTTTTATCTAAATTTTACAAATTCAAATTTGTAGAATTTACAAACATAGTTTTTGATAAATTAAAGAAAATTAAACACTTATGAAATGTTCATGTCTGTTCACACTTAAGAAATATTTTAAAGTAAATTAATTCCTTGACTCCACAACCTTTAGTATTAACTTGTATGAATATTGTTTCCATAATCATAAAGTCTTATATCATTTAAGGATCGAGAGCATGAATTATTTATAAACACATTTTCTCCTCAATCCATCGAGATATATTTTACTAAAAATAAAACTGTGATGATCCAAAGAGTACCTAATCAAACAATAGGTTGGAACAAATACAACAATGAATATCATAATTATAAGTTATCGAATTGTGCGTTGCACATAAAATTTTTATTTTAAAATATGTTTGGCTTCAATTTTTAATAGTAATATCTAATTAGCATCATGCTAATAAAAGATAGCAAAATATTATCAAATACCGAACAGTCCATCCTATACTTTACGTTGTTAACTGGTCGGAGACAGAAGGACCTACACGAATTGTTTTACATTTTTTAATAAAAATAAAGTCAATGTAAAAGTTGTTGCAAAATCAAATCGAATTCATTCACCCAAAAAAACAAGATCAAATCAAATTCAAATAACTTTTCATGCTAAAAAGGACGACAAAAGAAAATTAGGTGAGTTACTTGGAAGGAAAAGGAAACTATATTCTTGCTCTATCGAGATTTTGCTTTCATTATTCTGTTTATCGCATACTTCATTGATTTTTGGTTTCTAGTTCCTTCTATTTGCAATCCATCACTGCTTGAGATTGATCCTGTATGTGGCTGGTATCCGCAGTCTCCTTTTACTCTTCCTACCACCTGTTTTGTAATTTTTGTTTAACGAAAATGCCTTTTATAGAAGCTAATTTGTGTTGTTTCTGCAGTGTATCCTAACAAGAAACACAAGAAAAACTAATTTTCTTTGTGTGCTTATACAATAGAAATTAATTTCCATCAAATCAATGACATACAAAAAAGATCAAGGTGGCTTTAAAGAGAAGAAAATAGATAGAAAAATGAGAAGGGAGAATGACCGTGGGAGGCGTGGGAGGGAGAAGGCAGAGTAGTTTGAGTATTTAAAAAAAAAAAGTGTGAAGAGTAAAAAGGGGAGGATAGATTGAACAGCACATTTAATCCCATCACCATACGCCCAGCGTAAGAACCCAACAAGCATTGAATGCTGTTCTCGCTTCTCACAGCTGAAATGCCGGTTCTTTCAGCAGAGGTTATAAATTAAGTTACTATGACACTGTGTGATAAGCAAACACTTGAAAGTTATTCTAGTGGGACAGCCCAATACCAAATCATTGCTCACAGCAAGAGGAAATTTCAGCACCAAGACAAAACATGCATCCGTCCAATTAAGATTTAACCATTAGGCGTTCCACATAATAACTAACAAGGTTCCGATTTCAACATTCCATCAGTGGCAGGTACACGACTTCACCTTAAACTTCTTCAGTTTTTCACCATATAATTTCAGCTGCGCACTTACTATATTTTTATTCTACCACATATGTGTGAAATATGAGAGTAAGCATAATGTGCGCTTGGTATTTTTCTTAACATCCAAATATGTTCTCCAGGCTTCCCTCTTCTCTTCAATCAAAACAAAAGCATGCATCCACATTAACTCACGGCAAAGTAGACTGTAAATCAACTCAAGGTCAAAAACCTACGATTTTTCCTTAGGGGGTGTGTTCTCAAAATATATTTCACTCTGTATTAACTATTTCAAAAGGAGCTTGCAAATATTAACCGTGCAACAACAAGGTAATATAAATAATAAGAGAATTTGAGAAACACCCAGGTGTATTTAGCGTGAAATCTCAAAAGTCCACTATCGTGGTAATTATACAAACTACCTAAAAAATTGGCATTCTAATATCCTCAAAATACAACAATTTGACCCTAATGAGAGGTCCACTTTCCCAAACTCAATTGAACATTTAATCTACTCTAAAGTTACAACAGGTCAAAGAATGAATTAACTTAGGAAGCAATAGCCGAAAGCTGACCATGAAACCTGTGTGTACCTGATCACACTTTAATCATCTGCTGCTAACTACTGAAGAAGTTAGGTCCAGCCCGAGACAGAAGCTCCTTGCCAGCATCCTTACCCATCTCAATCATATCTTCAACAGCATATGGACCAACCCTGGATGTCTCTAGCACTGCACAGAGGGAAATGCATGAAAGCTTAGAGAAAAGTTACTTGTGAAGGATTAGAAACCAAAGTCAAATAACATAAATCTATAAAAAGATGCTCGTACCTCTGGTTCCATCAGGGGAAGCAACTAATCCTCTAAACAAACAATTGCCATCTTCGTTTCTACAAGCATACCCTGCAATAGGAGTGCGGCAAGACCCATCCAAAGTCTGAAGAAAGGCCCTTTCACAGACAACTGCTAGCCTTGTTTCTTCATGATTAAGTGAATCAATGTATTCTGCCTACAGAAACCACTCAACCAAAAAGTTGAAAAATATCAAGAATCTAAAATGAGTAAAGAATGTAAGATGCAATGTAAAATTGTAATATTATGCAATTAATTTGAAATGTTTCAGATTCCAAATATAAACCAATCTTCTTTCTGGTTTGAGTAGGAATTTGTTGCAAGTAGGTATTTAACAATGTACACACACATTAGATCCTACATGGCATGATTAACTTCCCTTGCACCTAAAAATAACAGCAAGTCTGCCAAGATTGTGCACTATATTTAATCACTTACCATTTTATCGTCATCACTTCTACAGGCAATTCCA
>Ga0315911_1000110_pt1 | contig 10274 bp, 2 predicted proteins | sample Edanod1MG_FD_207737 | JGI IMG/M metagenome (GOLD analysis project Ga0315911, IMG submission 207737) | Root nodule microbial communities collected in Santa Monica, California, United States - Edamame nodules 1 | ecosystem: Host-associated > Plants > Roots > Nodule | place: USA: California... | reverse complement strand
TGGACACCTTACAGCTAGATGTGCCTTTTCTATCTTTTCTCATTTTCATCATTTTCTTATAAATGCCAACAAATAATGAGATAAAAATAGTGGTTTTGATTACTTTTATACTGAGAATATTTCACATTTATTGCCTTTTACCTAAGTTTTTCTTTATTACTACCTACTATTTGAAAAGGCATGTCAATTAATTTTATTGGTAGTATGCAAGTGTCTATAACAGATCAAAGTCCATAGTTGCCATTAAGGATATGTATAAGAAGGAGGAGGAGGAATTGGTACTTTCGATTTGCATATCATGTAGTACGCCTTCACGAAGTAAAAAATAAACTGAAATTGCAATCTACCACATTCAAGCCTCTTCAATACTTGGTCTCTCTTGTTCCCAATTTTCCCTACCCAGTTAACCTGTATACGGATCTCGTAGAAATTGGATTAATAAATAACAGTCCATGTGGGCCATAAGCCTTGTATCTCAACAATAGATTAAAAAACTAATCCACCTACGTTCAGGTTGGCAATTAATGGCCTTGTGCTAAAAGCCTAATTAAAACATGGCTTAATTATACTTTTGGTTCATCATGATTGATATTAATCAAAAGTGTGATTAAGTCATGTGATCACGAGTCAAATACATCAACGCTGCATCATTAACATTCATCATTTAGTATCACGAGAACAAAATTTGTCATATATTTATTTTCATATAGAGGACTCAAAATTATACAATTGATATATTTAGATAATTCAATTGACACATTTAAAAATGGAAGACCAGAACATACATTAAGTTAATGTTAATAATTATTGTCCATTCAACCATTAATTATAAATTATTAACTACTAAATGTACTTGTTTCTCCATTTAAAAGCCTATTCTATCCAACATCAATCTAAACACCACAATAAATGAGAGTTTTAGTATTGAGATGTTTTCAACACTACCATCGGAACTTAATTATATTTTATTTTTGGCTTAAATAGCATAGTACTGGTACTATAAAATAGGGTGTTTTTTTTGTTTTAGTCCTTTATAGTATAAAATTTATAATTTTAGTCACTATTATTGACAATAAATAAGGGTTTTATTTTTCTTAGTTTAATCATGTAGTAGAGTCACAAGAAATCATTTGGATAGTTGTATATTTCATGTTATGAACTGAGACAACTTAGTTATATTTCATTAATGTATATAGTTTTCTTTTTGCTCATTGAATTAATTTGCATTTTGTATTGCTTATTAACACATTGTATATTTCATTAATTGATTTATGAATTATATCTAACCATATTTTATATTACATTTACAATTTTAATGTTTTCTCTAAATACGAAGCAGGTTGGTAAATAGCATGAAAAAATATTAAATTCAGCAGAAATGTTTCACAATATTAATTTTTTACAAATTCTTTTATTTAATACTCTCTGTGACCGGAACATTTCAGTGGCTATGTAGCACGATCGTATATTCCACAATTCTGAAAAATAATTAACGAAATTCAGCGACCGAATCAGAGGCAGAGCGGTTGCTAAAGTAGTCATAAGGTAATAAAATCGACCAAAATAACAGGTGACAGACTTAGTTTACGTTAGCGACGGATAAAATCGGTGTCTGCATAGCGACCGATATATTTTCAGTTGCTAATGAGTAGCGGGTTGGACTTCTAAGTATTTCTTTTTGGTTGTTAGTTCAGTCATTGAATAAAATAGGAACCGATTTTTCTAATGTTGCAATAGTTTTTGTATTGGTGGCTTAATGATATTTTTCTTGTTATGGTCAAGTATCAGCGTTAACACAAATGATATAATAATAACACTACTAATCCATTAACTTGTCACATCAATTAAGGAGTCTAATAGAATAGTCATGTGTATTTTTTGTAAATTATACTTTTACATCCTTCATCAATTAATTTGAAGATATCAATTGTTTTAAATTTATGAGAACTTTAAAGCATAATTTCCTAAAAAAAATTACATATAACTTTCTTGTCAAACTTGTAATGACGCAACAAATTCATTTTCTAACACCATTATTGCATTATCATTTAAAGTTCTTGCTTGATAACAAAGACTAAAATAATAATTTAAAGGTCTAAAAGAAAAAAAAAACTAAAAAAACTATATTTTATATTGATGATAAGGGTATTTAAGCCTTTTTTTTGTATAAACATATATTTGCATTGGCCAAGTAGAAACTAAAATATAATGGCGTGATTTTTTAGGTAATATAATGACATGATAAATGCTTAGATTTAGTATTAGTTAGGACAATACTAAATTTCAAACTTAATGAACATCATCAAATTCGTTTTTCATCAATTTTCTTACCTCATTCACTTAATTGGGTCCTTTCATGGTCTTTCTCTCTCTCTCAATGTAATCTTAATTTTACTTTTTATATGTAAATGTTGGCTTAATCTTGTGAATATTGTTGGCTTTCTTGGATGTTTGGTTTGATTGTTTTTTGTTTTCATTTTCACTGAAAACAGAAAATGTGATGAAAATGTGTTTGCTTGAATTTTTGTAAACATTTTCAGTAAAAATGAAAACAGAAAACAACTAGAAAATAAAAACAATAAATTCTCGTTTTCAGTTGAGAACAGAAACTCCATCTCGAGTAAAATGAAACTACGGTGGCAATAAATATAATTTTAAGCAAATCCAAAAATACAAAAAGACAAGAACTCAATTTATCATAAATTTTCATTATTTTTATTTCATGAAAACAGAAAATAAGAAGTCAAACCAAACATGTTTTCAAAATTCTAATCTTTTAAAAATGAAAACAATTTTCAGAAAATGAAAACAGAAAATGAAAATGCAAACCAAATACACCCTAAATTTCCTATGCTTGTTTTTATTTGATATTAGTTGCAATTAATTAATGGCAAGTTTCATGTGTTGTGTAGGGAGGTAACACCTTCGTGCTTGTTTTTGGACTAAATTTGTTTGGAACGTTCTAAATATTTCCAACAAGCAGGGTGGCCCTTGGTTTGAGTTTTTTTTTATTTTCTGTTTGTATTTTCTAAAAAAAATTATTTTCTAAATTTTTAGATTTAGAGAATATGTTTGGTTAAGATTTTTATTTTCTATTTTAAAAAATAAAAAATACTGAATGTTCTCCACCCAAAGCGCTTCTACAATTGCATCTCCACCCCAGCCAAGACCAAACCTCATTATCCCTCTCAAATCGTTATCCCTCCTTCAATCCCAAACCACCAAGTCATCGTTGCAAATTCTCCCACTGCAACAAATGTTGCATGTCACGCACCAAAACATGAGACGTTGTACTGAAACAAGTTCCTAGATACGGTGGCTTTTGTTCGCAACAAATGTTGTAGGTCCCAACCAAGACCCCAATCTCTGGTCCAGGGGTGGAATGGCGCACGGTGGTGTTTGTGCGACAAAGTGAGTCACGCAAGCATGCAAGTGGCAAAGGGTGTCATGGTCACCTGCACAGGATGGCCCGTGCAAATCTGTGAGACAGATAACTATGCGCGACAAAGGGGGGAGGTGGCGACGCACGCAGGTTGTGGTGGGTGAGGGTGGCGCGATGGAGGTTACGCCTCTGCTTTGCAATGTTGTGAGAAGCAACGTTTTGTTCGAGGAAGGGGGTGGAGGAGAAGTGGGTGCATTAGAGAAGATGAATGTGATTAAATTACAAGGATTGCCACCATGTTTTTAGACTCTTTGAAAACACCGAAAACGATTATTTTGCGTTTCGTGTATTTTTTTTAAATATTGAATCTGTTTTCTGGATTTGAAAATGAATATACAAAATCAAATGTATTTTTCCTCTCATTTTCTGTTTTTAGTGAAAATAAAAACAGAAAATGGGCAAACCAAGTACCCCTATGTTTCTTGGTTTTGCATTTTGTAAAAATCTCGGTGTGGTGATCTCTGTTCTTCTATATGCATCAGGTAGCATTGTTTCCTTAACAATTCATATAATTAAAAAAATTATAGAAAAAAAATGTTGAGATTAATTTGTAGAGTTTAATTAGAACACTTTTATAACATAAAAGTCATAAATCTTACTCTTGCCTACCAAAAAAGACTCATAAATCTTATACTAAGTACTTTCTTCTCCAGGCTTACTTGTAATGAGACTTGACTTGTTTTTCCAATATTTATTTTTAAATACTTTTATGTTATGAGTTGAGTGTTTTTTTATCTCTAAATATTAATTTATTAATTTTGTTTAAAATGTCAGGTTTGAATCATAATCACTCTCCTTCCCTCTTTTCTTCCTTCACTTTTCTCCAATTGGACAAACTTTATATCTTCTTATGAGTTGAGTGAAATTTAATTTTTAATATTAGAAAATTATAAATATCATGTTATTTTTTATTTAATATTACTCAATATACACTTTATTTAAAATTAAAAAAATTATTACTTTCAATCACAATTCATCATTATTTATCGATGAATATTTTTTCAAAAATTAAGAGAGATTTGTGTATAACGAGAGAGTTTGTGAAATTTCACATAATCCCAAGACTAATTAGCGTATGACCATAATGATCATTCATTAAACGAGATTTTAAGATGTGTTTCATCTTGATGATGTGAAAAATAAAAATGCTTAAATGTTATGATTGTATCATATCTTTTATAAAATTTATAAATTATAAATGATTTGGTAACGTTTTCTTGCTAATTTCCGATATATATAATTTTGAAAAAAAAAATCAACCATTATACTACAAATTTGAATTCTCATTTTAAACGTCAAAACGTTTTATGGTATTCTCTTTCTATTTGTAATGATTAAATTAATATTTTCTTCTTTAATATGTTTTATTCATTTAAACTATTTATTTTATTTTATTTATATTGTAATTAATGCTCAAATTTCTTCGGCCAACAATGGACAAAAGTAAGATGTTTATAAATTATTGATAAAAGATTCCAATAAATTAAAATAACTCTAATTAAAAAAAAACATTTTTTTTATAAATTCTTCATGTGCTTGTTTCAAATTTTTAAAATAATCAAAAGAATACAAATCTAAACAAAATCATAAATTGTTTTGAATAGCTTCTTATAAAATCAACGTATTCTTTTGAATTTTTTTTATAATTATAAACAAATACAAATTAACTTCTGTTTTTCTTTTCTAAAATCTCTTTGTGAAATTTTCAAATATACTACGTACTTATTTAGTATTAAATATTCTAAATTTTCTTTTGATTTTTGTTTTTTAACTAGTATATTAAGTAGTGAAATTTTCATTTTCTGCTTGCATCATAAGTGCATATCATTAATGCTTGCTATTTCGAGGCACGTGACTAAAATAAATAAGTTGGACGAATGGTCTAGTGGGTGCATTAACTAATTTAGTAATGTAAGTTCACGAGGCTTGACCGCCGTCTGATTAATTTGAATTTGAATTTGAGGAAATAAATACACAAAAAGTCTTATAAGATCAGTTTTTAGGAATAAAAAAGACAACCTACAAGATTAGAACACCAATCAAAGAAAAAACATTTAACTAAATCAATTTTGATTTTAAATCATGTCTACGATCATAGGAGAATCTACGTTGTAACGAGGGTGAGTGCACCCCCTCATTTTAAAAATAAAATCACAAGTAAAGTTTTTGTTTGACAGAAAATTGTAAATAAAATCTAATATTTTTTGTATTTATCTCCTTTAATTTTATGTATTTGCACCTGCTGAATTCAGTATTTATATTTTATTCGCACTAGCTTGGGACAGTGGACCCTAGATACGCTATTGTCTACTTTCTAACTTTTATTAAGTCCAACACACCAATAAAAAAAATCCCCTAAAACACAATATTGTTACACAAAATCTTAAATAGACCATTTCACTGTTATAGAAAAATGTGCCAAATAAAATGAGAATTAGACGCAATTTTTTTCTTATATTAATAGAGTTAGACATAATGATCAAAGATATCATTTATTAATCACAATAATCCAAATTATTCAATATAATTACTTTTATTTGCAAAATAATTTTATTTGATTAAAAATTTAAATATAATTAAATTAAGAATACATAAATTATTTTGTCGCCCTCGTGTGAAGCCGTTAAGAAAAGATATATCAAATGATGTGTTTTTTAGTCAAAATATCGTTAATTGAAAATGTCCAACGATGCTTACAAGAGCATATGATACTATTCAAAGCTAAATGGCTACTTATATTAGCAAATCTAACACGCTATAACACGAAATTCATCCTCCTAACACAAAATAAACATGATAGAGTCTGAACTTTTCAATTTTTTTTCCCTTTATTATTTCTTTCGGATCAACACTTGTTCATCAACAACCCAAGTCAAATCAAGAAGACCTATAACAATCCACAATGAATTTGAATAAATTAGTATTGTGCAAAGGAACTCACTTAAAGACAACAAATATGAATAAAACAATATTATCTAAAGAAACTCTAAAAGTAGGACTCTAAAGGTTTAAATACTGAATCAAAAGATGACTATAACAAAATTATTTTAAACGGGTAGTTTCTCTTCTCAACATGTTTTGATCATGGGATACATATCGCCTTCACATAATCCTTGCATATCCTTATATCCTATTCGTTAAGCTAATTAATCACAACAACAAACAGAATGCACGTGAATTGTGAAGTAGGGCTATAACAATGGGTTTTGTTCTATATTGGCGACTTTATTTTGAAACCGACATTTTGTAAACATTTTTGAGATGCACAATTTAAGTTTCATTTAAGGACTTATAAAAATATTAATAACGTTTATATTTTTTTTCACTCCATCATAGGAACTAGGAAGTTTTATATTTTTTAATTGGTAAATAAATGTTAGACCTGCGCATCATTCAATAAAATCATGTTTTAAGTCACATTAAATTTGTAAAAAAGAAAAGATGAATGTCTGATATTTTAAATCACGTCTGGATTGTTAAAAAAAAGGTGGAATAAAATAGCATTGAGCTTGATGTTTAGATTTTTAAATTAAAATATGATATATAAAAAGAAATTTCATGTTATACTTTTTATTTTGTTTATAAATAAAGTTTTCTCACTCCTTTCTATCTGGAGAATGAGGTGGAAATAGTTTTTAATTTTATTTTTCAAACACATAAAGATAATAAAAATATGGTTTTACTTTATTTCATTTCACTTAATTCTATTGCGCATTTTATTTTACTTATTATTAAACATCCAAACATGATTTTGAAAATATAACTCAATGAATAATATTGTAGATGAAGCTTATAATTACATTTAAATCTTTGACGTCTTTTTTTCTCACGTCTTCCTCTCTATCTAATTTGTAGCCGAACTCTTAAACATTTTGACAATATATATTGCTTTCTTTTCCTTCACAAATAAATATAAAAATAATATATTATTCCTATTTTTTTAATCTTGAACATTCTTATAAATTAATACAATAAAGATAATAGCATTTATTACCATTTATGTTGGTCTTTTCTTGCCTTTCTTTCAAAATTCACAATGTTTAATGACATATTGATTTCTAGGTTTTTTTTTTATCTTAATGGATTGAATTAGATTAAGTTCACCCATCATTTCTTGGTGTCTACATGGTCTTTAAATTTAAGTGTGTTGGATTGGATTATCTCACTAAATAAATGAGTCAAGATGGACCGACCTAGCTGTTGAATTAATCCATATTAACAGAGCTATAGTATTAAGTGGTCATGTCTAATAATGAGCACTTATCCTACATGGATTCATGAGGCCAGGACTAGCAAATGGATGTTAGTTTTATCTCTATAACTTTTTTTTTGTTCCATTGTTTCTTTCTAACACCAAAGCTCATTTTATTTTTTGGACAATAACCTCCAATTTCAACTGGCACCACTTCTGTACTTTAAACAAAAAATAGAGAAGAAAATACATAAATAAAAACTTCTAAAATATTTTAATCTTACTTATATTTTTGTTACTTTTGTGCTATGTTTGGTAAATAAATAAGAAAATAGGCAAGGAAAAAATACAAATGAAGGCTTGATCTATATGAAATAAATAATTTTTTTAATATTTATTTTAGTCTTTAAAGAATTTTATTTAAAATTCAGTACTTTAAAGATTATTTTTCCTATTATTGAATAACAAAGTTAGATAATGACATAATAAATATGTTTTTTTGGTAGATTATGTTTAAGTTCTTATATGTTTAAAATAGTTTATGTCGTAGACTAATTAATAAAGAATTTAAAAGCATAATTTATTAAAAAAAAATTACATGTGAGTGTGTGATTGTCATCTCTGTCTCCTTGATAATGTAAGACTTTTGAAGTTGTTAGTTATCAATTAATAGTTATTTGAGACAACAAAAATTATTAAAATTTAAAGGACTAAAACAAAAAGAATAATCTTTAAAAGATAAGAATAAAAATCAATCCATTTTAAAGGGAAAATAAACTATTTAAACCACAAATAAATTATATATGTTCTTAGTTGAAGAGAAGATGTGAAAAAAAAATAAAGAAAATTTTACTTTTAAGAAATAATATTTTCTTTTATTTTTTCTCTTGAATTGAAATTTTAATCTGCATAGAATGTGTTTAGGATTGCTGCAAAATTTAAGAAGTATTAATTTGATCATTAGAAATTTTTTCATATTAATTTATTGTCTATAAAAATAAAAAATATTTTTTATGGTCTTCAATGATAATTCTATTAAACAATTTTCGTATTTAATCATCTTAATTACTTTTTTCTCTCAACCTCATAGAATACACTTAGAAGACACGAAAGCCTATATTTGTTTTCATCTTTCCCTAATCTCTCAAAAAAGTACAAGAAAATCGTTCAACAAGTAACAACAAATTACAATTTTGTGGGGAGTTTTAGCCTTAAAAAATTATTTAATTTATTTTGTGAGATTTTAACCGTCATAACTTATTTAATTCATTTGTAATTGTTGGTCACGATAAAATATCGTCATCTAACGGAATTACCACTAAAGATCATAAAAATATATTTTACTTTTATAAGGATCAAATTAATACTAAAAATTTTATGAAAAGAAATTAATAGTTTTCAAACTTTATAAATACTTCAAACTTTATAAATACTTCAAACTGACCTTTTTAATTTTTTTACTATTCCAAAACGCAGCGTTGGACTCTTCATTTTCTCATTTTTTTTGTCATGCTACAAAGCATTCACACAAAATTATCTCATGGAACTGGTTAAAATTAATAAGCATACCGGAGAAACCGGAAAAGCGGACACACATGATATGAGTATGAAACGGAACTTAACAACTGGTGGCAAAAGTGACATCTTGCATAATAGCATAGTGTAACACTCAAAATTTGGTCACAAGACAAATGAGGTTTTTTTTTTATTAAATAGCGGCAAAATTTTACCCAATTTTTTGATCGGAAATATTTTAAAAATTATCCAATAAAAGATAAGTTGTGTCAGATATGACGACTTCTTCTGAGTTACTTTTTATTTTTCTAACTAAAGTTATAAAATTACTTATGATTTCAGTTTTTTTTTTTTACTTTAAAGTCATAATTTTTTATTATATTATTTTTTTAACGGGAGACTTCAGTTAATTTTTTTTTATGATTTAAAGTTGTAATTTTTTAAAGTTTTTATTAAAGTTTTTTTAAATTTACAATTGTTACAGTTTTTTTTATTTTAAAAAATATTTAAATATATAATAAATAATATTAAGTTGACTTATTTATTTGTATATTTTTTTATAATTTTATTTGATATGTTATTAATTTATTTTAATACTTTATTATTTAAAACATGTTATATATGTTTTTAATATAGTTTAATTTAAATGTTTTTTTATATTTAAAGTTTAAATATTCTATTAATAAAAATAAAAACAACATAATTAATACATTAATATAAAACACATAACATAAGTGAAAGAAAAATATAAAAATACAAGTTATTTTTATTGAGACATATTTAAAAGAACTCGGTGTGGGACATTATCTCATTATTACTTTAATAAATATGTAATTTTTATTTAAATATAATCAAATTTTAAATTAAATTCTTTCAAATTTTTAATATCTCATTTTAATTTTTTTATGTATTTTTATTAATAGATTATTTAAACTTTAAATAAAAAAATATTTAAATAAAACTATATTAAAAATATATATAACATGTTTTAAATAATAAAACATTAAAATAAATTAATAATATATCAAATAAAATCATAAAAAATATATTAATAAATAAGTCAATTTAATATTATTTATTATATATTTAGATATTTTTTATTTTTTTAAAATAAAAATAAAACTA
>Ga0315911_1000109_pt1 | contig 10392 bp, 10 predicted proteins | sample Edanod1MG_FD_207737 | JGI IMG/M metagenome (GOLD analysis project Ga0315911, IMG submission 207737) | Root nodule microbial communities collected in Santa Monica, California, United States - Edamame nodules 1 | ecosystem: Host-associated > Plants > Roots > Nodule | place: USA: California... | reverse complement strand
ACTTGCTTTGTTCCAGTATTACAAAATAGAAGCCTGACCGCAGAGACCTCACGAGCATCTGATTGGCTTGTCGTCTTTCGTACCCGATGTGCGTATCCCGAGATGACTCGTGCGGTACGACTTCTCATCTTCCACCTCTCGTGCGCGTAAGTGTATATCATTTCCATTTATTATCGTTGGTAATGTTTGGGCCCCTTCCTTTCCTGTTCGTTTGAACCTCTTTTGTTCGTTAACCTTCGTACCCATTGTGTGTTAGTGCTTGCATTGTTTATGTAGGGACTGTAAGGGTGTTGGTTTTCCCATCTTTAAAGTAGTTACCATTAGCATGTGGTAATTTTGGGTAGTTTGTTTGGCATACAATACAGAGCAATCGATGGCTGAAATAGTTGAGTGCACTTCATCCAGGTATATTTCTTAGGATTTCCCCCTCTTCAATCCTGTTTTTGGTTTCCCATGGTATTTGCTAAGGCTAGTTTTTTAAAGCTGTTACTTTTATTTGTGTTACAAGAGAATGTTTATAGTATTCATTTTCTTGCATGGTGATGTTTTGTAGAAAAAAATAGTTTTTGATCGTGTAGTATTGTTAAAAAATTCTTATGCAATACGTATGAAAAAAGGAATGGTTTGAATTAGGGTTGATGAAATGTTATATGGTTGGTTTATTGTAAGATTATAGAAGTCGTGTTTTGTTAATTTTGCAAGCAAAGATTTTTTGTTTTTTGTTTTGCATAGACGAACACTGTTTGTATAAAAAAAAATTGTTCTGGGTCTTTCAAATTTGTTGTTTTTTGCCGATGTTGAATTTTTTTTTTTTGCTTCCTATGAAATTGTTTGTGTAGCTTGAATATTCTAATGTAGCTGCCAATTTTTTTTCTTTCAGTTTCACGTTTGAAAAGGAAAAGTTCGAATTGACTCTTGTGTCACCTTTTTCTTCTAGATTAGGTTTGTCCTATGCTCCTGAGGGGGGCCTAATGTCGATGATGTATGGGGGTGGAAAGTTGGCAGAAGGGCTAACAAAGCTGGTTATTTTTGTGACAGATACCTTTCTAATTCGAGATCTTTGCAGACCTCTTATGGTGATTCATTGTTGTTCCAAAACAAATCCGATGTTGAGAAATTTATCCAATCCAATTTTCCGACCATGAAAATTGAAGAATTTTTTTGATTTATTTAGATGGAAGGTCCCATCAAGTGAGTTAAGTTCCACAAAAGGTTATCCCAAAAATGTTTGTTTTGATTATGGTGATCATATTTTCTTATTATATTTGGCTTGTTATCTATTTTTAATTTTAATGTTGTATTGATGTTATGTGTAAGTATTTTGAATTTCCCCATACATTAAATGTGTTGTATTTGATTCAGTTAATTTTTTTCATCCATGATTGTTTGTACCTGTTAAATTGTACAATATTTACTCCCATTATTTTTGTTTAGTTCCTACAAATTTGCAAAAAGGTGATAATTTTGGTCTGGATTATGTCTTGTAATTTGTATCCTATCTTTGATGTAGCTTATGTCGTTGCAAGTTGTGTTTGTGAGTTGTTTGTTTAATTTGTTTATTGATTTTCCCTTTATGCAGTCCATTTTGCCCTCGTTACTTGTCCACCAAATGCATTTGTGGGTGAAACACAAGGTATTGAACACATTGCCCGGGAAAAGAAATTGAAGCGAAAAATAGAAATTTGTAGTCAACCAAGAAGGAAATCGTTTAGATTGATGTTTGTTGGTCCACGTAAAAGAGGTGGGCAACATTCAAATGAGGTCATTGACTTGTGTGACGATGACGTTAGACGTTGTGATGATGTTATTGATGGATCATCTGTAGATAGTAAATTATAGTGGTGCAAGATGAAGTTGTCATCCTATCTTGCTTTAGACTTTTGTACTTTGGTGTCTTCTGAGGATGATGTTTTCCAACTTGCACAGCTTGCTTCAAAAGTTGTTAAAGATCCTAAGTTAACTGTTGATCAGCTGGTAGATTTGAATTTGGTGCAAGAAATTCCATTACTAAGTATTTCATTCCTTGACGCTAACGCCAAGTTTCAAGAAGCACAAAAATTCTTGTGATTGGGAGGAAAAGAAACTTAAAGTTTCTTGTCTGAAAAAGGAGTACATCAAATTGAAGGACAAAGTAAGAAAGACAAATGCAGTAATTGAGGGAATGATTTCAAGCATCCAAGAAATCAATGATAAAATTTTGCTACTCTAGGAGAAACTATTGGTGAAATCCAGTATACTTGAAGATGCGCAGAAGTCTAAAGCTAAGCTGAACTATAGGCTGGTTTCCACTACCAATTCAATTCCAAGCCTTGTTGAGGAGATTCAGCTTGGATTTAGTAGAAGAGCAAAATGGGAGATGGACAAAGGTAAACATGCAAAGGTTGCAGCAGACATAGAAGATAGGTTTTTTAAGCTGAAAGGGTTAACATTTTGATGAAAATGTTGTGCAGGTAATGAATTTGGTGATGATTTTGATAGAAACATTTCCTCTTTTGTTGTGTTTCACTGGATATTCTATATTGGTACTCCCCAATGGGATAACAATTTATCTTTTGTTTGTTTTGACTTCCTTTGAATCCGCGTATTTTTTTGTGTTCATTATGTCCACAACATTTGTGTAACAAAGAACAACATACCCACAACTGATTATGGTGACGATGAAAATTAAAATATTTGAATTACTTGGGATAGTCAAATTTAAGGTAATTTAAAAGTGACTCAATTGTTATATTTAGTCGTAAAGTTGAGTCTTTCATAAATTGTGTAAATTAAATAAATGTTTTTTGGTTAAATTAAAACGGTAATGAAGAACCACTTATGAAATAATAGACCTGGGAAATTTTGAACTGAAATGTAGTGTGTGATGTAGTGTAATTTGTTTTCGAACAACGTTATTTTTCAATGGGTCAATGATCAATATTTTGGTAACGTCGAATCCTTAATTTTTTAAGGCAATGAAATGAACAGGTAAATGTGTAGTTGTATTAGTGTATTGAATTTATTTTTCAGTTATTGGCATAAAAGTTGGGTTGACAATTCAACCAACAAACAACTTGAGGATGATTATACTAGACATTGTTACTTGATGAACACCACCTATCCTTAATCTTTTAACCATGAATTGCAACATATAGTATTCTGTAGTTGTTCTAATACATTTATAAAATATAAAATGAAGTACCAAGGGGGAATACCTGAACCAAATATTTCGACAACTAACAATAGAAATATATGCTTTAATATTGCATATGAACAACAATATTAAAGGTATATTAATGTGTTGCCCCAAAATATACAACCCCGTATAATTACGTAAAATAAAGCAGCCCGAAAAATTTATAGCAAAAAACATGACCAATTTTGGATTTACATAAAATCTAATGACATTGACGAAGTTGTTGTCAACAATTCCCCTGAAAGAAATCATCCCAATTCAATGCAGCAGCGGTGACAAGTATGCTTTTGTTGTCATTGTGTGCACCAAGAAGCAATGTCATTACAAGTTTCATTCTCACATATTTGTCATCAAGTTGTTATTCAATAAGAGCATTATTTATTGATTTCATCAGTAACCAAAAATATTTTGATGGATATCCGAATGAGTTGTCAAAGTCTTACCAACCCGTACAATATAGTAACAAATGAGTCTTCCATCTACATCCACTCAAGCACCCATAAACATGAATTGTCGCTGCAATATGTTTGACATTTTTTCAAAAACCCGAAAGAGTAAATTGTGTCGTCCCCTTAAATAAGAATGTGTGTAAACAAATATTAATTATTTTTTGATAAACTGTTAGCCTAGATCTATAGTTTGGGATTCCCCTTGGTTGCAGGATGTCTCAATGATCCATATCCTCTATTCCCCAACTAATGTGTAGTGTGTCAAAAACAGTAGTCAATACACATGACATGATGCAACCTTGGGTTCACCATGAAAATTATTGGTTCATTAATCAATAACTGTAATTTGAAATATTGACGTAAGTAGTGAAACCAAATTGAATTGTATATATTGGTTGCACGTACCATGGTTCTTATTGCTTGTCTTTTGTCCTCCAACGATTCAAGTGTCATGTTTGAATTCAAGTGGTAAAATTTATTTTCATCGATGCATATAACCATCAAATACCAATGACTGGTATCATCATAAATTGGTATATATCTGCATCCAAAATCACATTCGCATCAATGTTTTGAATATGTATTTTTGTATCCCCCATTAAGATTAACAAATTACATGATTTCGGCATGCATATGATGGCATGAAATCTTTCTCGTAATAGTCTACAAGTTTGTCGACGCTGGTTCCCGATAAGACATCAGCTTGTTAAGTGGTGAAAAATAATTTCCATGAAAACCACAATGAAGAACATGTATGTGTTAGCAATTAACAATGTTAAATTTTTCTAATAAGCTAATGTGATAGAAAAGGCATACTACCAAAGCCAGAGGGAGACACCATATAGTCTTATTTGTTCCATGAAGTTGGGAGTATGTTCTTTTTAAAGCCATAAACTAAACAATATGAAAATGCGTGTTACGCAGGTTAGAAAAGTAAATGGATGGGTTGGTGACATGATCTGAACATTTACTTAAAATGAAATCAATTAACGATTAACCTCATCAGCTATTGTCTTATTGGGACAGAGACTCTCAAAATGCCTTCTCGTGCCAAAATTGTTTCCAATCCGAAAAAGTATCTCCTTACCACTAGTGTTGCATAGCACAATCAATAATTATAACAAAACAAAGATTTGTTAATTCAATGTTAACAAACTTTTTCATCACTTTGGTGTAATAATAAAGCACCATTTTGTAACTATATAATGTTATGTCATTCTTTGTGGTTAATAATATTTCCAAAAACATGCGTTTTAGTTTACTGGATAAGATATATGAGTAATGCATGTATGTGTGTAACTAACCTTGTCTAACTTCGGGTTAAAAATATATGCACACACATGTGCTTTGTCGATGGACAGTTTCATGTCGCTAGTTGGCCTAAACACACACGACATCCCCTACATTAATGAAACAATGGTTAGGGAATGTGCAATTGTTTGTTAATATAACTTTACGTGGGCATCATAAAATATAAAGTTCACCAATCACTAACCATTGGAAGTAATTCCCCATTTCCCCTATTTGTAGTTGCATTTGTCCTTGGTTTTTCATGAACACCACTTGCCCTGATATTCTTGACTTCGCCAAGGTTGGCATAGATTTTAAATTTAGGCACACCTGACATATGTGGTTGACAATCAATCTTTGGCATCTTTAACATCCTTTCAACTGACCTACCGACACTGTAAGTCATCTTCCGAGATGGCAATGTTGTTTCAAAGGGTATTTTCCCCTGCATTTCCAAGTGACATTCATTTCATTAATAAATTAATTGTCGCCTATACATGACCGTTTCAACTTGGCGATAATGTCAAATATTGCGTATGTTACTAAACTTGGACTGAGTCTCATTGTTGTAGCTTCTCATAAAAGGTTTGTCCTTACAAAGTTCATCAGAAGTTGTGTTATTGTCGACTACTTCCCAAAGGTTGTTTGCTGTTGGTGGTCTAATGACTCTCTTTTTTTGTCATGAATGAACTTGCCTGTGACAAAAGTCAAATATTTTTTTGGGACATGAGCATCTTCATCTTTTGGGATAACAATGGTTTTGATGTTTTTTAGATTGGCTGAAGACGCTCGTCCAACACATCCGATTGACATTTTGGCTTCTTGGTTCGTGTCAAGGCATTTTGCGCTCAGTGAATTAGTTGTTTTTTTCGGAGGTGACGTGCTTTTGCTTCCACAAATAGGAACATGGTCTCTTGTATTGTTTGGAGAGCTACATGCCTCCTGTCAAACAATGTTGCATATGGCCTTCAAAATGTCCTTGTTTCTGTCTTCTAAGGCATCCAATCTCTTGTCAAGACCTCCCTCTAGCAACTACAACAGTATATACAGATTTAATAGGTTGCAAATTTCCATTGACAATGTTTACAAACATTATGATGAAGGTTGTACAATATGAACCACCTTTATTCTTTCTTTTAGGGACCATATTTTTTTGGTGATATCCATGTCTCCTGTTGAGTTGTTGTCGTGACAAAAAAAATGCATGTTTCTTCAGTTAGCAAATGAATCTGTATATCGAAATGTAATTTTATGGTCAAAACAATATTTTGTGTTACTTTTATTATTACAAAAAAATTGACATAGCAAGGTCATTCTTTGTGCAAAGGTTTTGTGGATGATTTTCCAATGAAGGTTTGGCTTCTTTGGAAGCATTGTCCTATCCCCCTATAGCTTTAGGTTTTCCAAATTCGCAAGGCCTATTAATCAGATAACGGTGCAATTAATGGCTATTTCAGTAAAAAATCAGCAAAACCAGGAAAGAGGTTGTATGCATAAGTTGTTAGTTGCAATGTCAGAATCCACTGTCATCTGTGGTTTCCGTTGTCATAGCAAGTGATTTGGTTCAAAACCAGGAAAGCTTCTCCATTTCCAAATGTGTGATGTTCAAATACATGGCACGACTACACATGAAATTACCTTAATTTTCATTCAAAAAATGTCAATAATAAAAATGTATTATTGATGTCAATTTTGGAAAAAATTTGCCAGCCAAAACATGTTAATTTCGTGCATGAAGTTGTAACTATTTTAAATTATTTACTTATGGTCATACACGACTTTATAGTCGTAAGGCCGGATTTCGGTTATTATTTTTTTTGGTTTTACGACTTTCAAGTCGTGGTTTAAAAATGTTATTGTTTTTGTGTCCATATAATCACAAAAATGTGTAAATAATTTTATCAGTTGTAATTTAAATAATGTTATTTTTTTGAATAACTTTTTTTTGCGACACTTACGACTTTAAAGTGTTCTTTAATGGTTTTCATGTGCCTTTAATTTATTTTCATTTACGACTTTGAATTGTTTTGGTGATAATTTTTAATGTTGTAATTTCATTCATTTCCCTATATTATACTAAATTAAAATTATTCAATTTTGTTATGTAAAGAAAGTGAACAAAATGCAACATATAAAAACTAAATTTTGGTAAAATATAAACAATTATTACCGTATGATACAAAGTACAAAAACCAAACACAACTTCATTAGTGTAATATTGTTTAAATTTAGTTCACATGGTTATACATAATTGAACATAATTTACTATCAACAAAAAAAAAACGTTGAAAAAATTAACAATGGCTCTTGAAAAATAATATTTTTGTATTCTTTGTATATAATTATATAAAGGTTTTTTTATAATTTATAAAAAAAATGTTGTTTTCGGTTAAAAATAAGACTTGTTTACCGATTTGCGACATAAGAAAACATTTTTTTAATAAAAATATACAATTGAGTACATTAATGCCCAAATAAGTAATTAATGAAATGTTTTCCAAAAAAATTATAAACACTTCCATATGAAAATTTGATATTGACGTGACACAGCAGGGGTTGGACAGAAACAATGTAGGAAGCAGGATAGTGTAGGACAGTTATGGCTTTTGTAAATTTTGACTTTTGAGGCAAGGTGGACAGCTGATAGTATTAGATGTTCTGTTGCAAATGAACATCACCATTTCCACATTATAGTCTGCAATGAATGGAAAATAAAAAGTTAACCCTCAAAAAATTAATGCTCCTTAAATTTTTTTTCAGATCATTGTAATGCCCCCTCATTCGCCAATAATATCGAAGGACAAAAATAATTTATGCCTACTTTACTGGGCCATTGTACCAAAATTGAAAAGAAAAGTAGAAAATTTTTAAAAATGACAATATGTGTGATTAACTAATGTTTGCGATGTGGATATTTTTAATGGATCACTACATGCATTATTTACTGAATCGATATTTTTAATTTATGAAAACACATTAAAAATATATATAATGAAATGATGAAAAAAAATCCAAAACGCATTCACATCATTCGTCTTTCCCACACAATACCATTCAAAGAAGATGACGACAATGACACTAAACGAAAGGTTTTCCGGTATACTTGGCCTTGTATGCATCCTTGACCATGTCCAACTACATTTTTAGTTGCGTGTTGGCATCAATCAGGGCCTGCAGTTTGGTCTCTAAATTTTGAGCATTGTAAAAGTTGAAGTCCCTTATTTGTTTTCCTGTGTGCTTACACAGTTTTTGGGCCAACAAGACAGCAACATCTTCCCTGGCAGCATAATCATGTATTCTAAAGTTACCCACAGAAGTGAGGGGATCGTCCAGGGTACTAATTTGTGCACATGCACAATATCTCCGGAATTGAACATCGTTTACGATTTGCACTTGATGCAACTAAATTTCAGCAGTCCCACATTAATTATGATAAAAAAGTTTGTTCAAAACTTTTTGCATGCTCTCTTGCAGAATGAACTCCCCTGAAGAAGTGTCCACAACCATATTCTTAGGAAGCTTGTCTATAAATAAAGTAAAGCAATGACAAACTTTAGCACGTGACGACTAACAATGAAATGATTATTAAACAAAGAAAATGAAAAACATGAAAATTTTTGTAACCATTTCCTTCTTTGTTATCGGAGACCCCAATGTTTGTGTGTAGGTGGAATCCTATGAATCAAAGGTCAGATCCATGACGAATACAAAAATTGACATAAGCATGTTCAGCTTCATCATATGAACAGTAAGACTCGTGATAGCTTCCATAAAATTGGTTGACCTGCTCGTAAGCTTCATTCCAGGTGAAATAGATTCCTTGTAAGCTTTGTTATGACGTCCTTTTTTGTCTCCATTCCCTGACATACCTGCCTCACAAATTTGGATAAATCGTATTTTTGGTGGTACAACTTCAGTGTGGTCGTTCAACAACCACACAATTGACATCCTGGTCAATGCATTATATAATGGTGTAAGTAAAACAATCAACAATGGTAATAATAACAGGTTGTTGCTTCTAACATTGAAAATTTGTGACATGACATGCTAGGTCTATAGACATCCCTTATTAGTTTTGCATGTGAACTACTCCTTGACATGGTTACACACCAATAAATTAGTGAAACTAGCCCTCGTGAACAATGCCATTTCATTTTCTCATCAGTAATCATTAAGAATTTGATGACACCATCGATAACATGTAGTGTTAATTGCCACGTCCTTGTCAATAACATTGAATAGCCAAAGGGTACTCCACAGCTGCAAGATTCTTTTGAAATTAAGAACTGACAGTAGTAAGTAAGGTCCAATCTATGAGTGGTACCACATTATCTGTAATACCAAAGACCCGACCTAACGCAGGAAGCCAACGCAAATATATGCAATGAAGTGATGCATGCCACGTGGATGAAATTCCATAACATTGACTACCACTTTAATTTATATTTTCCGAGTGCTATCAATGTTATATAGTATCATTTATGTCGAAATGGTGGTTCATTGTTGAGGTCATTTATTTAAATATTTCATCAATTGAGTGACCCACGTTAATTCACATTCCCAAATCCCAGTGAAAAATCATTGTTAAAATTAACTATGTCGTAACATCGGTAACATGGTAATGCCACAGCCAGGAGCCTCACATGTTGATGGCTCGTTGCTGTAGTTACAACACAATCATATTTCGAATGAAGTCTAGGGAGGTGGAGAGAATCATTCATCCAAGGTGTAGTACTGTGTGGGCTTTTACGAACCTTCATACTATTGACAATCATGTGAGATAACCAACATTTAGTAAGTTCTTTGATTGAAACGTGGAGACTCGAAATGCACACATTTCATTTTCCGCATGGAAAAGAACCATAACTTTAGAAGATGTCACACTACAATTGGGCTTGAAGATTGATGGCCTCCCAATAACTAGTGTTATTACCAATGACGTTCGTGTAGCTTGTCATGCGTTATTAGGGGACACTCCACCAGATAAGTATATTAAGGGAAAATCAATTTATCTTAGTTGGTTAAGACAAAAATTCAAGCAACTTCCTGTTGACACTGATGATAATGTTGTTTCAACCATATGATTTCATTCCATTAAACATGTTCTCCAGATTTGAATGAGTAGCATGTCTCCTTGTCAACATGATGAAAGGTCGTACTGATTATTGATGCAGCATACATGATGGACTAAGTTAAGGTTTCAACAACTCGTTTATTCCTAAGAATATCGCGGGTAACTTGTTGATTCGTAAGAATGTCGAGAGGTTGAGATAAAGGTTCAACAACTTGTTGATTCAAGAGAATGCCGAGGGTTGAAAATTGAGAAAAATCTCAAATTTTCATTCAATAATAATCTTTACCTATATTGGTCTTTGATACGAATATATAAGAAAAGAAAAGATAAATCCTAATATCACTAATTAATATATTCCTAAGTTAATGTTATAAATATGATATATATATATATATATATATATA
>Ga0315911_1000108_pt1 | contig 10549 bp, 6 predicted proteins | sample Edanod1MG_FD_207737 | JGI IMG/M metagenome (GOLD analysis project Ga0315911, IMG submission 207737) | Root nodule microbial communities collected in Santa Monica, California, United States - Edamame nodules 1 | ecosystem: Host-associated > Plants > Roots > Nodule | place: USA: California... | reverse complement strand
AACTTGATTTCACATGCATTTTTCTTTTTAAACCCTTAAAAAACAACATAAAAAAATGCTGGTTAAATCTTTAATGAACTTAATTCTAAACTGACTATATGACATTTATAAATAGATTTTCATTTTCTTTTTATCCCTTTCATGAACATATTTCAGTTTAGAGAGACAAGTTGAGTCAATTTATCAACTTGATTGAGCTTAACTATTGATTCAAAAGGTAAACACAGCATTGGAATTGGTTAAATATTCTGTTTTGTATCCAATTCTAACCATTAAAATCTTCCACACAACATGATTAGTATCTGATCTCAAACATCCCACATGGGTTCCTCAATAGCCGAATCCTCGTGTGGAAAATGGTGATGAAAATGATTCATAACTCTTGAAGTTGAACCACCAATCCCCAAGAAGTCATGAACAGTTGTCATGTCACTCCCTCCAAACCTTGATGGCTGCATTGTGTGGTTACCATCACTCACATCTCTTACATGTATCAAACTGGAACCATTACTAACCTCTTGTTCCACATTCTTCATCAACCCTTGGTTGTGATTGTGTTCACTCCCCATTGGCATTTGGCTGAACATTCCCACACCATTCATTGTAGTGTTAGTGTCAAAAACTTGTGAAATTTCTTGTCCTTTATGAAACAATTGATTGATGAATGCTCCTCCACCACTCACCCCAGCCATGTTGGAAAGATCATGCTGTGGAGAGAAGTGGTCATAGGAGTTGTTGTGCTGAAGCATAGCACCATAATATGGTGGCCTAGTAGTGAAAGAAACATGATCAGGACCAGTGGTAGTGCCACCAACAAAGCCTTTTTGCATCATTGGGGAGTTAATACTATTGCTTGCAGTGGCACCCATTTGTGCTGCTTTCTGTAACAAAGCTGTTGCGGACATTTGAGCCGAGGCTGCGATTAGTCCTCCGTTTTTGCTATCTTGCAAGTAATTGAAGCTTGATGAGGTGCTGGAACCTAGTTGGAGGCTGGAAGAAGAGGGAGACATGGTTTTTGGGCCACCAAAACGTGCACCTGCATTGGTGGAGAACATGCCCCCTCCCATGCTTGTGGGCTTGAAGGGTATTGGGACAAGTTCTTGGGCTAGTGATTTTAGAGGGTTCTTAGGGTCATAGTCCCCGAATTTGGTTGTTGTGTTGGGACTAGTTGTTAGGGGCATGGTGGACATGAGATCAGGTATTTTACTTTGCAAGTTTGGTGGCATGCCACTTGTTAATCCCTGGTTGTTCACTCGGTTGTTTTCTTCGGTTAATGCGTCACAGAAAGCTCTGTGGGTGATGAAACTATCTCTCCTGCATCATGTAGAGAAATTGGTTCACATGTAAGAGGGCATTTTAATAGTTCTAAAGTTCTGATTGCTCAGTTCTCTGATCAAGGAAGGAGATATAAATTTAGAAAAAAATTAACTTAGACACAGTGTTTTTAGTTGCTTTTGATCTTATTTTTTTAGTCAGATTTAGAATTTCAAACCTCTGATCTTTAATGTAATTTTTTAATATATAAACTATCGAGATGAAACTCTAATTTTAATCGGAGAACAATCGTTAACACTATGATACTCTATGTTGCTTTTTTAATGCAGACCTTTAATACACAGATTATCTACATGAAACTCTAATTTTGATTAGAAAATAACAGCAAAAGCATGCAAGGAACTGCATCTAAGTTTTATCCATAAATTTAAATAATAATGCCGTGTATGAAAACTTCAATTCAATGGTGCCGTATGCATTGAAAAGCTAAGAGTTGTACCTGGAAAATATGGTACCACAATCACATTTGTATTCCCTAGTGCCACAAGTTTTCTGGTGGGCCTTCCAATCAGATTGGACTGCGTATCTTTTGGAGCACTTGTCACATTTCCATTTCTTCTCACCATGTTTGCGGCTATAATGCTTTTTGATGCCAGTGAGGTCCCCTAGTGCACGAGCTGGGTTATGGTGCACGCATGATGGCTCAGGGCACACATAGACCCTTTTCTTCACCTCAGCGCTTGTTCTTTGTCTCAGTTTCCACGGAAGATTGTGACCTCTGCGGTGCAACTGAAGGTTTTGGTCCCTCTGAAATCCTTTGTTGCAGATCTCACACACGAATCTATTTGTTGCCATTAGTGTGGTTGGTGATAAGACAACAACTTCAGCATTAGGATCTGTTTCATCAAATGCATCCATTAGCTGGCAGAACTTAGGCAAATAACAATTGAACATGCTATTGCTAGCGCCCCGACTGATGATATATGAACACTCACATATATCAAACATTCTATTGACGCCTATTATTTTTTTTTTCCTACCACATCATATTACCTATCAGATGTGCACAAGTGACTAGTAAGTTGAGACTTTTAAACATATGGCAGGGTCGTAATTCTTAACTATGCAAATAGAACAAAACACATGTGGATAGAAGAGTTACCCTTTGAGTGGTACTCTATTTTCTCGGAAAATTAGTCATGACTTCCAACTATGAGATACTTCTAGGTCCAAATCCCGAATCCAAAAAAAGAAAGACTATCATACTAGTACTTTTCTTTCTACTCTCCCCTCGTCTAGAAGTTAGATGTTTATGAATAATTATTCTCCCTAGCCATCGTATAGAGTAAGAGTATGCATAGAATTGGAATCAGGGAATTTACTGTCATTTCATGATGCCTTCCTTTTAACTTGAATAGTTTCATAGCCATAAACAGAAGTAAAAGTTTAATAAATCCACACTTCTTTACAGTTAGTGTTATTTGTTATCACTAAACGCATCTTCTTTCTAGTTTCTACCAAACTATAATTCAATTTTTAAGCTAGCAAAGGACAGCCTAGAGGCTAGAATTTGACAAGTAATGCAACTATATATCATTATCATTTCAAAGCAAAATTCAACTTCTCAAACATGAAATATTGATTTTGTTACGCTGTAATTACGGATATAGAAACAAAAAAATGAAGTTGAGGTAGTTGAATATTTGCCTGGGGTTCCAGGAAGGTTTCGTTTCTTCTTGGTTTGTTGTTGATTAGTGGAGGCATTGCTATTGCAAGCACCGGATGGTCCTGAACTTGAGTCATGAAGTTGGCTTTGTTGATGTTGGTGCTGACTTTCTTGATGAACTTCTTCCCCATTGTTTCCTGAGGAGAAGCTTCCTTCATCACCTGAAATATTTGACATTAGAAGAGGAGAGACTTTAAAAGGTTAACACAAGCTTCTGTGTGTCTTCTCTGATCTTTGTATTTTTTTTGTTATTAGTGATGGACCTCACTGAAAGCTGGTGCTTGTTTTTTTGGTACACTCTAAACAAGAATCTACTCTCCCCACCTAGAGGAAGACAAAAGCTCAGGGAGTTTTTGGTTTCTGTTCAGGAATTAGAAAGCAATTGCTGCCATATACCAATATTGGAATGAAGCTGATCTTCTTTGGCCTTATATAAATATATATAATGCTCATATGAAAACAACTAGTAAGTAAATGCTCCTAACTTCTTGGGTATTATTGTAATATATCTTAAACAACAATTTTTTACTTTCTCTTGTTCATTTAATTAAAATTCTTAGCTCACGTATATTCATTTATATGTAATATTTGAATATTTGTGTCATGCATTAATGTTAGAAACACAGCTTCTAACACAATAACTTATTGATATATTAATTTTTTTTATAAGTTAAAAAATATGGTTCCATGTTATATGAAGTTGATCACATGATTTCACACCATGTGATAATATATCTTTTAGCACACTTTTTAAAATATTATTATTAACTAAAATTGATAAGAAAAAATTACAAATTGTTTTATCTTACTTTTTATTCAAATAAGTCTTAAATATAATTTTGTAATTTTTAATAAATTTTATCCAAAAATAAAAATTAAATGTGTTGTTAGCTCTTCGTCTCTCAGTTTTTAACAAATTATGGTTTTACTGTTGTACTGCTAACAAATTATTCTATACTACTGCTAGACAACACTAATTTTACAAGGTCACTTTCAGGTTACATATTCATAATGGAGTCTACCTTGTTAATGTCTGTAACCGAAACAACTATAAGTAGCTACAAGCTAGGCCGGTAAATTCCAGAATTGTCTTGAGCTATATTATACTCTCTGCCCTCATTATTATATGAAAAAAAGAGTTTAATTTATATTAATTATTAGTGTAAAATATATTTTTGCATAGATATCCAATAAGAATTTATCATGGGTAAGAAATATTTTCTTAGGTGTAATTTATTTACTGATGATATGCACAATAGTAGGTAGAGGTCCGACTTTGATTTCTTGCATTAACATAACAGGCATCTTTAAATTCTCCTTTTCCCTCTCTTAGAGAAACATAAATACTGCAGGTTCAAATCTTATCTTTGTGTTCTATCTTGATTTTATTTTTTTTTCGTTTTTCATCCCCAAAGTTGTTAATTAAATTTGGTCACTGGCATTGAACATCACGATATGTGGCTCCATATTATGTGTATTTGTGTTCAACTTTCAAGCCTTCATGTTAGTGTTTTTAAAACTTGAATCTACTTCCACAGAACAAGAAAATTAGTATATCATCGTGAGATGAAATCCCTGCGTCTTATTTGAACCATATGATCGAAGGTATCTTCATATAAAAATGGTAAAGTAGCTACCAATGACACAAAAGAGGGTTGCTGCCGAGTTAACCTAGACTTAAGCTTAAGAGCAATTAACGACATTAACTAGGAGTATCCCAAGGCCTCTTATATATTCCATTGTTTACATATGACATGTACATGAAAATAAATCAAAAAGGCAAAATTTGTTTTACTGATCTTTTCAAGATTTTAGTTAAATTAAAATTTCAGTAGAAGATTGTTTCTTTCTAAATCTAAACCGGAACAAATGTTGTACCATGTGATGCGGTTGATGAGAAGATTAAGATATTGCGTGGAAAGGTTTCTCAAGTCATATATCCACAGGTAATAATTCAACAGTCATAATCGCCATAGAAAAATTCAACATTATCCTTTGTTTATATATGTTGAATTTTACAACTCCTCCCTCACGCTTAATGTAAAGGAAGAAGAAAACAAAGGGACAAAAACTAGAATATCAAACATGAACTAAGCTTCAAATTTTCAGTCAATTATATTTTTAGTCCTTCCCATTGCAAATGCTCTTCTCCTAATATAAAACGACGAAAAAGGCACCGTAGAAATTATCGATGTAGAGATCGATATAATTCACGAAGCTTGCATATACTTACAACAAAGTAAGGACAAAAGCATGGCAACATTTATATAAGGTATATCCCACCGATTTCTTTATTAAATTATGGAAAGCCCAATTTACTTCTTACAGAATTTTGGTTTCTAATTCTTCATAATTATTAATTTATCTGGTTGCTAACTGTCATAGACAAAGGAGCTATATAGATAAAACCAACACGGGAGACAACTGTGAATTAATATTCTTTCCTATGGGTATGTCTCATAGTTCCCTGACAGTTTGTTTATGTTTTATCCAAGGATAGATAACGAATAAAACTATTATTGTTGATTTGGGCATGTATTCATGATTAGGTGAATAATTTTATAAAAAAAATATTTTTAAGTATTTAGTCGTTCATCAAGCTGCGTGGAGTTCAGAGTAAAGAAATTGATGTCAATGATTATTCTATTTTACTATCTTAACATAAATATTTTACAATTGGTTTTAGTTATAAACAGGTGAATATCGATCTTGTGCCACGATTACGCAGTTCTTGTATCGAAGATTTCTAGGCTAGAATAACATGACACAATAACGAATAATTCTCTCACAAAAAAATTAAAAAAATTAACGAATAGTTCTTGTGTGTGATATTAATGAACATAATCAATTAAAAACTCAAGATATACTATAATAATAATAGTCTGTAACTAAAATAATAATAATCTGTATTGAAGCTATTTTAATGTTATTTTAATTTTTTGATTTGTTATACCTACAAAAAGTGTGCTCAATACAGAACATATATGTGGGGTAGTGAAAATATATTGTGATGAAAATAATCTTGAAATCACTATATAAAAAAAATACTAACATATACTTTTTAATTAATTATAAATTATAAATTTTGATCAATTTTACATTTTATTTAATAAATATATCTTATATGTTTTAATTATTTTCAATAAATTGTAATTAATAATATCGTGGGTGTTATAAGTATGCTAGAGAGTATACTAGCATTTCTGCATTATTAAATGAGTTGTGAGCTAAAATATAAATTAGTGGTATAATTAAAGTCTATTTAACAATATAATTTTTTTATTAAGAACAATAACACATTTTTATGGTATATAAATAATGAAGTATAAGAGCATCTTAATTCTCAACTTTTGTTTGACTGATTTGTACCACTAAAAAAAAAATTACTCATAAGATTTAACGTGCTTAAGTTAAATATTTATTCTGATAACTTTGGTATTAAGATAATTTTTTTGTGTAATCTTCTTAATCAATGTAACATTATAGAATTCATAAATTTAAGATAAATAACTTATTTAAGTAATCATACATTATAGATATTTTAAGGTAACTTCACTAATAAATTTGAATTTATTTGATAATTCAAGATGAAACAAGAATTATTTTTCAGGTTTGTTAATGTGTATGAAAAAACATATATTAGAGAATATCATCACCTTAATTAATATTTGGATGGATTAATTATTGGCTAGAGATATGTTCATAAATAAATGTGCATAGGTGTGACACTCATACTTAAAGATTAAAAAAAAATCCCTTAAGGGAGTCAAGACTTTTCTCATACTTTTAATTCACACGGTTGAATTTGAGCTGAATTAGAAAACTTACTTACAGTGTAGTTTTTACTTTTATTTTTCATGCATGTTACAAAAGAATCGAACACTTGTATCAAAGTTAGTACTTGTGTCGTGCTTTGAGGAGATCGATCATCTTCTTATGTAGTGAGATTCAGTTTCTCTTTGGTCATTAAACACCTTTAGTAGGATAGAGAAAAACTCAAGGGTGTGTTTGATTTGAGCTGAATTATGAGACTTACTTAGGAGATTTGCTTAAAGTGTAGTTTTTACTTTTATTTTTCATGCATGTTATAAAAGAACCAAACTCTTTTATCACTTGTATCAATGTTAATACTTGTGTATTGCTTTGAGGAGATCATCTTCTCCAATCATTAAACACCTTTAGTAGGAGAGAGAAAGACTTAATGGTGGGACCCAGACAAGCCTTTGAGTAATTTTATTTCCTAGTGGAGGCGTCCAGTTAATGGAGAGCATTTATTTCGATGAAGGCAGAAAAAATATGATAAACATGTAAAGATTGGGGTCTACAACTTTGTTGTATCTTTCTCTATTCAACGGAAAAATTCGAATGATTGGAGAGGCCCCAAACCCACTTTATATATAGTACCTGACTGCCCTAATTGAGATTTAGTTATTTACCTCAAATTAGGACTATGAATAGAAACCAAGCTTCTGGATTTAAGCCACGTACAAAAATCATTGTGCATCTCTATTTGTTTGAGTCGCGGATCCTTTCGTGTCGGGTTTTTGACCTCCATGAGTCAACTTCCAACATTTGGGTTTAGATCTGGATTTTAAGTCCAAAGTCCAAACCATATAGATTAGTTAGTATTTTTGCTCTTGCAGTTTAGTTAAATATAGTGTGTAAATTTTATGATTATAATTATGTATTAAAAAATTAAAAAAATTATTTATATCATATAATTAAAGTAAATATATATTAAATGACCTCAATAAAATTTAACAACTTTTTTATAAAAGAACATTAAATATATCAAAAATAAAGGAAAATATAATTTGTTATCCTTATGTTAGGAGAAAAGATAATAACAAATCATTATCCCAAAAAAATTGGGATGATTTATTCCGATAAAACTAGAGATGAACATGATAATTTAAATCAAGTACGAAATAAAATAATTTAAATTAGGAGAGAAATAAAATAAATAAATCAATATGCAAATTAAAAGATATAAAAAACAATTTAGTCCCAATAAATTAAAGAAAAACTCCATGAAAATAGAAATTAGTGGAAAATTTAGTTTAAATCAGGAAAGAGATAAGGAATTAGGAAATAGATATTCTTTTGGGTGAATAGAAATGAAAAAAAAAATTAATTCAACAAATAAGAGAGGAAGAAGAGAAATTTTTTAGAACAAATAATATTTACATAGGGAAATAGTGTAATTCATTTTGTTTGAGAGAGAACTTAAACGAAATCGGATGTAAGAGAGAGTGAAGCTTCAACAAATTAAATAGTTATTCTAATTTATATAAAGAAAATATAAAAAAAATATAACCACCCAAATCTAAATATATAAATATTATAATTAAAATATCGTTTCAACAAAAAAAATGAAATGATTTTTTTTCCAAATTTTCTATATTTTCATTTTCTACATATTAAAAGGTTTTTATAAGTCTACTAATCAGCTTCAATAATTACTATGTAGTTTCTTAAACTGGAATTCTCACTTACTTTCTTATACAGTTTAAATTTCAAAGAACACTCATAAGATATATATAATTACAATTTGCATGAAAAATAGAATTTAATTATCATGCCTCGACAGTGTAATTATTATAAAAAGCTTTTATAGATACCCGAAGGTCTTTATACAGTGAGTGCATTTAAATGAAATTTATCAGAAACGATAATCTACTATAGAATGATACTATAAAAGGGCTTCATGCATTGAGTGCATTAAAATTAAATCCTTTAAAAGACAAATTAGATACCAAAGTCTTGCATAAAGATTTGAGACAAGGAGGTGCTTATGTCAACATTATTATCATCTTTCAGGAGTCCGGCGTGCACAATGTTTGGACTTAACGAGTTTAACTTAAAAACATAGATTCAACAGACCATGCGAAATCTTAGCCTTTGACCATGTAGATGAGATTATGGGTGTTACTTGGTGCATCCAACATTTTTGTTGGGACATCTAACACCTAGGATGAAATGACAAAAATATCATTCACCATAATAATATAAATACATCAATAGTTATTGTCTGTACAACACTTCTTCATTCTTTTTCCTCTTCTTACGACGCTTCTTCTTCCTTTTTCTCTTCCTCTTCCTCTTCCTATGACACAACTTCTTCATGTCACTGTTCCTATTCTTGGTTGGCGTTCGTGGTTCTTCCTCTGTCGCTTATCCTTCATCTTCCTTTGTGGTTCTTGTTTGTGGTTTGTGTTGGTCTTCGTAGCAGTTCTTCTTCTCCTTGGTTGGATAATCTTCTTCGAGGTAAGTGGTCCCTTCTCCTTCGTAGTAGTTTTTTCCTCTGTGTTGAATGATTATTTGCTATTATGATGTTGTTGCATGATTGTATTGTTTCGTTATTGGTTTTTGGTGTTTGTTATTGTTGGTCTTGTTTTTTTTTTAAGCTTTGCCGGAAAAAATCCACAAGGATTGATGATCTGTATAGGTTTTATTTACTTTTTAAAATTATTTTGAAGTTTTTTTCCTTTTATTTTTGGTAAAAAAAACAAATTAGATATTATTAAAAATAATTATTGTTTTTATTGTTGGTAAACTTTTGTTAATGTTTTTTAAAAAGTTTATTTTGCATTGTGGTCATACAGATGATCCGAATGGTATTTTTAAAAAAAAAAATATTTTTGTTGCAATTTTTAAAAAAAATCCATGTAAGTTATTTTTAAAATTTGTATTGCCATACATGATCTGTATGAGATTTTTTTTTAAAAAAAATATTAATAAAAAATAATAATCTCGAAATTAAGTTTAAAATTATTTTTTTGTTGCAATTTTTTTTTAAATTCTTGTGACTTATTTTTAAATTTTTTTAAATGTTGTTATGTATGGTAAAAAAAATTGTTATATTTTATTAAAATTTAATTAGTGTTTTGGCCATACGGATGATCCATATGATTTTTTTATTTATTTTTTAAATAGTGTTATGTTTGTTAAAAAAAAGTTGTAGTTATTCTTTTAATTTTTTATTATTTTCAGTGATTTTGTTAAAAAAAATTAGTGTAGTTATTTTTTAGTGTATCTGTATGATTCTTTTGTAATTTTTTTAAATTGAAAATAATATAGTATAGACACCTTACGAACCTTTTGGATTGCTTACCAAAATTTCAAATATATTTCAGAATGTCAAGATGTGTTCCACCACCATCACGGTTAAGCACCTTCAACGAGGAATTGGATATGATTCTTGCGACTCTGCCTAGTAAGAATGTTTACCTTTCATATTGATTATGTTTATTTACACATGTGACATGTCTATAGTTAGCTTGAATGTTAATTATGTTTGAATGTCAATTTTGTTATATCACGCTTGAATGTTAATTATGTTAGAATTAACAAATGAAGAGCACAGACAATGCTGCGAAATGGCCAGAATCATGTTAAAGGTCGTGGTTCCACCAAATACTATTTTAAACACAGTTAACGCCAAGGACCGGGTCATCTTCATTTTGATTTAATTAACATATCATTATTTTGTTATTTTGTGTAATTAACCAACCTTATTTTGTTATATCAAATGTAGATTTACGGTGA
>Ga0315911_1000107_pt1 | contig 10549 bp, 4 predicted proteins | sample Edanod1MG_FD_207737 | JGI IMG/M metagenome (GOLD analysis project Ga0315911, IMG submission 207737) | Root nodule microbial communities collected in Santa Monica, California, United States - Edamame nodules 1 | ecosystem: Host-associated > Plants > Roots > Nodule | place: USA: California... | reverse complement strand
GGAAATCCAAAATCGAAATTGCAGGCTCTTGGCCTCCCAAGCCTCCGTTCCCTGCAAATCTCCAACCCCACTCAGCCGGAAAAGTGACTCCCGATCAAGTGCTTGGAGACTTGTTCACGGACGACTATCTGATGAATGAGAAGAAGTTCGCCCCCAGCTCGATCCACCTCACGTTCGGCGCGATTCGCTTCCCTTAAAACACCACCTTCAACCGGCAGTGAAGCTTTGACGCGGTCCTCCCTCTTCCCAAGACGCCTCGAACGCTGTCTGTTGTCTTGATCCCTGCAGAGGTCGCGCATTTCCTCGGCTGTGTCGGGTATCGCCGGCATCGCGTGATCTTGGCCTTCTGCTACGCCGCGGACTTGCGGATTCCGGAAGTCCTTCGTTCGAAGGACCGCCATCGATAGCGGGCGGATGGTCACTCGCGCCGAGCAAGGCAAAGGCCGCGAGAACCGCTATATCACGCTCTCGCCGAAACTGCTCGATATTCTGCGCGTGCACTGTCGAAGACTCGATTGTTCTCCGGCGCCCGAACCGAGCAATCCATCTCGAAAGACGCCGTCGAAGCCGCCGGCCAAAAGGCCCACCAGCCGTCCGGCGTGTCCAAACTCGTGACACCGCACTGTCCGCGTTACGTTTGCGCTGTCCGTTTTCTGGAATCCGGCACCGACTTGCGGACGATCCAGTCGCTGCTCGGTCATCAGAGCCTGGCCACCACCGCCAAGTATCTGGGCATCGCGACAAGCGAGGTCTGCGCGACGTCCAGTCCGCTGGATCTACTCCCGCATCTCGTGCCGTCATGCCAAAACCGCCCCCGGCGCAGCCGCTCTGAACGCTGGATCGGTCAGTGGCCCGCTCCGGCTGGCGGACATGTTCCGCCGCTACGGCGACGTCTATCGAGAGAGGCACGGTACGACGCTTTGCGCCACATAACGTTGCGTCATGAGTACGATCGCGCTGCGTCGAACCGCGGCGCTTGGCGGTCACGTCGAGCGTTGCGATTGATGCGATCACCGGCGCATCTGCTATAATTCGTCGTGATCGCGACTGCCCAAAATGCCAAGCTGTGGCGCGTGTCCAACGGCTGGAAGACCGCCGGTCGCAACTCATGGACACGCATTATTTCCATGTGGTTTTCACACTGCCGTCGGCGATTGCAGCGATCGCCTGCAAAACAAGGAAGGCGTCTACGCCATCTGTTCCGTGCGGCCAGCAAGATGCTGCGCATCATCGCAGCCGAACCCAAGGACCCGGGCGCAAATCGGGTTTTTTGCCGAGCTTCATCCGTGGCGACAAAACCTTCTCCATCATTTCCGCCTGCATTGCGCAGTTCCAGGCGGCGGCATTTGCTCGGACGGCACACGATAGAGTTCCTGACAAAAAGACTTCTGGCCAATCTTCGCGCCATCAACGTCACACCGCATGTGATGCAGAATAACGGCGTTAGCAAAAACGGCAAGCGCCGCCGTAGCGCGCCATCGACCAACGGACCACACGCCACGAGGAATACGGCATAACGCAATCGCGCCGGGCGATGATCGAATGCACTTTCGGCTGGGGCAAGCAGCACGGTACCATGCGTAAGACAAAACATCGCGGCATCTGTCACCTCGGGGCCGACATCCCCAAACTGGTCACGGCATAGGCAATCAGTCGTTCGCACCATCCGCAGCGCCGCACTTCGCCGAATACGCGGCAAAACGCCGACGATCGTTGGGAAACTAGTGTCCCGCTTCAAACCGCTTGGAGGGTTCTGGACATCAAGTGCGTTTGGTTTCAGACAGACTACCCGCCAGGCCAACTTAAATTTACTTCCGGACAAGCCACCCAGACCACAAGTGCGTCACCGCGGCATCGGTAGCAATAAGCGTTTCACTATCCACACCGTAAAGTCGCGCATCATTCATCCCACCGCATCACCCTTGTGAGAAGAGCGCGGCCGGCACCCGCCGGTTTGCAGGCACAATACTATTTCATCTGCGCGTTATCGAGCAACCGCTTCCAATCTTCCCGCAAGCTGGTGTAGCCAATATGATTGTCGCGCTATACTCAGGAACTCGTTCTGGGCTTCCAGTGTCTCGAAGTGCCGTCCGGCCAGCGTGGTGCCCTGGGTGTGTTGAATCGCACTCTCGACGCATCCTTTCCGATTGGGATCGGCCACCCGGGCGGGATCGGCGACCACGGCGTAATGAGCCAGCATCACGCTATAATTCGGGTTGAGCTAGGGCTCGTACAAATCCGGCTTGAGGACGCCTTCCTTCAAATTGTCGAGCACGACATAGCTGGGGACCCCACCAAAATACCGGAACGCCTCTTCGTGGAGCTGCGCCCAGACTTGCTGGCTGGACTTCCAAACGACCCCGCCGGAAGCTGCGCCGCGAGTAGCGCAGCGCCATCACGAACAGGGGGGCGGCACCGCCCGCTCTTCGGATCAACCGTCGGCGCGCCCTCGCCATAGTCGACCTGAGCTTTCTCGCCGGGAGGAACTCAAGGCGATCAAACTGCTCGGGGTCGGTGTGCCGCAACTCGCGCACAAACCGCTTGACGCTCTGGTAGCTGGACAGAAAGCCAAATTGATCAACCAGGTCCTGGTAAATCGCCTGCGCGTTCCGCTTCAGGCGGACCTGTTCTTCAATCCACGCCCGATGCGCTTCGCAAGCCGAACGAGGCCAGGCTGATGACCGTCGCTTCCGATGCCCCAAAAGCCGGTGGTCGGGGTGGAGGAATTTGGCCGTCCACGCTCACGGGCCGGTGGTCACTTCCCCGGGAGAATTTGCCTCCGCACCAGCCCGCAGAGCCCGGTAACGCCGGATCGTCTTGCGATCGAGTAGCGCAAATACCGTGCTTTGCATATGTGGCTTCAAGACGTTGAACTCCCCGGCCCTTGCTGGTTAAAGGGACCGAAAATAAACGTCCTGCCTGACCGGCTACCGCTGTTCGGCAGCGCTGACGGCGATCATCAGGTGGGGGAGTTTCAAGTGACCAGAAGCGGGGATTTTGACCGTCCCACGGGGCGTACATATTACCGGGACCTATTCGTCGTACAACCATCAAATTTACCAGGCCATTGCAGGCTGGTCGTGGACGAGGGCTGTCGGAGTTGGATCATGAGTTTGATCCATTCGCCGCGCTTGGGCGGGCGTCGACCCGGCCAAAGAAGCTGCTGCCGGCGATGCTGTTAGAGACGTTTTACTCGATCAATTCGCGACAGCTTCTGATGAAGGGGTCGGACCTGCTTCTGCGCCGGTTCGTCAAAATCGGCATCGACGACACACTGGTATTGTTCGTATTCTCGAACAACCGCGACAGGCTCTGGGAATCGACATCGCGGCAACGCTCGTGGCGGCGGTCCGGGCCCCAAATTGAAGAAGCCTCTGCCGAGCGATGACTTCTCGGTCAATGATACGCTGATCGAGGCTGAGCGTCGATGAAGAGCGTGAAAGCAGAGAACGGTTCTGGCGAGCCGCCAACGCAAGACGGCGGGCGCATGCCGAAGGGAGCTTCCATGGCCATAAGCGCTCGAACGACATCCATGCCTCGACCACCGATCCGGGCGCCAGACCGTACCTGAGAGACGTAACTGTCCTTCGTCGGGCACGGGCTGATGGAGAACCGCCATGGCCTGCTGGTCGAGGCCTGCCTGAGCTGCTGAGGGGTATGCCGAAGGGTGGCCACGCTGCACATGAGCCGAGCCCGTGCTGGCCGACCGATGGCGATCACACTTGGCCCCGGCAAACGCGATAACCGAGAAGACGTCGTCAACGAGCTGCGCTCGATGACAGTGACGCCGCATGCTGCGCCGAACTCCAACTGCCCGCAGCTCGGCTCCCCCCGATAATCACCCAACAAGGGCGTCTGCTACTCGCGCACTTTCTGCGGCTCGCAGAGACTTCGTGAACGGAGGAACAGGGATTATGTCTTGCGGTGCCAGCAGCGCGTCGCCGTGGACGTCCCTCTCAATCCGAAACCTTCTATCGGCAAGCTGAAATTCTGCGAGCACAGAGTGCAAACGAAATTTGGCTCAGGGCCCAAGGCCAGGCCAAGCAATTCTGGAACACAGTTGCCTCGCTTCAACACCAGAGATCGATCTCCTCCCGAGTGGACGCGACGAGCTTGGCCACACTCTGCTGGCGCGCGCAGGTTACAGCACTAGGAGCACTTGGTTTCGGTTTCAGGCGACCGTCGCGCCGCCACGCAGTTTCATCCATGGTCAAGACTTGATCCGAAATGCAAACGAGCCTCCGGGGGGGCATCCCAGAGGCCTTGCTGGAGGTCATGGTCGGATCTAGGTAACTACTTCTTACCTTCTCGCGTTTCCGTGGTTGGCCGGAGACTCACCAGTTGCGCTGAGCGGAGAGCAGCATCGTGAGGCTGTTTTGGTTCCTCAGCTCATACACAGCGCCCGGCTTGGCAATACCCGACTGCAGCGGCAACGTCACGCTGCTTCCGCTCGCGTACTTCTGATCTAGCATCGTGTAATTGAGCTCGGCAGAGAAGGTCAGGTTCTTGACCGGCGTCCAACCTGTCTTAGTACCAAGAACCGCATAGTTGAAGTCGGGGTTACAGCCAGCAACCCCGCTCGACAACGCGAGACCTGTGATGAATGCATTGCAGAGGTAGCCCTTGGCTCTGCCGTTATAGCGCACAGCGGCCCACGCACCGTAAATACTGGTGTTCCAGTATGGATCCCAGTTGTGAGTGTAGGCACCGTTGAAGCCGTAGGTCGTAGTCAATTCCTGGCCTGAGCCAGTCACGAACACCGAGTCAGAAAGACCAGCAAGTCCGACGCTCTGGTAAGCACCAGCCAAACTCGTACCACCGTACATCGCGAAGACGCTCGACATATAACTATGAAAGTTATAACGGCTCGCACCCTTCGTATAGACGCCTGCCAAGTTGATCGTGTCTCCCGGGCCTGTCGGGATATTCTTAATCGACAATGCGAGCTGACCTGCCCAGCCCCACTTGTCGTCCGGATGGCCGGTGAGCTCAGTTCCGCCATAGTAGGCCGCATGATTGTCATGGGCAGCAACTGACGCCTGGAACAGCCCCCAAGCTTGGTCAACGCGAAGCATGGCGACAAGGTCTGGAGCGATCGTTCCGGCGATGTCATTGGCACCGTACGTACCAGTGGCGAGACCGGCGGCGCTCGCAGCGCTTACGTTCCAGATGTTGCTTGTGTAATTGGCGACTTGATCCTGGGCCGAGAAGGAGGCCGAGATGCCCTGGCCGAAATCGGCGGTATAGGTGAACTGGTTCACGCGCTCAAAACCACCGCTGCCCGGGATGTCGTACAAGTTGCCGGGATAATCGGCCCAAGGTGGGGAGAACTGGGACTGCGCCTTACCGATCATGAAACCAGCGAACTGGATAAAAGCGTCATAGACGCCGACCGTACCACCAGCAACAGCGCCAGGGTTGGCATTGTTCGGCGCCTGAGAGCCACCGAGCGACGCGTAAACGGTCCCGCCAGCTCCATTTCCGGAGTAATTGCCTGTCGTCCAGTTGAATACTGATGAGAAATAGGTACGGACCAAGCCATACTCGGTTGCCGTGCGTGTATCGATACTCAGCTGTTCGCGAGAACGCCACGTATAGCCGTTGCTGAACCGGTTTTGCGCACCGCCCGGCCCACTGTCGGTGGTGTAGGCGGCATAATTCGAGTTCACGCCAAGCCAGCCACGCAAGTAACCACCAAGTTTGATACACGTGTCAGTGCCTGGGATGTAGTAGAATCCAGCACCATAGAGCGAGCAGACCTTCACGTACTCGACCGCCTTCGCTTTTACGGGAAGATCGGCCGCCTGCGCCCCAGCGCACGCCAATACTGCCGCAGTGCCGAGGACGAGCGTTGTCAATTTCATCGATGGCCCCCTTGATAAACCCCCAGCGGACGGAATTCTCACCGTCCGCTCAGCAACTGTTAGCCGGTCTCTAAAGTTGATATTCACTAAAGTGCGACCTGCATCGTCGAAATTCTGCGCCAAAGGAGAGAATTTGCAGATTCTTTGCGCATTGAAGCGGCGCGAAAAGACCAATCAAGCCAACATGACATGTCGGCGTCACCCGATAATGCAGCCAGCTATCCGTGTCTTCCGGCTGGCGTGATCGGCCCAGCGATTAGGTATGATCGCCTCGGAGAGTTTGAATGCGCCGCCATCGATTTTGTGCTTGGTAAGCCAGCTACTTGAGATAGGGACGCGATTAGGAAAACGCATGACCATTGACAACATCACATGCCGATGCTGCCTATTCAGATAGTCATGGAGTGCCCTGTTCGCACCATTTCGGAGGCAGCCTCACAAGAGCGCGCGTCAACTTGCAAACTTCACCTGGAGCTGAGTCAATGCACCCGAACAAACGCTAGCCTTGGAGCACGAAGCAGCTACCGTCTAGCCTTCAAGGTGATCGGCATGGTCAAAAGGAAGTCACCATCAGATCGTCACCGGACTTCGTCTATGGCTCTTGCGTTACTATCCACGCCCACTTTGACTTTGCATCACCGCGCGGAAATTATGGCGTTGCGCTTCGCTCGCGGCGACAACATTTCACGCGGCAACTCTTTTGTGAGACAATGACGACGTTAAGGGGCAAGACAGCGATTGTAATCATACTGGACCGGAAAGGGCCACCCTTCGATTCCCCCGTGGCGTCCGCACGGGGATGAGTAGTCAACTAACCTCTCACGCCGCGGGTACGTCTCTTTGCGCTCTTTTTCGTCGCTCACTTGCACAGAACGCAAACTTTCTGCGCTTTCGATCCCCCAATCTATAGTCCCCTGTCCAATTTTGAGTTGAGGGGAGCCTTGGCAGATTAAATGGTTTAGAAGAGAGGACGACGCGCGAATGGTGGTGTTGGGCTCGTTTGGCGGTCCGCCCGCGAACTGGTCAGCAGCGGACAGCTCGTTAAGGGCGAAGCCGTTGTGGCTGTGCATGAGCGCTGCAAGGATGACGCGCCGCAGCATAAGGTTCAAGGTAGCGATTTCCGCCCTGCATAGGGCGTCGTAACCACAGCGCGGACAGAGAGCAAGAATGGGCGAAACACGCCGCGAGGCCGGTCGTTTAGAGGAAATGGAGGTCCCGAGCGAGGCTCACTATGGCGCTCAGACGTTGCGAGCGGTCAATAACTTTTCGACATCGGGAATTTCGATCAGCCATCTTTCGCAACGAATCCACGAGCGTGCCATAGTGAAAAATGCAGCCGGCCTAGCGAACGCTACGCTCGGCGATATTTCAGCCTACAAATCTAGCGCAAATTGCGATTGCTTTCGACCATACCATGCAATCTATTTCTGTTCCGGCGAAGGTCGTCTGAGTACTTCGCGAGAAGTGCATTATCGCGATAAGAGCGATTGCGGGACGATACCGCGAACATCTGCAGGCAAGCAGTACCGTGGTAGCGACTCTCATCCGCTGACAGGCTATGAGCGCGTGACATTGCTAAGACATCACTGACAAGCGCTCATCTATTATGGCTGTTGCATTCAAACTGCGCAAGGTAGATGGGGTTGAAAGAGCGATCGCGTGCTTGCTACGGGCAACTTTTCCCGACCATCTCCGCCCGGGATCGAGCCATCGCAGCCTGCGCAGGAGCCGATATGACCGACCTGCCCAACCCTAAGGCGCTCAGCGTCGACAACATCATCGCGCCGCTGCACTATGCTAACTTCAGGCGCATCTGGCTGGCGAGCTTGTCCTCCAATCTCGGCATCCTGATCCAGTTCGTCGGTGCTGCCTGGACGATGACAGAGCTGACGTCGTCGGCTGACAAGGTCGCGCTAGTGCTAACGGCTTTGATGCTGCCCGTGATGCTAATCTCGATACCGGCCGGTGCGATTGCTGACATGTATGATCGCCGCATCGTAGCCCTGGTTGCGCTCTCGATCGCGTTTTGCGGTGCGACGGCGCTGACTGCGCTCGACTGGCTGGGCCTTACCACGCCGAATCTGTTGCTGGTGCTTTGTTTTGTGGTCGGCAGCGGCATGGCATTGATGGGTCCAGCCTGGCAATCCTCGGTCAGCGAGCAGGTGCCGGGCGAGGCGCTCCCGGCGGCGATTGCGCTCAACAACATAAGCTACAATGTCGCGCGCAGCTTCGGGCCCGCGATCGGCGGCATTGTGGTTGCGATCGCGGGCGCAGTTGCAGCCTTTGCGCTCAATGCTGTGCTCTACCTGCCACTGATGTCGGCGCTGCTCTTCTGGAAACGTGTAGCGGAGCCGTCGCGCCTGCCGCGCGAACAGCTAAGTCGCGCCATTATCTCGGGCATGCGGTACATCACCAATTCTCCCTCGATCAAGATCGTGCTGACCCGCGCCATGGCAACCGGCGTGATCGGCGGTTCACTCTCGGCGCTCATGCCGCTGGTCGCGCGTGATCTCTTGCATGGTGGTGCGCAGACATACGGAATCATGCTGGGCGCCTTTGGTCTTGGCGCGGTCATCGGGGCACTCTGTGTTGGCGAGGTGCGCAAGCGCATGAGCGGCGAAGCCGCTGTTCGCGCGTGCGCGTTCTGCCTGGGCGGCGCGATCGTGGCCGTGGCGCTGAGCATCGAGCCGGCGCTGACGGCGACCGCACTCGTCCTGGCCGGCGCCGCGTGGACGATGGCGATCACGCTGTTCAATATCGGCGTGCAGCTCTCCGCGCCTCGCTGGGTCGCGGGCCGATCGCTTGCGGCGTATCAGGCGGCGTTCTCCGGGGGCCTTGCCATCGGCGGCTGGGGCTGGGGTCGCCTCACTGATGCCGCCGGCGTCGAAATCGCATTGCTCGTCTCCGCTGCGCTGATGCTGCTCTCACCCTTGCTTGGGCTCTGGCTGCGTATGCCGCGCATCAGCGCACTCGGCGAGGACGCCGAGCATCTGGCCGATCCCAAGGTGCGACTCCCGCTTACCTACCGCAGTGGGCCGCTGGTGGTAGAGATCGAATATCGCATTGCGCCGGAGAATGCGCGCGCCTTCCACAATGTGATGCAGGACGTACAGTTAGCCCGCCAGCGCAACGGGGCCTATGCCTGGTCGATTGCGCGCGACATCTCCGATCCCGAGCTGTGGACGGAGCGCTATCACTGCCCGACATGGCTCGATTATCTGCGCCAGCGCAACCGCTCGACGAATTCGGAGCGCGCGCTGGGTCGCCAAGCGGAGGCTTTCCACAGCGGCCCTGATCCCGTGCGCGTCCGCCGCATGCTAGAGCGCCCGTTCGGATCGGTGCGCTGGAGGGAAGACGTTCCTGACCGCGTCGCGAACGAAGTGCCACCGGCTGATTGCAAGCGCGGCGCGAAGCGGTAGCAAGGCACTGAAGAGTCGCGGCAAGCTCGATGCGATCTGGGCCAAGGCCGGTATCAACGGCGAACTGGCGCCGCTCAGCGAGACCTCGGAGCATTGGCGGCAGATCTTGCACTTGAACCTGATCATCGTGTCTCACCACCAAACACTCCATCCCGCATATGATCAGACCGTTGATCATCGGCTCGTGAAAATAGGCCCGATGATGCCGGAATTGAAATGTCGGTCACGGTCTGCTGGGCAGTGCCGCCGACATGCGCGCGGACGTGGGAAGCGATCAGTCCGGCGGGGTTTGGCTGGCTCTGGCGTCTGCGTACATTTAGTCGTCCGTGAAGAATGCAGATCGGCCTGAGAGATAGGCAGAAGTTGTCTCGATAAAGTATTCGATTTTGCAGGAAAGCGGGGTGTTGGGCCGCGGTTTCTTGCATTTTTGGATTTTGCTTTCGAGCGATTCGTGATTCCCTGACGGCTGGTCATCGGCATTGGGGACGGCGATGAGCAAACCGCGGGATGATCGCCAAAAAGACCTGTTGCTACCGGCGCTCGATCAAATCATCGACATGGGCCACCCGCTGGTGCGGTTGGCGGCGCTGATCGACTGGAAGTTTCTGGATGACCGCTTTGGTTCGGTGTGCCAAACCGGCCCAGGGCAGCCTGGCCTGCCGACGCGGCTTGTCGCCGGCCTGTTCATCCTGAAGCACATGCACAATCTCTCGGATGAGGTGCTGTGCGCCCGCTGGATCGAGAACCCCTATTATCAATACTTCTGCGGCGAGTTGAGCTTCTGCCACCGGCTGCCGTTCGATCGATCGTCGATGACGCGCTGGCGCCAGCGGCTCGGCGAGGAGCAGCTCGTCGCGCTGATCCAGGAAAGTCTGTCGGTGGCACACAAGACTGGCGCCATCGGTCCCCAGGATCTGGAGCGGGTGGTGGTCGATACCACGGTGCAGCCCAAGGCCGTTGCGCATCCGACCGACGCGCGGCTGATGCATCGGGCCATCACCAAGCTCGTCGGGCTTGCCAAGCGCAACCGTGTGCCGCTGCGCCAGAGCTATCTGCGCCTGGCCAAGCGCGCCGCCATCATGGTCGGCCGCTATACCCACGCGCATCAGTTCAAGCGCGCCCGGCGCCAACTCAGGTTCCTGCGGACGCGGCTTGGCCGGATCATCCGCGACATCCGCCGCAAGATTGATGGCGATGCGGCGCTGGAAGCGCGCTTCGGCCCGCTGCTCGATCTGGCGCAGCGGGTGCGCAGCCAGGATCAGCATC
>Ga0315911_1000106_pt1 | contig 10573 bp, 7 predicted proteins | sample Edanod1MG_FD_207737 | JGI IMG/M metagenome (GOLD analysis project Ga0315911, IMG submission 207737) | Root nodule microbial communities collected in Santa Monica, California, United States - Edamame nodules 1 | ecosystem: Host-associated > Plants > Roots > Nodule | place: USA: California... | reverse complement strand
AGTGGAAGAATCTCCATATTGGAGAATTATAATCGTGTGCTCCCATTACTACCTTTAATTACTAAGTGTCTATCTTAACTTCACGAAGCGGGAAAGTCCGAATTTTCCCAACACATCATACTAAAGTTTCGGAGAGGAATGAAACACAGTTTACTGATTCTGAGCAATACAATTTTGAGAGTGCTGAAGGGGTTGAATCTGTGGATGTTGAGGTTCATCAAGCAGTTGATAGTATCATAATGATTGATGCAGTGGAGGATCCTGTGGATTCTCACAAACTAAAGATTGACACTAGTAACTCTGACTGTTTTGAATCCCCAAATCATACTAACGCCATCATGCAAGAAGGTGAAGAGTTAAGGGTCAGTTTATCTCCATCAAGTCAAGGTGATTCCCAGGGCATCCCGTATAAGAAGTTATCTGCATCTGCAGCTCCATTCAATCCGTCGCCAGGCATTGCACGTGCTGCACCATTTGCCATGAATACAACACTTCCTTCGGCTGCTGGTGCTGTTTCACCAATTGGCCCATGGCCAGTAAATATGAATGTTCACCATGGACCTGCTACCATGTTACCTGCAGTTACCCCAATGTGTTCCTCTCCTCACCATACATACCCATCACCTCCACCAACACCAAACATGATGATACAACCGTTGCCATATATGTATCCTCCTTACACTCAGCCTCAATCAATACCAACCAACAATTTTCCAGTTACTAGCAGTGGATTTCATGTCAATCAGTTCTCATGGCAATGTAATATGAACCCAGCTGTATCTAGTTTTGGTCCCAATGCTGTCTGGCCTGGTTGTCATCCAGGGGAATTTCCTCTTCCAGCACCTAGCATCAAACCAATCCCTGATCCCATTTTGGAGCCACAAAAACAGTGTCATGTTTGAAAAAATTCAAGTTCAGCTTTTGTTCTGCCAGAGGACATTAATAATGTCAGTGAAAACAAGAAAGATGTGCAAGCTTTAGAATCAGAGACTAGTGATGATGAATTGGGTAGAGTTAATGCAGAAAGTGTAAAGGAAAATGGAAATCCTAATTTTCATGGGTTTGAAAATGCTGCGAACAAACCAAATCGTAACATTGGCTTGAATAACATTAGCAGAAATGAAAAGAACATTGATGGTGAGAAAACCTTCAGCATTTTGATTAGGGGAAGAAGAAATCGGAAGCAGACGCTAAGAATGCCAATAAGTTTGCTAACTAGACCCAATAGCTCACAGTCATTTAAGGTTTTATATATAACCGTGTGGTCAGAGGAAGTGATGTACCCAAGTCCATCAGCTTGTCTTCTAGAAGGGATTGTACAGCTACTGCTTAACCCACATTTTTTTTGTTGTTACTAATTAATTGTAGCAGAATTATTTCCAATAAAGGAGAGATACCTCACAATTTCACATTCATAAGGAGATGCAGTATTTCAATGATTTCTAGAACTCAATTACAATTTTCCTGCATGTGGCTGCCTTGCCATTTGGGAAGGTTCTGGTAGATTTTCTACTTCCTATCCTTCTGCAGAAGTTTAACTTTGGAAAGTGAAGATAATGTTGTATACTTTATTTATGTGGCCCTTTACCCCAAACAAGACATGCTCTAAAAAGAGTGCATCATGGAAATCAGATTTGACCTCGACTGAATCATGGAGGTTCTAAAAACTTGCAGATTTTTCTTCTTGGAGATGAAGGTCTGAGGTTTTTCGTCAATTTGAGGTGATTCCACTTACAAAAACTGAAGCTATTTAGTGATTCCGCTGTTCCAGCTAGTCACAGTTTTGTATCATCTAGAATGACTAAGATGCATTATTTGATGATTAGTTGGGACGTGGAAATGTTCTTGTGAATTAAAATCATATTAGAAGTTGTTGCAAACAACAGCTAATAATTATCTTGCTCAGCAGGCAGGATCATTGCTATCAGTTTTGGGGTTTCAGAGGCACCTTGATGGTGAAAAACATTTGTTCGTTATGTAGTTAGGCAATTTTGACATACTGAATTACAGGATTAAAGATCGTTTCTGATTTTCCTTTTGTTACATCATTGTCAATGGTTTTGTTAATTAATTTGGTTCGTTTGTATATACTCTCAATTATTTGCCATGTATTAGTGGTTCTCTTATGTTGTTTGATTTGATATTTTTTTGTTACAAATGGAATAGAACATACTCTATCTTACGACACAGTTTGTGTAGTATTAATGAACATTATCATCGTTGGTATATATTGAGGAATATTCAAATTTCATATTGACTGTCTCACTTCTTGGAGTGCAACCAATTGATTTTAAGATGAAATCTAAGATGATATCAAAATCAGATTCTATTCCTGGGACCTTTCCATGTGTAGTATTAATGAAGATCATTGTATTTTTAATACAATGAGCAAAAGTTTGAACTCTATCTGACGACACAGTTTGTGTGCGCACATGAGCAGATTTCATCAATATACATACACTTATCGTGTACAATTAAAAATATTACTAGTACAGCAAGAAAACATGGTATAATAAAATTAGATTTAATGGAATAACCGAATAAACTAGCTTCGGCAGCAACATTTTTATTTATTTTTACTTGAAAGGGGAAGAAAACATGCATATTTTATTTGGGTCTTGCTAAGCGGTTCGTAAGAGTATTAGTTAGCGTTTTTCTTTTTTATTTTACAAATAATAAAGATGATGAATTGCACTTAGTTGGAATTGAGTTTTTTTTATCTGGAACAAGAGGTGTTATTGTTTGGATTATTTTTCTTACTGCATTGTTTAGGATAATATTTCTTCGATATTCCAATGAGTGTATATACATATAGAGAGAAAAAGAAATAGAATAGTTGTCATAGGTGGGTGATATGACATATTTTTATAGTGATTAAATTATATTAAAAAGCTAAAATGTTTTATTAGTGTTAGCAATTAATTAAAAATATATATAAATTTGAGATAAATTTAATATTACTAACTAAATTAATTAATTTTCTTAATATTAATGAATTAGTTAACGAAATCCTGTAAAAAGAACCAGAAAGAGTAATAAGATATAATTTTTTTTGACACGAATAAGAAAAGATAGTTAGAAATAAATGAGAAGGGTTAATCGAGTGTTTTACACTAATTTAATGTTCAAAAAATATTACTATATTTTGTTTATATTATAGTGCCATTTTATAGAGCTATTGATTGTCAATTTCTAGACATGCAGATTGTATGATTTTTTTAGATGTACAGCTGGGAATGCAGCAAACTCTGCGTATTGCTGCCAATGCAAACTCGTGTTCTTGGGAAATCGACGTCTTGAAGAAGGGTTTCCTAATTCTAACAAAAGCAATACCCGTGCGACGGAACTATGTGCTCATTTGATCAAAATATGACCACTCACCAAAATCTGATCCTTAAATTTCATCACATTTCATAGAAGAATAACAAAGTATAGATGTAAATGTAGTAGGCATTACATTTCTGACCATGCAGCTGCAAAAAAACAACCAATGAAGAAAGCAAAAAGGTTCAATCTCAAGTTCAGGTGAGGAAGCCAAACGTTAGGATTGTCCATCTTGCCAAACTTGTAGGTGGCTACATAGCTATGTACATCAAGAAAGCTCCACAACTCAGTTCACATGCAGTAATGTAGGATGAATGAGGTTTAGTCTGAAGTGGCTGAATTGGACAATTAACACAGCTTGTACAAGTGCAAACAAAACTAGGAGCCAACACATTCACCCTGCTTCATCAAAGTGACATACATATACGTATAAGATACAACAACTAATAAGTTGGTTCTTCAGCATAAATCTCATTAAAGAGAAGAATGTATGTACGTACCTTTAGCTAGATTTGTTGGAAAGTTAGCCTCTCCAACTGGGTCCATTTGGAAAGTCTGAGGAAGAGAACGCTTTTCTGACCTTTTCAAATACGCCAACACTTCCAGAACGATAACTGCCACAAGTACAATGCTAAGAAGGAATCCATAGCCTGCCTTCCAATCATTCCCTGCCCCCGCAGCTCGCATCCCCAACACTATATTCAATGCTGCAAAGAAAAGTGCCATTCTTCCAAACCAACCGTGATACAAATTCCAAATGTTTCGATACTTGGAATCCTTGTCTGGCCTCAAGAAAAATGCCAATATCTGAACTCACATAGCTTTAAATGTCAGTTCAAATTGTACTTTAGATGGAAAGCATATATCTCAAAGTCATCAAGCCTAATTTTATCTCAGTTAAAATTTGTATTGCATCCATGGTTGTGTATAACACTTTTTTAACTAATTCGTAGGAATTTTAAAAATTAATGAATTTAACTCGGGTATTATATTTAGTAACAAAGGTAATACTTAACAAAGTGATAGGTAGAAGACTGAACATTTAATATGATACGTGACATGAGTCAGTGGCAGACCTGAAGAATACTTAGGACAAGGACAAAGATGCCTATGCCTCTGTGAGCTGGTATGTGGACATGCATGTTTCTATAGAGTTGTAATCCAAGAAGGACTGTGCCAAGCCCAAATGAAAATCCCACAAATTGAATGACTGAATGGAGATAGAACCATAGGGGATCCTTATACCTGAAGTATCTAGCAATAATTGCCCCCACTGGCAGGATTAGGCCCCACCCAATTATACCCACTATTCCATGGCTCTTTCTCATGTGAATCAACCCATTGGATACTGGGCCAGTAGAACCTGCCACAACAAGTATAATTGTTAAATTTCTTCTCTGGAAAATTTGTTATCATATAGTATATGCTACTCTAGTTACATCAAATCATCATATGGAAAAGGCATTTGAATAATTTTTTGTGAAAATAACGGCTAATTCAAGTTTAGGCACTTCAAATAAAATGCTCTTCACTTTGGTTCAAGTAGTAATTTTGCGATGAAAAAATAAAATGGACCTGTTCAAATGAACTTCAACTATTTTGGAGTAAAATGTGGTTTTGTTAAGGCATTGATTAGCATAGAATAATAATTAATAATAAAGTAAAGTGGCACATCTGGTTTTGCACACCTGAAGAAAAATCAAATATAATTGCCGTTTTGTCAACATGTTTTGATAGATGGTGGTTCAGTGGATGTTTAGTACTGAAAGCCAATAAAATCGGTTGCTTCCCAAATGGAATTGTGGTTTGCAGCTGAAAAGCTATGTAAATTTCAGCTCCATTTGTTGCCACTGCAGCAGGCACAGTATTTAGAGGCAGTTCACCTTTGTCTATAATTACTTCTGATTGCCTCCTACCCCTTAAATAAAACTGCTTGACTTTTGCATGGCCATGTTTGTTAATCCATCCCACCATTGCACTGGAACCAGCCATCATACCATCCCTAGAAAATCCAATTCCCACCCATCCAACAGTGTAGGGAGCAGATAATATGATAGTTGTGGTGTCACCCGTCTTGGTGTACTGCAACAAAAATTAGATGCAAATAAACTATCATGACATTAAAATAATAAGACATCAATAATTTATAGCTGGATAGATGTTACTTTTTAGAATTGGGCAGTTGTCCCACTTCTTATATAAACATCATAAAACAAAAAAATTCTAAAATCATTTTTAACAAATTTAATATATGAGTATGCCTTAAATTATTTAATTTTTTTAATAGGTTCTTAAATTAAAAAAAAATGGAGTTGAATATTTAAGTACCTGTAATTAATAAAATCGTTAGAAATTGCTACTTTTTTGAAAGTTCCAAGCCGTCATAAACTAATCTCAGGAACCCAATTACAAAGATTGCTTAAGATTAAAAATTCAATTGCAATTTTTTTTTTTAATTTAGGAACCTAATTATAAATTTCCAAAAAAAATTAAAGGCATTAATTATGTATTAAATCTTTTAAAAAATGAATAAAAATACATGCATTGAAAGTATAAAAGTTTTTTATACTTATACTATAAATTTATCTTAAATAATCAAAAACTATCATATGGTAAATTTGTTTATTGATATTTATAATAATTATATTAAAAGTTATTCTTTAGATGATTTCTGGTTGATTGATGTATTAGACTCTTAAAAAAAATGAGGCCACCTAGAACCAAAGAACAGATCATAGTAAACAAGTTTCAACTTTTAACATTAAGAGAAAAAGAATAAGTACATGAACGTACTTACCCTCAATTCGTATGAATGCCAAACAGGTTTGCATATGGTAGAGGATATATTCTGATAAGGTGGAGGGAGAAAAATCTGATAATTTGTGTTCTTGCAGTCACCTTCTGATACAATACTGTTGCTTCCACTGTCATCTGCTACTGCCACGATCTTGAAGTTCAGAACAAAATTCAGAAGACACACTCCAACAATAGAAGGCCATATCTGAGTCCAAGATCTTGGCTTTGCCATTCATAGACTGGATCTAAGGCTAGCAACAATAGTATTAGTGGCTACAAAGGTCGAGAGCAAGAAAGGAAATGTGAATAAGAGGGCCTAACAAGACAGTTGAGAGGTGTTAGTCTCTTGGGTTTGAAGGTTGGAATTTGGTTGTTGGCTTGGTGGGTGGGGAATGGGGATAGTGGTTGGTACTGAGAGGTAATCATCACCCCCCGTTGTTCTGAGATTGTGAACACTACATCCAACTGCATCTCTTTCATTGGATTGAAGCTTTTCACTCACATTTCTATGAGCAGTAGTGTAGTAAACATATTCAATGTTCAAAATTTCAGTAACAAAAAAAAGTTTATGGAGCTTATATGCATCTTTGAGTCAGTAAAACATAACTTTTAATTTGTCTAGTAACTAGCTATCTTATCTGGGGAAGATGGGGGCAGGGTTTTGCTGCAGTTACAAGATAAAACAGAAAAAGGTTAATATTGTTTAGCAAAATAGGATGTAAAGGGAACTAAAAAGGCTGAAAGAAGTTACCAAATAGATCAAAAAGATTTGTTGTGGTGGCCAATAGTGGAGCAACTTGGAACTGGTCAAATTTGATGTAGATAGATAAACCTGTTCTTGACTTTTTGAAAAATTGACTCATTGGTCTTTTCTACAATACTCTCTAATATTATCTCTCAACATTCTTCAGTTCTTCAATTCTTCTTTCTGGTTTTGGCCTTTATAACAGAAATATACCGTTTGTCAAATGGGTTGCTGAAGACAAAAAATATTGTGCAAGATACTAATTATGTTCCTTTTGTTAAGAGTTACGAGGCAAAGGTTTAAGGCAAACGATGAACAAACAAATATAAATGAAGTTAATTTCATGATGCATTTGCTGTTGATTTAATGAAAGATAAGGGATAAAAAAAAACAAAGAGGTGAAGTGGAGAATAAATCTAATGCATGGAGCCACTGTGCAGTTAAGATCCAAATTCGCATATGGATCTAAATGCTTGTAAATAAGTATCTCGGGAAAACAGTTGGGATATAAATGGATCGTACTAGCATGCAAAACACCTTGAAGGTACTAATTTTAATGTTTAAAAAGTCATGGATTGTTTATGCTAAGTTAACTGAAAAGATAAGATGCATGCATATTGAAAATTGAATTTTTATCATTGAAGTTTAAACAGTTTAAATATAAAGTAGAAGATTATATTTTACTAAATAAAGCTTATTAATGCATGCATTCAAAGTTGATTATAAATAGAGAAGAAATAGATAAGATAATTAGTTGACAAACAACATATAAAGAGAAAGTATATTAGAAGAGAGATTGTGAAATAAAATCACTTTGTTGAATGAAAAGTGTCTTTATGCAAGAGTTATCATTTCTTATAACCATTGAGTGTGGTACTTGAATTTGTAGAGTGATATACTATTTGGGAGTGAATTATAATCTTGTAATCATTTTTGTGATAGAAAAATACTTTTGAGATATAGGTAAGAGATGTCGAATCACATTAAATTTTTGTATTTATTATTATTTTTCTCACAATATAATTTTTATTGTATTCTCACAATCCTTTATGAGTGTGGATAATTTTTGTTTGTGAGAGGATTGATTATCAAACAATTTCGTGATCCACCTTAGGAGAAGATTAACATGATACAAAGTGGGATAGTACTTACATTACGATATCTTTAAGAAAAACAATTGAGATCGAAGAGAAGCTAAAAAAACGCTCACACTTCCGACGCCACATTCAGCATTGAAGTTTACGGTGACCAATGGTGATTTATGTCTAAAAAAATAAGATTATTCAAAAACATAATAGACGTGCTAAATGGCTTAGTTCCTGTTTCATACTGTAGTTGTGTTAATTTAACTCAATTTTTCCTTTGGTCGTCAACTTTCTGTAGCTTTATGTGCAGGAGCAGTTAATTAACACTATGCACTAACCCTGCACTTCTTAGGCTCAGTTTATTATGAACCATTACCATTTGACACATTTTTATTAAGTCAATTCTTACGTATGGTTAAATAAAGAGGCAAAAGATTGCACTAGGAAAAAAACAGGAGAAGCAATGGTGCAATATACAGACAATCTCATATACTATGCTGGTTAGATAGGAGCACTATGCTGTTTTATTGTCATTACCGACAATAGATATCCCCTTAATAATGGTACAGATTTTAGAAAACAAATGCAAATGATATTAGTATTTGATAAATATGTTTTAAATTTATCAAAATTTGAAAAAAGAAAATTGAGAAAAACGTTATATAATAAGATTTTTTAATGAAGCATATTGGGGATGTAGCTCATATGGTAGAGCGCTCGCTTTGCATGCGAGAGGCACGGGGTTCGATTCCCCGCATCTCCACTTTTTTTCACGGCTTCTTTCCCGCATTTAATAATAAATAGTTATAATCATAAAATTGAACATGTTCAATAGAAGGGATAAAATAGTAGTGTTAATGAAAAAGGCAAAGATGTGAATGTTTTTGTTTTTGTACCATTAAATCAGTACAGCGCGATGGTTCTAGTATATCTCAGAAACCCCAAACTCATGGATTCTCTCTCCGACCATTCAATAGTTGCACACCCCTCCCTCGAGCAAGAGTAGTAGTTGTTCAAAAGGTGAGTGTTTTGCAGCCCCAACGAAACAACGGAGGTGTAAATAAATGTTAAGCTTTCTTATCATCATTCGATTTTCCCCAGCTGTGATGCAGCGAGGACAAAATACCCATCCCAACAGTTACCTAGTGGATGCAAATGTATATATGTTCACATCAGATACATTATCCCTGAATGTACCTTTATTTTCTGTGCATGCATGTGGAACCTTTAATTTTAAGTGCTGAAAGAAATTACTTGTTGAGTTGGAAATATTTGGTTTTCTTTTGTCTTGGACTCTTGGTGGCTGTTAATTTCAAGTTTTTAGAGGATGTTGTTAGCCAAAAGCTAAGCTTAGATCTCCAGAAACTAGCTAGGTTTTGTTGTGCCACCAAAAATAGCTGTTTCTCCATTAATAAGTTGTTGCTCTTCCCAAGTTCTACTCAACTTATTTTTACTTTTGAAGTATGTTATTATAATGCTGCTTATTATTTTTACTTGAACTGGAAAGAAGCAGAAATTATGGTGTCATGTTGATGTTTATGTCCAAAGGTCCACTAGTGCTCCTAAGTCATCAGTTAGATATGAATATCATTTTGTTAGCTTGCAAGTAATCATATATGCATCTTTTACCATCATTTGCATTCCAAGTTTGTTCTATGACAATCAAATATTGATTTTTTTAAAGCACTCCTTGTTGAGGTTTACCAAAAATGTCAAAGATTATAGAAATTATCACTTGTACACTTTTGAGCCAGCACACTCCAATGGCTTTTTATTGCTATGGTTCCTTAGGTTATCAGGAGGTCTACCTTAAATGTAAAAAATCTCCAGTTTTTGTGTAGTAATTTGAATGTGTTTTCCTTTTACTTTGAAGAAAATCTTTGACCTGAAAATTGTGTGGCTCGACACAGGTAATTTGATTGTGGCTGACCTGTTTCAAGGACATCCAATTAGTGAAAGGAAGCTGAAGGAACTTCTAGGTCACACTCCTTCTCAAGTTTTTGCTGGTGCTCTGCTGGGCTTTTTAGTAGCTTGTTTCAGTTGTCAAGCTTACATGGTGGGAGCTTAGGTGTTTGATTCCAATGCCAGTTTTGGTCAAACTGTATTGCTATCATTGTTTGCCCTGATGTTGCCTTCTGTTATATGACATGGCCTGCTTAATCAGTACGCTGTATATCTAAGGACAAATAGTCAACCTTAGTAGAATGTAAATGAATTTGTTTCACTTCAGTGTCTTACACTAGAAATCTGACCATTTAAATTGCCAATGCAATAAAATCTCTTCAGACCTCGCCTGAAATACTCCCCTCCATCCTTGAATGTTTACCTTCCTACTTTACTACATATAACCGGGTTACAAGTCTTAGAAGTAAAAATTGGTCAAGTCAAAAGCAGGACGTTTATAACCTAGGCAACTACATGCATTCTGGAGCCATGCATATTTATTAAGTAAGTCATGGCAATAAATTTTTAAGAACTTATTTAGTTATTTAGGTCAGTTAAAAAATCTTTTTTAACTCTAATAGGTTTATTTAGTAAATAATAATAATATGTGAGCCTATAAATAATATTATTATATTAAATTTTTACACTAATATTATAAGATTATATATTTGTTGGTTTA
>Ga0315911_1000105_pt1 | contig 10607 bp, 15 predicted proteins | sample Edanod1MG_FD_207737 | JGI IMG/M metagenome (GOLD analysis project Ga0315911, IMG submission 207737) | Root nodule microbial communities collected in Santa Monica, California, United States - Edamame nodules 1 | ecosystem: Host-associated > Plants > Roots > Nodule | place: USA: California... | reverse complement strand
CGGCTGCACTATCCCCATAGCGCCCACAACTCCGCGGCTTCGTTCAATCCGGCTTCTATGAGGTCGCACGCGCCACCGCGTGCGCGGCTCGCGCCTGCTACGCGACCTCACAGAACCCTCAAGATTCTCAAATCAGTGAAAGCATGATTCAAGACTGCCTTTTGGGAGGCTGCCTTGGGCGTGATGGATCGATGTGTTTTGAGCGATGATCAGTGGGCCCGGATATCGGGTCTGATCGTCGGCCGTCCCGACCAGCGCGGTTCGACGGGACGTGGCAATCGCTTGTTCGTCCAAGGCGTGCTTTGGATTGTTCGCACCGGAGCCCCCTGGCGCGACCTGCCGCCGCTGTTTGACGAGTGGAACAGTGTCTTTCGGCGGTTTAGTCGCTGGAGCCAGAAGGGCGTCTGGCAGCGCATCTTCGAGGCTCTGTCGGACGACCCGGACTTCGAATACCTGATCGTCGACTCCACCATCGTCCGCGCGCACCAGCATGGCAGCGGCGCAAAAGGGGGGCTCAAGATCAGGCGATCGGTCGCTCGCGCGGCGGCCTGACGACCAAAATCCACATGGCTGTCCGCGGCTTGGGCTGCCCGGTTCGTTTCTTCCTGACGGCAGGCCAGGCCGGCGATGCGCCTCAGGCCCAGCCGCTCCTCGAGGGGCTTGCAGCGGAGTCGTGATGGGCGATGCGGCCTACGATTCTGATGCGTTGCGATCCGCCATCGCTGCAAAAGGCGCCGAAGCCGTCATTCCGAATAACCCCTCCCGGGCAATCAAATATCCGCTCAACAAACCCCTCTATGCCGAGCGTCACCTGATCGAATGCTGCTTCTCAAAGCTCAAGCAGTTCAGGCGCGTCGCTACGCGCTACGAAAAAACGGCGCGAAACTACTTTGCCGTCCTCGCTATCGCCGCAACCCTGCTCTGGCTAAGGTAATTGTCCACGCAGCCTAGTCCGCGGTAATTTCGACTTCGTCGCACGAAGGCTCCACATTTTTTTCAATCAGCACACATTTTCGGCGATATGAGGCCAAATACTGGGTAGGTTCGGCGTCAAGCCGCGCTACCGTTTACCATGATTGCAAACTCCACGTTCTCTTGGAGTACTCAATGACAACCCAGATTCGGCCCTCTCTCGGGATACTCGACCTCGAACGCGGGCCAGCCGGCGGCACTGTCTCGGTGCTACCGGGCTCGCTGAGGAATCCAGCTACCTTCAACTTCCCGATCATCTTCGAGACTGTATCGGGAGCTTGGTCAGATATTGTTATCCCCGGCGATCCATCGCTAGATCTGGCCTGCGTTGGAGCCGCTCGGCGCTTGGTCGAGCGCGGCGCCGTCGCAATAAGCGCTGACTGCGGCTTTTTTATCCGGCACCAGACAGCCGTTGCCGCGGCGGTGAATGTCCCCGTGGCGATCTCGAGCCTGCTCCTAGTACCGAGCTTGTTGCGCCAGTTGCCGCCCGCCGCCAAGCTCGCCGTCCTGGTTGCCGACTCAAGGTATTGCGACAAGAAGCTGCTTCGGGTCGACGATCCGGTAGATCGGGCGAGGATCGTGATCGGCGGTATCGAGGGCGGCAACTACTTGCCACAAGCGATGCAGCGTCCGCTGCCACCCACCGACGTCGCCGCTGTCGAGGCGGATGTCATCGCCTGCGTCGCGCGAATTCGTGCCGCGCACCCGGAGATCGCGGCCATCCTGTTCGAATGTACGGCATTCCCGCTTGTCGCGCCGACGATCCGGCGCGTCACAAACCTGCCCGTGTACGACATCACGAATCTCTGCCGGCTGACCCTCGCGTCGGTTGTGTGAGGGCGTCGTTCTGTGGCAACGAACCCCTTGATTCACATTAGAACTCGCGGCGTCGGGCTGAGCGACATCGCCGCGACCGAGCGACCTGAGGGGTGCGCGAACGACGGGTCCGGCGAAGCGCGCGATATGCTGAGGTGGTGCATACAATTCGGCATGCCAAGGGCGACACTCTGACGGCCGGAAAACAGGCGCCTGCTCGCACTCTAGGCAGCGTGAACTCTTATTTCATCCATAAGATGATGGCAGCGAGGTGACGACGGCTCGGTAATTTCGGGCGGTCTTTTCGAATCGAGTTGCGACGCGGCGGAACTGCTTGAGTTTCGAGAAGCAACATTCCACGAGATGGCGCTGGGCATAAAGATGTTTGTTGAGCGGATGTTTGAGTGCACGTGACGGGTTGTTGGGAATGACGGCGAGCGCGTTTTTTTTTTGCCGCGACGTCTTGGCCGCAAATGATCAGCGTCATAGGCAGTGTCGGCGATGACGACCTCGGCGGACAGTCCCTCGATTAATGCGGCGGCTTGTGGTGCATCGCCCTTCTGGGCTGCGGTGAGCGTGAACCGTACAAGACAACCCAAGCCGCGAACGGCCATATGTATCTTCGTGCTCAAGCCGCCGCGCGAGCGGCCAAGCGCCTGATTTTCAGACCCCCTTTATGGATAGCCCGCCCCTCCCGCCGGCGTCTAGTAGGATGTCGGTGTGCAGGAATGGAAGGAACGGTCCATGAGCATAGTGATCCTTGGCATCGACCTGGGCAAGAACAGCTGCAGCGTCGTTGGACTGGACGAACACGGAACGATCGTTGTGCGGCGGCGGATGCGTCGCGACGATGTAATTGCGTTCGCCGCAAAGCTGGCGCCCTGCACGATGGCGATGGAAGCATGCTGCGGCGCCCATTATATGGGCCGATCGCTGGTGGCACTGGGGCACGAGGTCCGGCTGATGTCACCGGAGTACGTGCGCCCTTACGTCAAGGCCCAGAAGAGCGACGACCGCGATGCCGAGGCTATCGCCGAAGCGGTGACCCGACCCGCCATGCGCTTCGTTGAACTCAAGAGCGAGGAGCAGCTTGATGTTCAGACGCTGCATCGAGTGCGCGACCGTCTGGTCGGCGAACGCACATCATTGACGAATCAGATCAGGAGCCTTCTGCTAGAGCGTGAGCACATCGTGGCGCAGGGCCACGCTCGACTACGCCTCCTGCTCGGCGAACTGCTGGATTGCGGCTCCGGCACGTTGAGCTTGCGCATGACGTTCCTGCTCGGGGATATGCGCGCACGCTGGCAGAATTGGACCGCCGTATCGCCGCCTTTGACGCTGAGTTCTCAGCCATGGCCCGGACCGATAAGCGGGCTCATCGGCTGACAGGCATTCCTGGCATTGGCGCACTGAACGCTACCGCGCTGGTGGCCGCGGTCGGCAGCGCGGCGACGTTCGACAAGGGACGCGACCTCGCCGCCTGGTTGGGGCTCGTGCCCCGCCAGGCTACAACCGGAGGAAGGCCGAAGCTCTTGGGGATCACAAAGCGAGGAAGCAGGTATCTTCGCAAGATGCTGATCCAGGCGGCACGATCCGCCATGCCATCGTTAGTCAGGAGTGACACGGCGACCGGAGTCTGGCTGCGTGCGCTTCTCGCTCGCGCCCATCCCAACGTCGCCGTCGTCGCCTTGGCCGCGAAGATGGCCCGAACCGTCTGGGCGCTGCTCCACCATGAACGGACTTATCAGGCCGTGTCGATAACGGCTTAAGGAACAAGCGCCGGCGGATACTTCGTCCGACGCAACGAACTGCGAGTGGTGAAGATGGCCTGACAGTCGATCGGCGTTCCGAAAACTTCCGGCGAAAATTGGCCTTCGAGGCCGGCCCCTTTATTAGGATCGGGACGCGCGGATCTCCATCTTGGCAGCGGCCAAAGCTGCCGACATGCCGGATACGTTTGTGCAGACTGTTCAAACCATCCCTCATCACGCTTGCAGCGGGGCGGGCCATACGTTTTCGCCCCGGCGGCGTGCTGATGCGCCCGGACGATGGTGGGATCGACGATCAGATACTCGAAGTCTGGATCATCGGACATCGTCTCGAAGATCCGCCACCACACACCCTTGATGCTCCATCGACTGAAGCGCCGGAACACGCTGCTCCAATCCTCAAACGCCTCCGGCAGATCACGTTAGGGAGAGCCCGTGCGCACGATCCACAGCACACCCTCCACGAACATCCGGTTGTCGCGTCCGGTCGAACCTTTCTGGTCAGGCCGGCCTATGATCTGCACCATGCGCTCCCAGGCCGTGTCGCTTAACACCAAATGATCCATCACACCCAAGGCTGCCTCCCAAAAGAAGCCTTGAATCTGATTTACTCTCAAATGGGAATCCTTGGAGTCCACACCACCTAAAGCATCTTTGTCACGTTCGAAGCATTGGCAACGGATCCGGATGAAGCAGCGCGCATCGCCGCGCCAAGTTGAACATCTCCTCCGCGATCAGGCTGCAGCCACATTCCACCAGACAGTACCTCCATTCGGTCGCACTGCCCGAGAACATCATGATCATCGACTTTCTTCGTAACGATCTGACACGCGTTTGCACGCCGCATACAGGTCGAAGTCCCGGCGTTGTGCGATCTCGACTCCTATGCGTCGGTGCACGACTTCGTGTCAATCGTTGCAGGTGAACGTGCAGGAGACCCGTCGCGCCAAAGGTGCGATCGATGGATATTATTGCAGAACTCGAGCATGGCGCGCGAGAGGTCTATTGCGGAGCGATCGGCTTCATCGGCTTAACCGGCACATGGATACAAACGTTACGATCCGCACCGTCACGCTCGACGATAATCTGGCTGTGTTTCAGGCGGATAGCGGGATAACCGCGATGCACGACCCAAAAGCCGAATACGAGGAGACGCTAGCCAAGGCGCTGCGAATCTTTTACGGATTTCGCGCTGAAGCATCCGGTGCACCTTGATTCTCATCGTCAACTACGATTCCTTCGTCTTCAGCGTTGCGCGGTACCTCCGCGAACTTGGCAGAAGCGGAGATTGTCCGCAACGACGTGGTCACTCTCAGCGAGGTCGTTGCTCTAGGTGCTTAGTCCCGACATTCGCTGGAGGGGGTTGAGTTTGAATCGTTCTGGCTGGGAAGCCCAGCATTTGCCAATGTATTCGTAAGGCGTGAGGCCCTTCGGGATCTTCAGCCGCCGAGCGTAGTTGTGGGCGTTGATGAAGTCGGCAAGGTAAGCTTCGAGCTGATCGTGTCAATTGTAATAATTGCGTTGGACGGTCGCTTCCTTGATCGTGCGATTCATTCGCTTGACCTGGCCATTGGTCCAGGGATGTTTGATTTTGGTCTGCCTATGTTCAATCCCGTTCTCTTGGCAGCGCATATCAAACATATGCGTTACGTATCTTGCCGCCGGGCCGTCCGCATAGCGCGGCGGAAAGGGTGAGCTGGATCCCATTGTCGGTGAGAACCGTGTGGATCTTGTAGAGGACAGCCGCGTTCAGAGCTTCGAGGAAGGGCCGAGGCGGAAGTTCCTTCCCATCTTCCTGACCAGTTGCACGAAGGCGAACTTGCTGGTGCGATCGATGGCGACGTAGAGGTGGAGTTCGCCTTCAGCGGTCTGGGGCTCAGCAACGTCGGTGTGGAAGTAACCGATCAAGTATGCCTTGAACTTTTTCTTCAGAGGCTCCTACCTTCGACCTCTGGCAATCGGCTGAACACCGTGCCGTGGTGCTGGAGACAGTGATGCAGGGATGATCGCGTCAGATGCCGGATGGTCGGCTGGAGCGCATAGGGGCAATCGTCGAGTGGCAATAGTGTATGCCGCCGGAAAGCAACGATGATCGCCTCCTCCCCCGGGGAAAGCACGGTCGATTTGGCTTCCTTTGGGCCTGTCGGGAGATCGGCGACGGTCGCGCGCTCCTTCCACTTCGCGACGGTCTTGTGGTGATCCCATAGCGCCTGGCGAGCGCTCTCAGGCTCTCTTGACTATTATATATTGCTCGACGGATTGCCTCCGTCGTGGTGGCGCAGCCGTGTAAAACTTTTCCCATAGCGCATCCTTCGAATCGTGCGATAAGAGTGCACCATCAAAGCTTGGGACTGCCCCCTAGAGCGAGCACCCTCTGAGGTGCTGTACGGAAAGCGCCTGGAATTTGAAAGTGACGTAGTCTCCGGGGTGACCAACCTCGAATCGCCCGACGTTGACGCGCTGGGCTGGAGGCCACGCATGACAAGCTTTACCACGAAGCCTGCGTCTTGCAGCCTGCAACCGATATTTCTCCTGCACTTCTCGACGATTGGTGACTCGATCGAGGCCGGGCTGCGCGAGCGAGTGCGCGGATTCATCGAGGAGATGATTCGCGATGAGCTCGATGAAATACTGGCGCGCCGCGTCACAATCCGCGCCAGAAGATCTCTTCCGGCGACGAGGAGACGGAGGTTGTCGTCGGCCACCGCCACGGAAGCCGCGAGCGATCCCTGGCCGGCACGTTCGGCAAGACCCAACTCACGGTGCCGCGCGCGCGGCTGGAGCAGCCGAATGGCACGACCACCGAGTGGCGGAGCGAGACATTCAGGGCTTACCAGCGACGCACGCTGGCGGCCGACGCGTTGATCGCCGGCAGCGACCTCGCGGGCACCAACACGCGACGTGTCCGCCGTGCGCTGAGCACGCCGTTCGCCGGCAGCGTGGGAAAAGGACACGGTAAGCCGGGTGTGGCGGAAGGTGAAGAGCGACTGGGACAGCTGGAATGCCCGTTCGCTCGCCGAGGAACCGATCGTCCGTCTTATCCTCGACGGCACGGTGGTGATCGGCTCGACCGCAAGGCAACGGCGATGCTGCTGCTCGTCGTCATGGGTATGCGCGCCAACGGCCAGAAGGTGCTACTCGCCGTCAAGAGCATGGGCAGCGAAAGCGCCGAAGCGTGGCGAACGGTCCTCGATGATTTGATTGCGCGTGGCCTGCGGCGTCCCAAACTCCTCATTGTCGGCGGTGCAGGTGGACTCGAGAAGGCCATTGCCGCCGTGTGGGATGGCGTGCGGTGCAGCGCTGCACGGTCCACAAGCACAGGAATCTGCTGGCGCATGCGCCGGAGCGCCTGCACGAGGAGGTCACGGCCGACTACAACGACATGATCTACGCCGCGACACCCGAGGAGATCACTGTCCGCCGCAAGGCCTTCCTGCGTAGATGGCGGCTCAAGCATCGTGCCATCGCCGACAGCCTCGATGAGGCTCGCGACAACATGTTTGCGCTCACGCGTCTGCCACCGAGCCAGTGGAAGAGCACCCGCACCACCAACGCGATCGAGCGGCTGCACGAAGAGTTCAAGCGGCGCATCAAGACGCAGACTGTGCTGCCGTCTGCCGAGACCGCAGCGATGTTGTTCTGGGCATTGCTGGCTTCCGGGCAGATCATCATGCGCAAGGCTGACGGCTAGCAGACCTTGCCAACAAGCTCATCGTTCAGCCGGTTGATCTGGCCGCCTGATCAGATATCATTCGTTCTCTGGAAATGCGCGCCGAACAAATTCCAACCAAAATCGCGACGGCCCCCCTCTGACTCCTGCAACTGCAAGGAATGTCCGTGTTCGAAGGTGCGCCAGGAGTCATTTCAATAGCAAGATCAGTACACCAAAACGCTGTCGAGCACGCCGAAAACGTCATCAGACCCATGACTTCGCATGTCTGAGGCCGCTCCGACTGCGCCCCCAGACTGCTCCGTGATAGCTCAGGGACGCGAAGCGGGTGCCAGAACTAGGTCGGCTTGCGTGAGGCGCGCGACATCTCGTGGTCGGAGTGATTAGACGGGTCCATGCGCGGCGTAGGCGCGCAAATCGCGAGCCGCCTGCGTGGCGACATCCGATCGGCGTATTCTGACGCGGCTAAAATCGGAACGCGCCTACGGCAGCTCAGCGTCGTCTCAAACTAATGACCGCAACGATCTAATATTTTGCGACTGTCAAGATTTGGCCGCTATTCCTTTGCCATCCCATGGCGGGATGTAACAATTTTGCGCCCGCGGTCAACTACCAGGACTAGTAATTGTCCTGAAGACCAGAAGCATGCGACCTATCGGTTATCGGGTTCGTCAAGCGTCTCCCGTAAGGAGGTGGGCATGCAACATCGGCCAGAAATCGTTGTCGGCAGCGGCCCTCAGGTAGAGTCGGATTTGTCGGGTTCAGAAGTGGTGCGCCCTCAGGTCTGCTCCAACCCTGACCTTTCCTTTCTCACGGAAGTCCATGAGGAGCTCGCCGACTCTGTCGCCGAGCCCGTTGGTCGTAAACGGCTCTGGCCTCGGGCCTGTCAATTTGACTCTTGTCTCGGCCACCATACGGATGAAGCTTCAGGGCGGCAACTCGTCCACGTCGTCGGGCGCATAGCAGACTCGATCAAACCGACCGCACTGGTTTGCCGCGAGAGCCGCTTCGCGAGTTCGACAATGCATATCTCCAGGCAGCTAAACACCGTCATTCGCGCTCGTTGCTTACGAACCCGACTTTGCCATTCAGCCGGGCGATTGGGGAAGCAGGCCCCCTGTTCTGTCGAGCATGCTCTTTGCCGACCATAGTGAGCCAGTTTTTCAAGGAATTCGATCCGGCGCTGTTTCTGTGATGCCGCCTGAAATGCGTTACGGTAGCAGTTGTTCGGCCTCAACCATCAAATGATGATTCCGCAGCGAATGGCGGGAAAGCCGCTGGGAACTAACAGGATTGAGGATTAGCAAATTCTGCGTAAGGCGTTGCAGATAATTGAAGCGACTTTGTCGTCGAGCGGGTGAGCGCGTTAGTCCGTGTGCCATGAACACGACCCACGTGCTGAACGCGGTGCGTGTGGATAGTCCAATTTGAAATGGAGGTACGGCATGCCGCGAAATGACGAAATGAAGCTCGGAGTATTCCTCGTTCAAGGGGGGTATCACGATTGTGCATGGCGCGATCCGAGTGTGCCAGCGAACGGCGGAGTTGATATCGACCATTATGCTCATCTGGCAGCACTTGCCGAAGGTGCGGCATTTCACTTCGTATTTCTCGCCGATAGCCCAAGCGTGTCAGAAGAAGATCATGCAACCACAGCTCGTATAAGCCGAAACGATAGCTTCGAGCCAATCACGCTGCTATCGGCGCTTTCATCCAGAACAAAACACATCGGCCTGGTCGCGACAGCGACTACAACGTACAACCAGCCCTATCATCTTGCACGCATGTTCGCCTCACTCGACCACCTGTCACGAGGACGAGCGGCCTGGAACATTGTCACCTCCTCAGGTAAATTTGAGCCCCCAAATTTCGGCGAAAGAGACCTTCCAGATCATGCCACGCGCTATGCTCGAGCGGAAGAATTCGTAGAAGTTGTCAAAGGACTTTGGGACACGTGGGAAGACGATGCTTTCATTCGCGACAAGCAAAGCGGTATTTTCGTAGACACGACGAAGCTGCATTTGCTGGGCCACCGAGGACACTGCTTCTCAGTCAGAGGCCCACTGAACATCGCGAGGCCGCCACAAGGGTATCCTGTGTTGGTTCAGGCCGGCGCATCCGATGCTGGAATTCGGCTAGCTGCACGGGTCGGCGAGGTCGTGTTCACAGCCGAACCTTCCTTGGAAAACGGTAAACGATTCTACGCAATTCTCAAAGAGAAAGCTCGCGCACTTGGGCGGGACGACGATCAGCTGCTAGTCATGCCGGGCATTATCCCCATCGTTGGAAGGACCAAGCAAGAAGCGTCTGAGAAGCTTCAAAGATTACAATCGTATACGCATAGTGACGTTCTAGTTGGGACGGCTGATCACTGGCTTGGATCTGTCACTGACCTGCGTTCAATGAATCTCGACTCATTAGTGCCCGAGTCCTTACCGGAGACGAATTTCATGCAGGGCCGTCAAAAGGTGCTCCTCGACTTGGCCGCACGCCAGAAATTCACTTGGAGACAACTGATGGGCTTGGTGTCGGACAGCCATGGCCATCTCATGATTGTCGGAACACCGGACGAAATTGTCGACGCTATGGTTGATACATTTGACCAACGTGCAGCTGACGGATTCAACGTGTTGCCGGCGACCGCTCCCGGTGCACTAATTGATTTTATTGAGCTTGTCGTTCCCGAATTGCGCCGACGAGGGAAATTTAGATCCGGATACGCCGGACAAACACTAAGGGAGAACCTCGGTCTCAAGCGGCCACTCAACCGGTTCATGTAGCCCAGTGCAAGTAGTCGTCGTCGCCTGTAAAAAGATGGCCAAGCCGTTGAGCGGGATTCGGGCTCCGCAGTTAAAAGCGGAGGCACAATTCAAACTACGCCGAGCCGATTACACACCGCTCACGGTCAATCTTGGGAAAAACCCATTTGGCACCGTTCGGCAAGCATAAACCGCATTGGACCGCTTCGCGGTAGGAGCGTGTTGCAGCTCTTGTAGCGTGCTTCACCCGGGCGCGTAGCTCGATTTCCAGAGAACGCTCGATTGCGAGACCATGGTGTGCCGGTTCAGGCGCCTTTCTCGCAAGGAGCTTCCCATGACTCCCCTTCATCAACGGATGATTGAGGATATGCAGGTGCGTGTCGTCTCACACCCAGTCCTCGTATCTTCAGCAGGTGTCTATGGTCGCATGCCATTTCGGCCAATCGCCGGATGCGGCGGGGTCCGAGCACATCCGGACTTACCAGATTTATCTGGTCGATCGTTAAGAAGCCGGATTGGGCTGATCTGGACAGTTGAATGTTGGCCAGAGAGAGGCCAGGAACAGGGACAAAAGTTCTCTGAGCCAAGCCAGGACACGGCGGAGGTTGTGGCCGACGGCTG
>Ga0315911_1000104_pt1 | contig 10623 bp, 6 predicted proteins | sample Edanod1MG_FD_207737 | JGI IMG/M metagenome (GOLD analysis project Ga0315911, IMG submission 207737) | Root nodule microbial communities collected in Santa Monica, California, United States - Edamame nodules 1 | ecosystem: Host-associated > Plants > Roots > Nodule | place: USA: California... | reverse complement strand
TACAACAAATAGCACTAATTTAATTTCTACTTGGCAATTAATGTGTCCATGCATGTAATCATGGTGGTTAAACTTCCCAAACAGTGCATATTCAAGTTTTTCTCTTTTTATTTATTTATTTATTGATCACTCAAAATTTACTAGTGTCCTGAAGCAAACAAGTGCAGAGAGATAGAAAAGAGGAAAAAATTTACTAGCCAAAGGACTGCTTCATGATCAAACTGGTCTGAACAGGTCTAGGTTTTAAAACTATGATTTCTCTATGAAAAGGACAAAATTTGATATGAAAAACAGCCTTAACTCGTGCCAAAGAGAGAAGCTAGTGCACAAAATGATTATGAGACTTAATAAAGTCAAGAACCATATGTATAATATATTCTAACTAGACTTTAAGATTAAATGAATGCAAAATACATAACTTGAAAATATTACCTGTCCCAGTCCTTGCATTGCAGACTGCCTGAACTGTTGCTGCTGAGCAAGAATTTGGTGGTGCTGCTGCTGTTGTTTAGGTAACTGCATGAGTTTCTGCCGTTGCTGCTGCTGCACTTGTGGCTGTTGTTGGGTTGTTTGTGGCTGAGGGGATGGAGTATTCATCATGTTTGTAGAAGACCTAGGTGAATTGGCATATGGGATTGGTGAAGCTGTTGTATTGTCAAAAGAAGTGGTGCTGGTTGCACCAGAAGGAGATGCTGCCGATCTTCCCAAAAGTTGTGATGCGGAGGAGGTCTGTAACAAGGAATTCTGGGCAGGCATGGTGTTTGATGAGAGTTGTGGTTGTGCAGTAGGGTCATTGACAATGACAGGAAGTGCATCTGCCAAATGCAATGGAGGTTGTGCAGGAGTGATGTGCCTCTGGTCTCCTGGTATCCGTAATCCATCACCTGCATTGACAGCAGAACGGAGTAGATTCTCTTGTTCTTGAATTTTGGCAGCCTGACCCTTGTCCAAAGTGGGGGCAATGGCTGGGCCTTGACGAGTTCCGAAGCAATAGGCTTTGCGAGTGTCAGCCAACACTTTTTCAGCACCTTCACAGGCTGCAGAAATCAGATCAAGACGGGCCTGGATAGATCATGGAGTCATATTAGGTTATTAGGTCATGGATGAAGCAATTTGAATTTAAAATTACCTTCAACTTTTCCATTTGCATTCCAATTGGGAGGTTTTGCATCCCCAGAAGCAATTGATCCCTCTTAGCAGTGTCGTCAGTCTCCATTTCAGGGAGTAGTTTGGAGGAAAGCATGACAGGCAGTATGGTAGCATTCTCAGCATTAACATTCTTGGGATGGACCACAAAGGCCTTGGACACCTTCTTAATGTCATCGACAATGTTGAAAAGCTCAAGGTTGACCATCGAATATTGACCCAGAATGTCTTGCCATTTGGGCGTGGAGTTGGTGCGACCGTAGGCCTCGAAATCTTCCAAAATACGGGAGATGGCTTTGAAGAGGCTGATAGCACGGGTCTTCACTTGCTTCAGATTCAGTTGCTGCTGCACTGCCTGGTTCAACCCCTCTCCTCCTCCCTCGCCCTCCATTGCTCTATTGCTATTGCCCCCAACCCCAACCTCTCTTCTCTTCTTTATACAAAACCAAACAATTCATAGATATGCGGATCAAGGAAGGTCAATATGTAGACACAACCTAAGGACTATTTTTAATTCAGTTTATTTCATAAAAACATAGCAAATAAAACAATACAAAGTAAACAAAAAATAGAGTTGTAGTCAGTTGATGAATACTAAAGAAATGCAGAGAAAATGCCCAAAAACCAAAAAATTGCTAGTCCTTCAGGATTGAAACAAACAAAGCTTCAAAAATCATTGCACAGTCAAGCAATAAGTTCTATTCCAATTTCTCAAGATAGCCCCCATCACACCACCAAAACTCCTAAACTCATAGTTCAACCAACCAATTTCTGAAAAACTTTATACACCTTCAGTTTTCAATTTCAAAACATATAAACACTCTTAAAAAAAAAAACAAAACAGAAGCTATTAACTTCTCAGTTTAGACATGACCAGGACCAGGTCATTGCTTGGACCTGTTCCTCATCTCATTCCTTCCCTTCACACCCTACCCCACCAACACCAAGCACATAATAGTAATATCCACCTTAATTAGCTTCTCTGCAATTTGCACTGTGGAACCAAACCAACCAAACCATTCACTCAACATGAAGAACAAGAAGCCACAGTTATGTCTTTCTCTTTCTCTCATCATCACATGCTTCTCTTTCCACACTTCCCTTGCTGCTTTGAGCACCATCTCAGGAAACCAATCTCTCTCTAGGGATGAAACTCTTGTCTCCCAAGGTGACCACTTCAAATAGGGTTTCTTCACCCCAGGTAACAACTCTAACAAATTCTACATAGGCATGTGGTACAAAAAGATATCTCAGAGAACCTATGTTTGGGTAGCAAATAGAGACCAACCAGTTTCTGATAAGAATTCTGCCAAGTTAACAATATTGGATGGTGATTTAGTGCTTTAGAGCAGTCAAAAAATCTAGTTTGGTCAACCAATTTGAGTTCTCCTAGCTCAAGTTCTGTTGTAGCTTTGCTTCTAGATACTGGGAATCTTATATTAAGCAATAGGCCTAATGCATCAGAATCTGATGCTATTTGGCAGAGTTTTGATCACCCCACAGATACATGGCTTCCTGGTGGTAAGATAAAATTGGATAACAAAACAAAGAAGACACAATATTTAACTTCATGGCAGAATAGGGAAGATCCTGCACCGGATTTGTTCTCTCCTGAACTAGACCCTGCAGGACGCACTGCATTTTTTTTTTTGATCCGCAAAAATAATATTATATATTAGATAAGTTTCAGTACAAGTCATACTGTGATTTTTACAATCACCAATGAAGTCTCCCATGTGGAGGTTTGGTTCCCTAATACAAAACTAATCATGATGGATTAAAGAACCAAAACTCTAAGTATATATTGATGATCCCTATCTGTGGAGCTATTTTCCACTAATTACAAAACCCTTCTCTGATATGACTTGACCATTGATGGAAAGGATAGTCGAATCCTTTTTCTTGGTTCCTTAACCAGCTCCAGCAAAAGAAAATGGCATCATCCAGTATCTTACTAGTTTTGGGGCTATTGTTTGAAAATACGATTCTGTTTCTATGGTTCCATATACTCCATTGATGCAGGACGCACTGCATATTTGATTCTTTGGAACAAATCTGAACAGTATTGGGCAAGTGGTGCTTGGAATGGACACATTTTAGTCCAATGAGAACGAAAGCTACTTCACCTTTCAGTCCAATGAGAACGAGAGCTACTTCACCTACTTCTTGTATAACTCCTCTACTATCTCTCGTTTTTTTATGGATATCTCCGGGCAGATCAAACAACTTACTTCTGCAACTGAATAATCAGTTAGTAACATGTCAATCTCACTGCCCTCCCAATTCCTCAACCCCTTATTTACAGTAGTGAAAAGGCACATACAGTTATATCTATAGTAGTTAAAGGGATAAAATATGTAAAACAAATATGTAAACCAAAATGGGGCATCCTTCTTATTAGATATTGCCTAACTAGCATGTGCATTAGTATGCCTTTCTAATTATCTTACCCACTTCACTGTTCCCTTTTGGTACATAACTTTAATACCCTTGGTCCCTAACATAACATCATCAAAGAAAGTAACAATCCTTCTGAGCAGTGCAAGACAATTGAAGCAGCAAGAGTAAATATGACATACCAAGGTCATATTTTTCCTAATTTGACCAAGGTGTGCAGCACCAAAATAGTGAACACAAGGATTGTGAGGCAAGATATAATAACTTTAGGCAAAGTGAATTTCAAAATATAATCTAAATGCAGTTACTTAAAGCAAATCAACATCTTAGTGGGTGGGCAGAACAATTTTTTTGTCAAACCACAATGTGCTATGAAGTAGGAATGTAGGATAATTCAGACCTGTAAGAATTTTTATATATAAATCTAGTTTGGTATCACAAACCTTCACATTGACCTAGTATTAGGTATCCTGCATATCCAGTAAGAAGGATTTTCACAATTCCAGAAACCCACACAAACACTACACTCCCAACCTCTCTCCTTTCTTTCACCATGAAAACCCATCAACAACCAAGACTGAAAACCAAAACTAGCACAGTAGCACCAGAAAACAGAACCCAAAAAATCAAGCTAAGAACCCAAATCATTCAACACACACCAATCATTTAAACAGCATCCAAATCAACAACAATAGAGAAGATTCAATTCACAGAATATTGAAATTAGAGAATGAGATTGAAATGTAGAATACCTAAACAGCAGTGATTGAAACCGAAGACCAGAGAGATTAAATGGAGAGGAAACGATTCCAAAAGAGAGAACGAGATTGCAACCGAAGAACAGAGAGATTGATCGGTAAAATCCAGCCCAATAGAGAGCAGAACGAAGGGGAGCGATATGTTCTTGTGTTACGAGAGAAAAGTCAGAGAACAGGGTTTCGTGCAGTCAAGAGTGTAGGACATGACTGTCATTTTCAAATTTTCATAAGGGTATTATTGTCCATCTAAAAATATTTCACATACCCCCTTCAGAATTGGAGAAACTGAAAACTGTAGCTTCACTAGAAGACCAACTGCTTTTGACTTCTCTAGAAGAAGTTATTTGATAAAACTACTATTGGCATTGTAAAAGATAAATATTTATTTATAAATAATAAATAATTATTTATATATAAGTTATATTATAATTAAAAATATATAATAAGTAATTATATTTTGAATGTATAGTAAATAATTTAAATCATGATATGAAATTTTTTTATTAAAAATATAGATAGATAAAAAAGAAGTAATTTGAAATGATTGAGATAATTGTTTTTAACTAATTATAAAAATAACATGGGTTTTTCTTCGTGCACCCGGTCTTTTTCTCGTAGATTTTGGACAATTTCAACATTTTTTTTCCGTAAAGCTCATACGATTTACGAATTTGTGCAAATCCGTACGAATCCATACTATATTATAAAATAATTAGTACGACACTTTAACCAAGTGATTTAATAGGCCAATTCTATTATAAAATAATTAATGTCGTTATATATAACATTAAAATTTCTAATGTATATTGAATACTCATATAAGTTTACATAATAAATTTTGTAACAATTAATTTTAATATAATAATGTACTTTTTTACATATATAAATTTTAAATAAAAATCATAGTTTTAATAATGTATTTTTTACATATATAAATTTTTATTAAACCTATTATTTTTATTTGCAATTTATATATGTAAAAAAATATATTATTAAATCAAAATTAATTGTTACAAAATTTAGTATGTAAACTTATATGTGTATTAAATATATATTATAAATTTTAGTGTTATATATAACGATATTAATTATTTTATAACATAATTGATCTATTAGCTCAATTGGTTAAAGCATTGTGCTAATAACGTGAAAGTCACATGTTCGAGTTGGGGTTAGATAGTGTTGTTGATATTGTGTTGATTCGTTCACTCAAGTTCAAACTTGAATTTCGATTCATCTAATCTAATCAATGAGATCAAAAAAGTTTTGTTTTGTTTGTCAATTGATATGATCCACAAAACTAATACACATCTTCCACTTGTTAGATCAAGTTTTTTTATTCTCTCCATGGCTGTAGCGGCATAACATAATATGACCATGAGATATTATTATGAGTGAATAGTCACTTTTGTCCCTGAATATGTAATTTGCTGAAAATAGCTTACGTGACACATAGGAACCAATTTATCACTGAAATAATTATCAACATGATCATCTCTAATTATCAACATAGAGACATATTTGTCATATAATATTTTATTGACTTTTTGTCTTCCTACTTCGCTAAAAATGCGTCTCTGAAAGATATAAAATTTAGTCCCCAAAAATGTAAAAAGTGCAAAAAATATATATGAACGTTAATTTTTGTTCGTCACTGTTAATAAAATAGTCAAGATTCGAAGAAGTGGAATATAGGATATATTTATCTTTTATTTATAGTAGATTGTGACTAATTATTATAATTTAAAAAAATTTATAATGATTGGTACATAATTACAGTGTTTATTTTGATAAACTAGTACAATGTTTATTTTAGATAATTTATATTGTGACAGAAAAATTATGGTTGATAATCAATATTATCATTATTATTATGTTTGTTTTAAATTATGTTTGTCAATATATTTTTTTAAGTGATTATTGTAATGTTATGTTTGTAATGATAAAAAATGACGAAAATTTATCCTAAAATTATATTTTACCCTTAAAATTAGTGCAATAGAAACATACTGATATTAGGTTAAAAAAATTACTGATATTTTCCTCCAATAAAAAAATATTGACATTTTCGTCCAACAAAAAATTACTGACATTTACATCCAAAAATGGTATCTTACTGACATTTTTGTCTAATCTTGTCAGCATGACCACGTTAGCAATCATTTCAGAGACACATTCGTTCTTCTGTGCCACGTATACTATTTTATTAATAGTGACAGACGGAAGTTAACGGTCAGATATATTTATCGCACTTTTTACACTTTCGGGGACTAAATTTTGTATTTTCATCTTTTAGGGGTGCATTTATGAGCGAATTACACATTTAGGGACAAAAATGACTATTTACCCTAATTCTTATTTAGCCTCCCTTTTTGTTTAAACTCTTAATGCCAACCAATAATTAAAAACTGCTTTAAGATCCTGGAAAAACTATATGGTAGGGAATTACAAGTTGTTCCCATGTTTGACTTTCACATAACAGACTTGTCATTGGATATGATAAGAGAGGTCTGAGTCCTTGACACCATTGTCCTTAACACAAGTTATTTTAGAAAGAGCATTGGAATTCAAAAATTTGGTTGGCAAGCAAGAAGTTATGAAGGTTGGGGAATAAGCAAGGAACTATAGATTCCAAAGATATGATCAATATATCAAATCTTCGATCTCTCAGGTTTGCGTCCTTGACACATTCATTGGAATTCTGAGATCCCTTAGGTTTGTGTCCTTTGATCCTAACACAAAGTTCTATATACCAAATCGAAGATAATTCAGTATAGATTCCAAATATATGGTCAATATCAATTTTTGGGGTTAAATACCCATTCAATTTTAAAAGGGAACACAATGGTGTTTTTGGGGTTTACATCAAAGAGATGTCATTTCAAAATTCCAATCACGCCAATTGATTAAGGTTCAATGAAGGTCACAAAAATAAAGTCTATTTTATAAAAAGACAACTTTTACAACGTCTCATTTTCAATGGTTTTTCAAAGAAAGAGTAAAACCATCCAATAACAGTACCCAAATCATAAGAGATAATAAGAGAGACTCAAACTAACTAGGAAAAGGCAAGGAAATCATGGTTACCTCGAAGAAACCACGAAAGGAGGGTTGAGAGCTTCGTTCTCTACCGAATCCTCAAGGTGGGTTTTGAAGATTCTGCTTCGATTAAAGTGTTCCTCTATGTGCGGTGATCTAGTGGCAAGCAACGACGGCTCGTGGCAATCACTGGTGGTCGTGGGTGGTGGATGAGGGGTTTCTAGGGTTTGAGTGAGGGTTTAGAAAAAGAGATAGGTGAAAATCATATTTTTGACGTTGAAGAACGTATTTATAATCATAGATTTCACTTAGCGAGATGAAATTCAATTTTTGGAGATGAGTGAGACATTTTCACGCTGACCGAATTATTTGCTCTATGTGGAATTGCGCTTAGCACACTTGTCTCCCTAAGCGAGATGTCCAAAGGTGTTATTTCACAAATCCCAATGGTCAAAACATGAAGATGTGGGTTATAAACCTGCAATCCAAGTTTAAAGGCGATCCAATGGTTAACGAGTCCAGAATTGTTGTTTTACCAAAATAGGTTTTGGTCAATCTCATAATCACTCAGTTCCAACATAGCACAATCAAACTTCACATAATCTAACATCCACACCAAGTAGTCGCACAAGGACACAACAGTTCAACTAATCCAAATTAATCAAGTAATAAAAAAATATAAGAAATACATTAAACATTTATTTTCAATTATCTAAATTTAAAGGCGTTACACATAATACCTAGCCTACTTCGTAGCCAGACGATCAACCAACACAGTAGCAGAATCCAAATGGTGGAGGTTGTGTAGTTAGTTCGTTTAACAAAAAAGGGAGTGGGACTGGAGTCATTCTGGAAAGCTTAGATGAAGTTATCCTAGAGCAGACTTTAAGGTTCAAATTTGAAACCACAAATAACCAAGCCGAGTATGGAGCTCTGTTAACCGGATTGAGATTGGCCAAGGAAGTAAGGGCCAAATATTTAAGATGTTGGAGGGATTTCAAACTTGTCACTGGTAAGTTAAACAGAGAATACCAAACCAAAGATTCATAGATGACAAGATACTACCACATAGCTACTCAGCTCAAAGAGGCCTTTGTTTAAGTCAAAATTCAGCATATTTCCCAAGAAAACAACGAGCGAGCTGTCTTACTATCAAAGCTTGCTAGTACGAAGAAGAAAGGACAACATAGGATAATCAACCAAGAAACCATCTCATAATCAAGCCTAGTAGTGACTAGTGTGACTCCTGCCAACCAAGAATGAATAATTAAAATTTAGGACTTCCTGGAGAAAGGCTCACTCCCAGATAATCCAATGGCATCAGAAAAGCTCAAAAGAAAAGCTAGGTACTATGTAATAGAAGGCGAAGACCTATACAGAAGAGGCTTCACGATACCCTTATTAAAGTGTATAACCAGAGATTAATCTGAGTATGTGATAGAAGAGATGCATAGAGGAATATGTGGAATGCAGTTAGGGTCGCGGTAGTTGGCAACCCAATTCCTCAGGGTTGGATACTACTAACCGACAATGAGAAAAGATTGCACAGATTATGTGATAAAGTGTGAAGAATGCCATAAATTCAACAATGTCTCCCACTTGTTTGCCAAAGAGTTACACAACATAATAACACTATGGCCCTTTTCCATTTGGGGAGTAGACATAATCGGTCCTTTTCCCATATCAAATGGGCAAGTGAAATACCTCCTAGTGGGCATTGATCACTTCACCAAATGGATAGAGGTCGATCCCATCACCAATATCTCGGTAGCCAATGTCTGGAAGTTCATTTGGAAGAACATTGTATACCACTTTAGAATCCCTAACACTTTGATCTCAGTCAATGGAACACAATTTGTTGACAAAGGGGTTGAAAAATTCCTCAAGAGCCTAGAGATCAAACACAGAGCAACCTTTGTAGAACACCCGCAAAGTAATGGGCAGACTGAGGCAGCCTATAAAGTCATACTCGAAGATCTAAAGAAGCAAGTAAAAAAGGCTAAAGATAATTGGGCTAAAGAACTACCAGTCATCTTATGGGCCTACCATTTCTCCCCACAATCAACAACAAGAGAAACCCATTTTCGCTTATCATACGAATCAAATGCAATTATACTGATAAAAGTGGGTGAACCGTCACTTCAAAATGTGGACTTCGTAGAAGAAGAAAACAATGAGATACTAAAGGAAGCTTTGGATGTAGTTGAAGAGATCATTAAAAAAGTCCATATAAGGGCCAAATTATACAAGAGAAGGGTAGAAAAAAGATGCAACAACAGAGTCAAACGAAGAAGATTCCTTAAAGGTGGCTTTGTACTAAGAAAATGTGGAAAAGCCCAAAAGATCCCAGAGAAAGCAAACTAGTAGTGAACTGGGAAGGTCCCTTTAGGGTTATCGAAGTAATAAAAAATGGGGCATACCAACTAGAACACTTATCCGGGAAAGAAATTCCAATAACTTGGAATATCACTCATCTCAAGTTTTATTATAGTTAAGCCTATAAATGGTAATATACTCTTTTTCCTACTCTAACATTTTTGCCAAGAGGTTTTTTGTTAGAGAGGTTTAAATGAGGCACACCTATTCTACACAATCAATAAAAGTATTTTTTTAATCATGAATTATTGGCTTTATAAATTCGAGTAGAATTAAATTCCTTCAACTAAAGACCAAAACTTGAAGCATAAGACCAAATGTTTGCCTTGCTATCAATGGACCAACTATCAAAATCAGCTAAACATAGATCGTAGATAACTTAGAAATTTGGCTAAGAGAAGACTGAAAACACAAGTTACTCAGTTAAACTAGACCAGGGATAACTTAATTCAAGTGGCTAACAATTGACTGAAAAGAACTAAGTTACTCGGCTAAAAAACCGACGCGAAACTAAGCTATAGAACTTAAAATGTAAAGCACTCGTTCAAAAACAAAATCGAAAACTCCAAACAAAATCAAAGGACAAAAGCAAAATGTAGAAAGCATTTTTTATTCCTAAAATAAAGGAACCCTATTTGATGGGTTGAGTCCTACGCCTTTACAAAAAGGAAACAAAAAATAAATTAAGACAAATCGAACACCTCCTTTGCAGGCATGTCAACTTCAATGACTAACTCCCCTTGACAAGTAACATCCTTGTCAACATTAAAAAGGGAAGTGTCAGCATCTTTGAAAAATACTTAACTTGAAGAAGTGCCTTATTGAACCCGACCTCATTAGTCTTCATAATCTTGGCTTCGACCTCCATCTTCTCAGTAGTAGCTTTAGAAAGAGCAAACTATTTGTT
>Ga0315911_1000103_pt1 | contig 10643 bp, 4 predicted proteins | sample Edanod1MG_FD_207737 | JGI IMG/M metagenome (GOLD analysis project Ga0315911, IMG submission 207737) | Root nodule microbial communities collected in Santa Monica, California, United States - Edamame nodules 1 | ecosystem: Host-associated > Plants > Roots > Nodule | place: USA: California... | reverse complement strand
TTTGGTGCTTCTCATAGACGTGTAATTCTGGTTTCATGCCACATAGTTGAGACCCTCTTGGCACTATTAGGCTTCCACTGCCACAACATCCCTCTTGGCCATTTTTATAATTTCTGTTTCAGTTTCTGAAAATGAGCCTCAATAGGGTGTTTCACAAATTGGCTTTTTTCTCAAATTAAGCAAACAAAAAAGCCCTTTGATCCGCGAGGTTAATTTATCAGAATTCAAAGAGTACGTGGTTAAATGCCACCGACTAAATTCACTTCTATTTCATCATCTTTGTGATTTTGCTTTGTTTTTATTTGTTAAGGTTCTTCCACATGTTGATGTATGTGGCAAACTACCACTGAAATCCGGTGCACCTTTTGAGTGTTAAGCATAAATATAATGCTCAGTTTCTTATTTAGTTTTTATATATAGATGGGCATCATGTGCCTAAAGGTTAGATTTATTATTTCACTTTATTTTTAGTTTCTTGTTTCACATTAAAAATAGATATTTAACATGTTTTCTGTTATGCTTTAGCCATTAAATTTATTCTTTGAATTTAATGATGATGTACTAATAACAATAAAATAATTTTATAATATTAACTAGTCAAATATATGATTATAATTTTTAAAATAATTATTATAAAAATTAATAAATTTATTATATATCAAAATTTATCATTAAATAACAATATAAAATTATTATCATTACATATAATATTTTCCTTGACCTCTTTCCAATGCAAAATTGACACATAACGATTTATATTTTTCATACTAAAAAGATATTTACATCAATTATGTCACGATTGAGACACATGTAAATAAAGTAATATGTAAAATTTAAACTAATAATACATATTAAAAAAATCATATTATATATCTTAATTACAAAAATGAGAAGTTGAGCAAATTAAATAACAAGAACGCATATATAAATCTTATACATGGTTTTCATTTGTTTTTTTTTTCAGAAAGTATTTTTAATGAAGAATAAAAATAAAAATATTTAAATTTTAAATAAATGGTCAAACTGATTGTTTGTCACCAACATATTCCACCAAATTGATTTGTTTTCCATTAACTCTTGGCTTCTTTGATTTTATAACTTCTACTGATCCAATTCATCAATATTTTCAGTTAACTTGGTCGATCTGATTATTTTTTTAATCCTTAGATGCATCACTACAAAGAAAAAGAAAATTATGAAATCTCAATAATTTGTAATGAAACAAAAATTCATTCCAAAACCATGATAATCAGTCTAATTCTTCAAGTTTCTCTGTGGGCTGTGGAAATTAATGGATCAAAATTCTTACTCTCTTAACTCAATGGACAAGGTGGAAAAGTTTTAAGTGGTAAATTTTCAATTGTTTCACCCCAAACAAAGGATGGTCACATTGTCACAATATACAATTTATTATCCCAAACAATTATGATCCTCCACTAATTATAGAGAAAATATAACACTACTTACAGATTCTTTTCTTTTTATATTATATTTTACACACATAAAAAGTGCACAATCAATTTTTAAACAACTTTGAACTTTTAGAATGTGTCTTGTTTGTCAGTTAATTTGGATAACCCCTAACGTTTCATTCACGCGTTTCAAAGCAATGAATAGAGAAGCAAGTATACAGGTAGATCCAAAAAAACGTGGATTACATTCAAATCTAACGTTTTTCCAAACACACCTTTAGTAGTATGATCTTCTTACATCTTTAGGGTTATGGCATAAACAAGCTAATACATGTGTCGCTTACTTTTTTAAAATATAAAAAATTTAAAAATACAAAAACAAATTAACTTTTACATAACAAAATAATAAAATGTTTTTAACCAATATAAACTAAAATAAAAAAAAATATATAAGTTGTCATCTATATTACAAAATAGCAAAATATAATAAGTAATCAACAAATAAAATAAAGGTGACTCAATTTTAATAATAAATTTAAAACAAAACTCAAGGTACATAAAATATTAATCTCAAAATCAACATAAATAACACATGCAATATTAAATTTATCATTTACAAAATAATAATTATAAAAGGTAATTAGTAAAAACATAAATTGGGCCAGTAGAAAGGCTCAACATCTAACGAGGTAGCCTATATTGTGCTAGGGAAAAAAAATTGAGTCAAGCCCAACCAAAGGCATTTATATCCACCACAGTTTTCATTTTCCATCTTGCACCTCCCAAAAGAGTCTAGCTAAATAAAATAACCCTTTTTAATTGATGGATCTCTCCGTTTCAGAAATAAAAATAAGAAAATTGAATCATTCCTTTTTATTTTTTTTCAAATTGAATAAATGTTAGTTGGATGAGACACCTCTATTATGAAATGATTATTTTAAAATATAATATTTTTTCAGAATAATTATTTTTTTATATTCCAAAATACTTATTTCGAATATGATTTTTGAGTTCTGGAATAGAATAAATATTCCTATAAGAAAAACTATATTATTTAATAGCTGTTTAGGAAAAGTATTCTATCATGAAATAACCATTTTGAATTTAATGTTGGTTGATTAGAGCTATAGAAACTCATACCCAGAATTCCCGATGATAAAAAAAATAGTGATTATATCTGCACATTCCCGTTAAATGACTTTCACTGTTGTGCGATCTTCGTCGTTCTTGGCGTGCGCAACCATGGCAGCATCGCCCGTGACTGTCGTTAAGTCATAATCGCATGTGAACTTCCCATTCTTCTTTTATTCTTTGAACTGGAATCAAAATTAAAATTCCTTTTGATCTTCCCTTTAAGAATCCCAACACTTGCACATGGAAGACGAGGTGCTTGGGGGGCACAGTGAGGTGCTAGGGCTCAAGGAAATAGTTGTTCTGAAATGAGAGGTGCAGAATATGAATGTCCTATGTTCAAACATGAATTTTCATAACCCAACCTAACTCATTAAACATTAAACATTTAATATTAAATAGAAAATCAAGCACATCCTCATTTCCCACGAGGTCCGATTTATATATTCTGGTAGAGTAGTTCAAACTCGCAAGAGACCGTGGAACACACTTGTTCTATTACACTAGGTTTTTTTAGCTAAAACCGAGTAAGCAACCATTGGCAAATTGCACCCTCGTTTCCCACGCTTACCAGCTGGTAATAGGATAAGATGATGAGTCTATTTGCTATGTTGTTCTTTTTAGGGTTAACGGGATTTTTTATCTATTATGTTTTTGGAGTTGTTTTGTTTTAGTATATTAGATTATAAAAAATTTATTATAGTTCTTTATGTTTTTAAAATATATTGTTTTGGTCATTTTTTAAATTTTAAAAAGGATTAAAATGATATATTTTAAAAATATAAATGACTAGAATGAAATTTTTAAAATCTAATACATAAAATTGAAATAACTGTGACATATAATAGACCGAAAGTGACATTAATTCATTTTAAAATTGTGGCAAAGATGAAAGCGGGGGAGTGATTCTTTTGGATCCACAGCTAGAGGTAGAGCGATAGAAGGAGGAGGAGTTCACCCATTGTGATTAAAAATAATTGGTGAATGAAATTATTATCGTTTCAAATAAAATAATAATAATAATAATAATGAGAGTGAAGATTATTATTTGGGATTTCAAATCCATATTTTCTTCATTTACTTAGTAATTTTTAATGTTCCTGTGTTAACTTAATTATCAAATGGGCTTAACTCATTTGTTGAGTAAGGGTGTGTAAATTGTTATAAATTCTCTAACATTGTCTTCAATTTTTATATATAAAAAATAATGTCAACTTAACTATTTTTAAATTTAAAGCATGAATAGATACAAATATTTCTAACAAAAAATTGAAAAAAATATTAATATGATAAATTTTAAAAAATATAAAGGAGCAAAATGAAACTTTTAAAATATAATATTCTGAAACAATTGCAAAACATAAGGGACTAAGAGTAACATTAAATCATTCTAAAATTTTAAAAGTTAAAGGTTAATAGAATACTAACATTTTTGACGAAAAATTGAAAAAATGATCAAAATGATATATTTCAAAAACATAAAATGATCAAATGAAAATTTTAAAATTTAATATACCAAATAAAACAATTGTGAAACATAATAAATTAAAAGTGATATTAAACCTTCCTTTTATATAGCAAAAAAACACTTTTAAAAATTTATTTATTTAATTTTCCATATGTTTGTTTCAGCTTTTAAAAATAATTAATTAAAAAAGAATAAAATTTAATTAAAATCAGGAACCATTTCACGTAACTTTTCATAAAATTAATTATTTTTAAAAAAATATTTGTATAATTATAAACAAATACATACATTATTACGTACACTAGCTTAAATGTAGCTTACTTATTGTATCCTTGTTACTGAATATAAGATTTTTTTTATAAAAATATTGTTTATTCTTTTAATAAGATATTTTTCAAGTTATGTTAAGTATTAATTATTTTTAAACAAAAATATCAGTAATTAATTTACAATATAAATTAATAAGATGAATTTTTTTATAAGAATCAAAGAAAAATACTAATACACATTAATTAATTAATTAAGTAAAAAGTCAAAAGTCAAAAGAATGACTAGTACCAATCATTTTAAGAATAATTTTGAAAAAAATAATACAAATTTCTCATAAATTTAAAGATAAATTACAAATGATTCTCCTAAAGTTTAAGAAAATTACACATATTTTTCATTTTTTTGTAAAATCTATACATGACTACCTAAAGATTAAAGAAAATATACATGACTCCTCTCTTAAAAACTTACACAAACCTCTAAATGTTATCTAAACATTTGACAATAACAAATAAATTGACAATTTTAATAAATATGAAAATATTCAAAACCTATAAAAAATTGTCTAATTTTTATTTTTACAAAATTTAAATATATTACTTTTTGGTTCAGAGTTAGTTTAATGTTATTTGAACTTACATCCAAACTTTTATGTATGTTGTTACAGAAAATATTAGATTTTTTAACTTTTTTACATTAGTCATACATATAACTGATGTAAAAAAGTCAAAAAATCTGGTTTCTATAACAACATACATGCACGTTCTAGTAACTTGAACCTAATTTTGGGTCAAAAATTAACAGATTTAAATTTTGCAATGATGAAAATTAGACAAAAAAAATTGTGACAAAATTTCAAATATTTTTATTTATGAGAACGAAAATCATATTTTTATATTTTTAATGAAAATTATTTCTATTGTCAAATGTCTAAATCATATTTTGGGAGTTTTTTTATGTTTTAAAAATAGAAGAAAGACATATGTAATTTTCTTAAAGATTATGAGAGTCGTGTAATTTACTTTAAATCTAATACTGCAAACTAAATTAACCATATTTTTTTAAAAAAATGTGAATTAATTAAAATCTTATATTTAGGAATAATGATAATATTAATATATATATATATATATATATAATAAATAGATAGATAGATATAGATAAAAAATATGGTAGACTAATTTTTTAATAATTATTAAAATATATCTAAATAAATAAGAAAAGTCATGTTATATGTCTACTTCAATTAGTTAAACATAATGTGTGGGTTATTGTGAATCTTCAATATTTATTTTTTATTTTTATAGATAAAAAATATATATATTTAATAAGTAGATAAATATTATATTTATTAAATTTCTTTAATAGTTTGATTTTACAGGAAATTTCTTTAACAGTCATAAATACTATATAAATTAATACAATTAAATATTTAAATTTTTTGATTTGTAAAAAAATATATAAAAAGTTTACAATAAACTCTTACTCCATGTTCAATCAAGTGAATTTGGGCATTAAATACATACATTAAAATATTTTCTGGTTTGTGTGCTTATTTTTTTTCTTTCTAAAATGTAAGAAAAAGCTAATCTCGTTTCATGGAAGGAAAATTTACTGTCCAGCATTTTCTTTGTTTTTGGTTGGAGAACTTCAGTACTTAGAGGCTGTATTTAGTCTCAACTAATATGTTTATTAAGCCTTGAAAAATTAAAATTAAAATTAGTCATATTATTTTTGGGTATAAGGGGAAAACAAAAAAACCAAAACAGAAATTACATCCTTAGAAATTAAATTAGTCATCATCTAATACAATTTTACCATATAAAAAGTTCCACACAAAAAATTGCTCGAGAATAATTAGTAAATAATCATGCTATAGAATACAGATGGATTTTGCATGAAATTCATGAATGCCGAGTTGCTTCTTAACCATACATATTGGTGGGACCATACAAAGATATTTGTACAACACAAAAATACTCCTTTTTTTTTTATGTAACAATACCAAAATACTGAAGTAACATGAAAATAAAAGTAAATATAGTATAAATTTGAACAACTAGGATTGGATTAGTGGTAGTTTTTATTTTATTTTTAAGTAACATGTATAATGTCACAAGTTCTAATTTCAAATTGACTATTACACACAAAAAAGTAAGTATAAAATTTGATTTATACTTTATTTTTCATACAATTATACTCTTTTTTTATAATATAAATTCTAAACTATAAATAATAGATTATTTTATTTAAATATATTTTTAATTTCCGTAATTTTTCTATTTTGAGTTAGAGGAGTTCGTAACCATTAGATATTGGTCTTTAGAGAACCACTTGAAACCAAAATACAAACATGTCAAAATGAAATAAATTGTAGTAATTTTAAAATTAGATATATTCAAAACTAAATTTTCACAACATAAATACAAAAATTTAAATTAAAAAAAAACTAAGAATATATTTTAATCATAATTATCTCTTTCCCTATCAATTTAAAACACACGTCATTATTAAAAATTAATGCCATGACTTTCCAACTATACAATATATATTATAGCTATGATGAACTAGACATCAAAGTAAATTTTTAACTTTTTTTATTATTTGACGGTTTAGTAAATAAATTTTTTTAATAGTTTATAGTATTTTTTAAAACGTTAATTTATATTTTTTATATATATTTTTTTATTCTTAATATTTATTAATTATTTTTATTACTCTTTTTAAATAAATTTAATTTTATTATGTTTATGTCATTTTATATTTTTTAATTATTTTAACAACTAATTTTATTAAATATTTATAATTTAATAAGCTAATTTTAACCTATAATGTAACTAACTTACAACTAATTTTTCCAACATAACCATATATATTACTATACTATGTAACGATGGCTTTCAAGTCAGCATTTTGAATATTAAGTCAACATTTTGAATAGACTTTACTTAATTTTTAAAGATTTCTTTTGGTCATGTCCAACACCATTTGAAAACCACTAAAATTGAATGATTATTTTTAAAAATAATATAAACTTAACCAAACAAACAGCAATTGACATCAACACCTCCATTCCATTAACTGCCTTCTATTTAACTATCCAGATTCACGATGAGCTGAAACCACACTTGAAAGGTACAAAATGGGATTTGGCAAATTTGATCAGAAATCAAGCAAATGTTTCCCTGGGAGTGGGTAACGCATTGAAACAAAAAAAAAAAACTCAATCATAAACCACAAATTACATATAAAAAGAAACTCCAATAGAAGAGATTTGATTCTCATTATTATCATTCTACACATAAAATATAAAATTGTTTTTTTTTTATCATTCAGAAAAATAAAGAAAACAAATACTAATTCCTAGCAAAAGAAATTCGCATGGCATCAGCTACTAGGGCACTAAAGATAGCTCTAGGGCAAAATTCCCAAATAAGAAGAGAAACATTTAAAGAGGTTGACTTGCAAGGTCTTACTAACAGACCATGAATAAGATTGATGAGACATCCATGGGGATTAAACATTTAAACTTCTTTTAACACATTAAAATGTGAAATATTTACTAATATTATTACTAATTAATTTTTATAAAAGAAATTGATTAATATATTTTTTTACTCATATTTTTTTATTCACAAAATTCAAATTTCACACTAATATTAATATGTGCTAGTATATTACTGACTATTCAACAATGTACAGAAAATACGACTATTAAAGTAGTAGTACTGTATCATTTAATAATTATTATTTAAAGTAATAAAATATTTAAACAATAAGAATAGTAATATTTGAAGGCAAAATATTTGACCTTTGACTTGATTAGTTACTATATAAATATGTATGTATACGTTAAAGACATGAACCGGGGGGTAAGAAATTAATAAAGTTAAAGGTTCAGGAACGAACGAAAAGGAAATCCAAAGATGGCACATTCCTCGATCGTCGTTACTCTGAGCCAGAACTTGTTTAAAAGGAACCTCACCTGTGTAAAAATTCACGCTCATTCTCCTTCTTCTTCTTTCGGATCTCGTTCTCTTTCTCTTCCTTCCTTCTCCTTCTCTCAGAGAACAACACCTCTCTCTCTCACCGCCTCCTTCTCCTCTCACACCGCCATGGGCGAGACTTCCGCTCCCGCCGCCGATGCCGGAATGGACGCCGTCCAGCGCCGTCTCATGTTCGAAGACGAGTCCGTTCCTCTCCTTATTCATTCGTTTTTCAATTACTTCTTTTTTGCCTGATTCTTATCTGTTTTTGTAATTCGCGTTTCCTGTGGTTTTGTTGATTCATTGATTGATTGATCGATCGATCTCCGATTTGGTTGTTGAGAATGGAAATGCGTGTCTGCGTGTTTTGTTGGGCTGTTCATTTCTCGGTCAACTAATTCATTTATTTTTATTTTTTTAAAATTTAGTGTTGTCGGATTGCAATTGTATGTGATGTCTGCGTTCGCAAGAGTTGACTGTAATGTTTTCAGAATTTTTTGACTCCGGTGCTCAATCATGGCATAAAATATATTCAAATGTTGAATTTTCCGACCATAGAGGCTGCTTGTTGTTGCTAGGAGTCTCAAAGAGACTAACACTGGCGGCTGCTTTTATTTTTGTTTTGTTTAAGCAGTCATATGACAGTTTTAAGGGTCTTTTTTAGGGGATGGCACTCCCGTCTAAGGCAGGGAAACGCTTACATTTACCTTGTCTCAAGGAGACGTGTGAGACTCAAATCTGCGACCTGGCAGATGCAAGACCCTGTCTTGTTCTATTTGACCAACCCTTATTAAGGGTCTTTTTCTAATGAATTTTTCGGATAAAAAACCGGAGGGGATGAGCTGGAATCAATTAGGCCTTAAAGGTGTACCTGAGCCACTGTCAACATGAAGTGCTAATGCAGTGCCTGGCCTTAGCCCTTCAGGTGTGGCTTTTACAGTTTTCTACATTGATGCTGGCTTCTTGCAATTGTTTTAGTTAGGAAAAAAATGTCGAGCATCAATCCCAGTTAAAGTATTGATTTGCAAGATGAATTATGGTTAACTGAACTTCTGTTTCTGTTTTTTGTTTTAATTGTTCATTGAATCTCTTTGGTACAGGTTCTGCCTTTGTCATTCGTAATCATGAATGATTTCAGGATGATCTGCTATTTAATAACTTTGGGTTTTTCAATTTTTTCGTTAAATGTTTTTGCTCTATTGAACCTATTTTCGATTTTTTATAGGCTACTTTTGAAGTTGAGCTTTTGTATATCTGGTGTTTTTATAGCATAGGTTTTAAGAAATTGAGTTTTTGAGTCTCTGGTGTTTCTGTAACTGGAAGTGACTTTCCTTTCTTTAAAGTGTGTTTGTACTGTATTTTTTTATCTTGCCTGGAATTGTAACTGTTTTGGTTTTGGAACTTCTGCAGATGCATTTTGGTGGATGAGAATGACCGTGTGGTTGGTCATGATTCAAAATACAATTGTAAGTGGACTTCTGCATTTTGAAATTTTTAGTTTGCAATTGCAAGGACTCACATTGTTTCGTGTTAAAATAATTGTTTCAAATTTTTGTTAATTCTATAACTTGTGAATTGTGTTTTTTTTCTTTATAATGTATGCTTTTCTGATTTAGGTGTTTGTAAAAGTTGATGTTACAATATATCTGGGATGTACTATCATTAAAATTTCTGATTTGAGAAAAAAAATATACTAACATTGTTGTTCATCATGCAATCTTGTAATGTCCATGTTTGGAAACGTCTTCCTGTGATTAAAAGGAGTAAAATCTAAACCTTATATTTATACTATATAGATTGGTTTGTAATGATTATGCCTTACTAAATATGGGTTTGGATTGAATTACTGGCTATGCAGTATTTTTTTTCCAGTTCCCTGCCATGCGCACACATATGGAAGCATATCAAGTTAAAGCATGCTGTAGTTAGAGAGACTAATCTTGACCACATAGTTATAGAGACATGGTTAAGACTAGCTCCTCTCATGCTTTTGTTTGATATGCTCCCTACTGACATAATGAATGGTCATTAATGAGAAACATAATAAAATTAGTAATTTATAGTGTACTAGAGGATTAGGCTGTTATTTTAATGCAAACAAACTACTAAATACCAATGATGCAAGCCTAAAAGAGCAGCATATTAAAATTTTGTATGTACCATAGATTAATAGTAGATTTTGGCTTCCTAAAGCAAATTCTCCAGAAATTTTGAACATCTTTCTTTAGATATCATTATATCAAGTTTTCCTTTTCTGTTGTTATTGTGCTCTTCCTCTCTTGCTACAGACCTGGTTAATTTATTATTTTGTGCTTCAAAATTTTATTAGGTCACTTGATGGAAAAGATTGAAGCTGAGAATTTACTGTAAAGAGCT
>Ga0315911_1000102_pt1 | contig 10729 bp, 6 predicted proteins | sample Edanod1MG_FD_207737 | JGI IMG/M metagenome (GOLD analysis project Ga0315911, IMG submission 207737) | Root nodule microbial communities collected in Santa Monica, California, United States - Edamame nodules 1 | ecosystem: Host-associated > Plants > Roots > Nodule | place: USA: California... | reverse complement strand
GGAAAAACAGCTATTGCTATCGATACCATATTAAACCAAAAGCAAATGAACTCAAGGGCCACCTCAGAGAGTGAGACATTGTATTGTGTCTATGTAGCGATAGGACAGAAACGCTCAACTGTGGCACTTAGATATGGGTTACAATTTCTTCTCTTTTTCGCGGTCTTCTATTTAATTAGTACTAATATTAATATGGCTTCGGTGGACACATTCGAGAGTCTGGTCAGGAGACTTGCTTTCTACCTCGGCAATCAAGCCTTATCTAGGCTATTGCTTCAGAGGGGATGCTCCGTAGGTCTGACCGTGGCCATTGCTGTGCTTTTTGGGGACACGCCATCAGTAGGGAATAACATGATGGACCCCTCGGGGTCTTCCGGTTCGTCAGGAGGGGGTGGGTCTGAATCCTCGTGGACGGGTGCCCTTCTATCTTCGGAAACGCTTTCAGGAACGGGATCCGTTAATCAGCCCGCGGAGGGAATGCCTGTTCCTCCCGCAAATCCGGTCGTGGAGCAAGCCGGTCCGGCAAATCCGGAAGATACCACTGAAATCATAGGTGGAGACTCTATTGACTCGATAAGGAACCGCCTCTTACAGTCATACGGGAATCCTTCGGCGGAGCAAATCTCTCGCGCCTCGTATGACGCCGATGATCTCTTTCAGGTTAAAGTGGAGATCATAAGGGGGATGACTCCACTTGATCCTGAAGGGGATTGGCCGGGGCGGGGGGCTCGGGCACTCGATAACCCTCGAACGAGCACGGGCGAGGATTCCCTCGAGAACCTCTATCGACTAAAGGACGACCTGAATGAGAATGGGCGGGACTCCGAGACCTTTAAAAGATTGAAAGACAAAGTTTTTCGAAGACCTCGACCTTTAGAAGATGCAAATTCTACTACTTAAACAGACCTAAAAGGACTAAGTAGTAGAATTTGGGCTCTCACTCCCATGAATCAGATAGTGCCATACGTCCCACCACAACCGTCCGATCCTCTGATGGAGAAGATCAGTCGCCTTGAACGGGCAGTTAATAAGTTGAGTAGGGACAAGTATGATGTTGCAGATCTTGAGAATCTCTCCTTATACCCCAAAGTCAGGCTTCCGTACGGTTTTCAGTGGCCATAGAAAAGTTATGGATAAAGCGGGTTTCGTCTCATTTTCCGGAAAGCCAGTCATACTATTCCACTTTAGCTAAGCTAATGATGAAACAGGATCTGGATTTGTCTGCAGATGATGATGTCCACTCCTGGCTCGATGCGCTTAACGAAAGGGAACTCCCTAGATTAAGAATGAATTTCCTTCGTAATTAAGCAGCATCCTTTAAGTGAGTAGGGGTGCGCCGGACCGCCGACGAATGAATAATAGGTAGCCCCACACCCCAGGCAGAGTTAGTGAGCCGTGTAATAGGCGACCATTTCGCGCGGTTCGGGGGGCACTTGAGTCAGCCGCCGGCGCCCGACTGCGTCTTGACCCCTATCCCATTTTTGGGCCAATTCCCCCTTCGTACTACCAAAAAATGAGATTCTTGCCGAATCCGAGTTTGCTGCTCCAACCATTACCAAACTAATACCTATTCTGTTTAGTACTTCAGGTGCTTCTGTTGCGTATAATGTAAATCCCGTAGCGGATCAATTCCAACGAGCCTTTCAAACAAGTACTTTTTGTAATCGACTCTATAGCTTCTTCAATAAACGCTGGTTCTTCGATCAAGTTTTGAATGACTTTCTAGTCAGATCGTTCCTGCGTTTCGGATATGAAGTCTCATTCGAAGCTTTAGACAAAGGTGCTATTGAGATATTGGGCCCTTATGGTATATCGTACACATTCCGACGATTGGCCGAGCGGATAAGTCAACTTCAAAGTGGATTTGTTGTGCGAAGAGTGCGTTATGACCCGTGGCCGCCTGCCTGGTCAGGTGGGGTCCTCCGTTGTGGGTAAACGGGAAACCCGACTCTACGAACCCGAGGAAAGGCTGCACAGCAGTAGTAGGGGCGTTAAGACCGGAGCTTTTTGTAGTGCTAGCAGGAATGCAAGTGAATGAATCCCATCCCCTAGCGAGTGAAGTGCTTACCCCCCTTTTAGAGAAAGGGGCGCGCTAGCGCTTAAATAATAATAGAAAGGTTAGGGGGCTGAGAAAAGCTTGCTGTCTACTTCTCGAGCCTTCACTGCCCCGTTCTGTAACTTCCCTTCTTTAGTCCGTCCACGAGGCTGTAAAAAGATAGATAGGGGCGGCTATATAGCGGGAGTCGTTTCGGTTGTATGCCACGAGGTCCCTATGGACAAGGGGAATCATCGCTTTTGGGCGCAGGCAGCCCTCTACCATCCATCCCATTGCATTCCATCGTCTCGTATTGTACTGTACCGTACCAAACCAGATACATCTATTGAGTGAGAGAAAGGTAGCTTCTCTATAGATATATTATTTATTCATTTTTGATATGGATAGGGATCCCCAGATTCCCGTCACTACGGATTGATTGTCTCTACCTAACTACATGGTAGTGGTCTAGGGAGCGCAATTGCTAGAGCACGGGAGAATGAAGAGTAATGATTTCAGCAAGAGCAGCCGGACGGACTACTATAGTGAGTCCAGTGACTACTAGAGTAGAGTGGAGTCAAAAGGTATGGTATAGCAGCCTTTCCGAGCGAGCCTCTGGGATCTCCTGTAAACCCCCATGATGTGGTAAAGGGAGGATATTAGGGGAAGCAGTGAGTGGAGATTCCCCTGCAGAGAGCCGGATGAGGGGAGACCTTCACGTCCGGTTCGGAGGGCGGGGATATCCCGACCCTACTATCATTATGCCTTTGCAATGTTACTTGGTTCAACTCTATTTGTGACCTTTTTTCGTATGTGGGACTCTCTATCTTCTTGGGTAGATAATCGATCGTCTTTCATTTTGATAGTTAGTAGTTTTTTTAATAATAAGTCAAGTCAATAATAATAAATAAAAATCGAACTGGAGGAGCGAAAAGCCAGGATGGCTTGGTAAGCAAGCAACCTGTTATGTAGGCGCCACCCTCCATTTCTTTCTCTTCTTTCTTTTTGAATGACAGTTCATCAAAACAATTGCTAGATCGAGCACGCGACGCGCATAGTCTTTCAAGAGCGGGTTGTCTCCTCTTCAACATTTCTACTACTTCCTTGCCTCCCCTTTTCAGAGATCTCCTTGTTCTCTTCCCAGATTTTCCTCTAAACTTTCGCCGCCTTCTTCATCATGTTGTTCCATCCTTCAGGGATGTTCGGTAGGTGTCCGGGCTTCCTAAAAAATCCTTCCGGCAAGAATGCTGCTTGAACATTGTAAGACATTGAACCGTCTCGCTCTTGTGAACACTGATCATAAGTGGCAAAAGCCGCCGGAATCCTAATTTATTGTCCATAAGCTCTCCTCGCTACTGTAAAAATTGCAAATGTCTTTTTATATTATACACTGGCGCAGATGATTGCCCCTAAGGCACCGATGGACCAACGCCTTCGTCTATCACCCGAATTTATAGTAGTAGTGCCAGATCAAGCAGATAGCGCTTTCAAGGAACGAAGTTTTTTTAGTACTATAGTAAGTAGAGGTAAACTTCGTTCTAAAGAGGTATCCGACTCAACACAATCAGTCACTTAATAGGGCTTCTCACATTGGTCCGCGGCAAAGAAAGAGCAAACCAGGCAGAAACTTGATATGCTATTAAACACGGGGGGACCTCCCGGGCTTTCAATTCCTATTCCATAATAAGCCCTACCTACTAGTATAGTACTAGGATCAGGGTTCGTGTTCGTGTTCAAGAATGGGCTGCTAAAGCCTTTTATTTGCCTTTCATGACGATGAATGAATAGTCTTCTCCCTCTGATCATGATCATGGCTTGCTTACCGGGACTTCACTTTTCCCTTGGATGGAAGTAGCCTCGTCTCGTGGCGCCGGTATCGACCATCGCACGAGCAGAGTGGCCATTTCATTCAGCACTATCTCAACATACATAAGCCCAGCAGACGTAGGCTTCTAATGGGTGATCGCATTCCGCAACTGTAACGGATTCACCCTAGGTGTTCTTCCCTCTGGTCCTCGGCAACCAGCAAGTTTATCCTTCATCGGACAATCTCGTGCCTGAGGAGGACTCTTACATACAAATGAAAGAGCCAGAGTCCGCCTTAGAAGGCCTTCTTTGCTGTCCATCTGTGTGAGAGGCATTCTTCCACTTCTGGCCCGATTTCTTCTTGTCAATTTCAACCCCTCTGTTGTGCACTAAGAACTTTAGGAAGTTTCCTGCTGTTACGCCAAATGCACATTTTTACGGGTTCATCTTCAAGCCGTGTTCTCGCGCTCAAACACTGTCTTGAGATCAGACAAATAACCCGAATAAACAGGGAAAGACTTCACAACTACATCGTCAATATACACCACCTCTACGATGTTGACAATAAAGTAATGGAAGATGAGGTTCATTGCTCGCTGGTAGGTAACTATAGCGTTATTCAGACCGAAGGGCATCACCTGCCAGCAGAATAGTCCGTCCAACAGCACCCGGACAACGGAACGCTGTTTTTGCCTCGTCCTCTTTGGAGATGAAAAAAAGGTTATACCCTAAGTGACCGTCCATGAATGAAAGAATTGATTGCCCATAAGCTCTGTCCACTAACAGATCAGCGATTGGCATTTGGTTCTCGTCTTTTGGTGGGGCAACATTGAGATTCCGGAAATGCATTCTTTCCCCCCAGCCCTTGCTCTGGGCTTTTTGTTGGGGCAAAAATACGATAGATAAGGGGATCTAATGCGAACCTTGACGCCCGACGGGCGATAAAGGTAAGGTAAGGGACAGAACCAATGCTGTGTGGAAAGATGCAACGAGGAAACCTCTTCCCGTCCCGGTCGAAAGCCGTGCAAGCAAAGACGTTAGAGGATACTGCATCTCGTAACGGTAGAAAGAGGAAAGGCTAAGCGAAAAAGGTTAAGATTGCTTAATGAGTTATGGCCACTAGTCATTCGGATTTCTCCTTACTCATGTCAGTATTCTCACTGGGCATTTTAGCCTATATCTCCGCTTTCGCTTCCGTACTCAACCGTCTCTCTCCTTAGTCCGATCTAGCCTCTATTGATTGAGAGGGTTGAAGACTCCTTTTATTTTATTAAGGAGTCTTATTATTGTATCGGCCTTGTAAGGAGGATTAGGGAGATCATAGCTAAATAAGTCGTAGGTGAAGAGAGATAGAAGGATCGGTGACGGATAAGAGTATGGAGGTCCCCTACGCTCGCTAATGAGTAGCCCATCCTCATCATTATAACCTTCCCTTTCCCATGGCATACATAATGGATATATATGGAGCTTTGGGTGGTGCATTAATAACTTCATGATCTAAGGAATAAGCTTTTCCACTTCATAAAACTCAAGGAAGGGCTTTAGACCTTGGTGCATTTGAAAAAACTACTCATACTTCCCCGGCCACCTTGACTTCGGTCGTAGGTTGAAAGCCTATTCCAGTCTGTAGCCCTTTTGTTTACCTTACTCAAGATCCCCGAATAGAATGAATGAGATATCCCTTTCTTTAAGAAGAACTGTTAGCAAGAAGACAATTTATCGGATCGGCGAATAGATTGTCGATCTTTAGCCAATAGCAGTAGGAGTAGCAGTCACTGGTCTTTCTTTAGCAGGGAAAGATCTAAAAAGAGAGCAACTCGTAGAGGAATTCTATCTTTTGGTTTACCCTATAATAGAATAGGCTCTTAGCCGGCTCGAGAATTCACTCTTTGTTGAGATAAGACAGTTGAGATGGAGCTTTCCCCCATAGCAAGAGGGGATTTGGCTCTTTGTTTGAAGGACAACTACTATTTCATCAACTGCTATTGAATCAGCAGAAGAAAGCATCAAAGCAGAGGAATAGCTATCTTTTACAAACAATAGAGAGTCGATGGAATTGAGGACTTTCTTTCTCTACTGTTTAGTATGAGATCGCTGCCATAAAGAGGGAGTGAGATTCGGCTTAAGTGAGTTCAGTGCCCCGATAAAATGAGTTCGCTTCGACAGCACAGCGAGTTAGTTCAGTGACAAAGGGGTCTCAATCAACATAAATAAAGTACGACACCGCTCTTTAATTTAAAAGGGTCCGGAAATCTCATAAAAGTCAAAGAAGACATATCGTAGCGGATTCACGGTATCCCGGATCAAAGACTGTCCTTCTTATTCCGCTTCGCACCTTAGGTGAGTGCAGTTACTTCCGAATTCAATTCTTTTTGATTGAGTTCCGGTAAAAGAGTTAGGAACGATCCCAAGTGAGACCGTCTTCGAGATGCTTTGAATAGCCGTAGTCATCTCGTAGTCAAGTACCCCAGCGATTCGACTCGTCTTATCAGACTAAGATCAGATGCGGGATTACCTGTTGATTGCGGTGTGCTTGTCTTGGTTGATTTCGCATATCTCTTTCTTGTTCTTCGGCAAGCTGCTCTTGCTCAAGTGGAATCAGTTGCAGTTGGCATATATAAATAAGTAGAAGATCCTGTCTTCTTTTATTTAGGAATTTAAAGAGAGGAATCCACTGGCCTTAGCTCATCTAGCCGTAGCTCATTGGGCGGATTGCTTTGAATAGCCAAAGTCTTTTTTTTGAAAGAGAAGAATCAACATTCTTGGATTAGGCTGGTGCTATCTCTTATTTAAGAGAAATAATAAGGAGAAAGGCTGCCTTAGGTTTAGGAGTTTCGAGTTTTCTCTGCTTTCATAGGCTATCGCTCCTTGGTGCCTAGCCTTTCGAAAGGAAGCCTGTCTGTCTGTACACACCTTATAACTCGAGTGTACCAAAAGAGATCGGATCCCATCCCGATTCAATACTTCCGAGATTTAGGGGTTCGCTGAGAGCTTCTTCACTCAATTACCAAGATTCAATCGACTTTCTTTTTCCGCTCGCTGCCCGATGCGTTCTTTAAAGCCCTGCTATACCTGCAAGGATAGGTGGAAGGCACATGCTTCTCTTTACGACGTAAAGGAATTACCTCTCTTCTAATTCGATACTAGTTCCTATGACGTAAAAGAGTTTCATTTCGGCTATTACATCTATGGGTCAACTACTTTCTGGAGTCTCTTAAAGAGGGGATCGAAGCAAGGTCCAATCCCATTATTCTAACTTATAATACGATCATCTCACAGATGAAGAAGTGAGCAAGCCTTTCTCCAATGGATTCTAACAGCGCAGACTAGGCATCTTTATCTGATTTCAATTTCTATATTAGTAATAAAGCCCCTTGTTTCAAGGCTAGGGCTTCCCGGTTTAATTGCTATTTGAATTTAGCAGCATTGGCCGTAGAATCAAATATGGACGGTGACTGACCACTAGATCTGTCGATCGAGACCTTGGTCTTCCTGCAGTGCTATAGGCTTTTGACTCTCTCTCTATGGGCTTCGGGCTAACGCCCGCAATCCTCCAACGGTGAGACTGAGTGTCTTACTTTCTCTTAAGACTACAGAGGTACGTAAAGTAGAGGTCCCTCAATTCAACTATCTCTGAATACTTTTCTGGGTGACCAAGACATAGACTAAGATTCCTTTGTATCCGGGCGCTTACCTCGCTTGTTAGGGATCGATGCTTCGCCTCATCCGTGCTCATTGGAAACCTTGACTCTTCAATAGATTCATCTTAACTTAAGATAATAAAAGTGGTACTTTCTGTTTGCCTTCCCGTCTTTTCTCAGCGGATCCGCCACATACTCCGAAGTAAGGTTAGTGACGGGAACGTAGCTATCTTTTGGTCAGGTTTTCTGGGGGTTGGTTCCTCTACTAGAATAGGTTCCGAACGCCTCACTTCTCTTACTTTCGGTGCTTATCTTCAATCATAAGATGGTCACCCGCCCTAAGCAACATCGGTTCACCATAGATATCTCGAGAACTTCTCTTCTTGACTAGGATAGCGCTCTTCCTTCTCAAAGATTTGCCTTTTCTTCACTTCTCCCAGCGCTGCTCAAGAATCATTCTGGTATCTACTACTCCGGTACCTACTATTCTTTCCGAACCTGGGGCTTCGCTTGCTCGCCCACCGTTCTTTTGTAGGGGTAGGCAGCATAGCATCTTTTGGTTTTCCACTTCCAAGAAAGACTTGAGTGAATTAACCATTCGCTTACTCTTGTAGACCGCTCTCCTCTTTGTTATTCAAAATCTTGGGTAGCCGGATCTTGATAATTCGAATGGGCAAAGCTCTTCCTTTGGTGATGAAGTTGGGCCGTCTTTATTATGTCAATTCTGGGTCAACCATATTCCCATCCTCGGCTTTCAGCCTCAGATACTTTCCAACCGGAAGGATCACTACAACTTTACTCAGGTCGGGCACTACCCAATGAGAAAGTACCGGTTACAGTACAGGATACCACAACTAATTCACGACTCCTCCATCGAGCAATGCAACTCGAGATGGAACATGTATTATTTCATTCAAAATAGCTATTCTAAAAATATGATATGAACAGTATTTTCTCATGAAAAATGCAACTTTGAAATTTCGGCAGAAAATCTTCAAACGGTGGTGTGATCCACACGAAAAGATACAAAAAGGCTGTCATTGGGTGGAGAATTTCCATCCATTTGCTGTCTCGTTCGCTACCTCAGGTCATAATTACGCCATTGGCCCAGTTGGAGTTCTGACTATAGCTGCAATCTATCTCATATTGGGGAGAAGTGTACCGCAGTGGAGATATTGATTTGGTAAAAGGATTTACCGGACCCCAAGCAAGAGAGCTCAGACCGGCATATATTTAAAAAAAAAGAACTGGATTGACCAGCCAACCGGCTAATACATTTATACAGAAAGACCAAGCTGGTGTGCCACACCTTCAACTCCAACTACTACAGGAAAGATTCCACCTCCCTCTCATGAATCAATTTGATGGATCGTACCTTCCTCTTTTGGAAGTTGGAACTCCCGCCAACCGGTGACTCTGGTTTACCATTATGATGATTTCCCGTTACTTCCTCTTCCCTATTATTTGATTAGTGATTAACTACGACTTTACCCTCGAATTAGTATGTTGTTGTTACTATTCCCCTTCCTCTCCCAGCAATCAAACTCCTGCGCGAAAGCCGTTGCTCCTTTTCATAATACTTTAAGAGCCCTAAAGTCCTTACTCTAACAAGTAAGCAAGCGCTACGCCCCTTTTAGGTTAGGAAAAAATATAAATGCTTGACCCCACTCGTGCCATTTTCTTCTTTCTTCGGGATTCAACGGCAAACAGTCGACGTGAGGCACTATTCCCACAGCAGCAGGTTGGATTCTCCAACTTTTGCAAATGAACCCCGTTCAAGCTCAATCCCAATAGTCTCATCTGGATTCGAGAACAAGGCATTCTAGCGAAAACAGCTCCTTTTCTGTGCGTGGATATCTTATACCAATTATTGCAAATAACCCAATCTTCCAAAGAGTCAAAAGAACCGTAAGCAAGAGACCTAAATAGGGTGCGAAGAAAACTACATCGTCGAAGGGAAGCCGGAAGCGAAGGCTATCCACAAGGAAGCGACTTACCTTCTTACTAGCAGAATGACATGGCAAAGCCTTTAGCACAATCAAGCAATCAAAGTAAGAGGAAAAGATCCAAGCTAGCCCAAGCCCCGAAAGGAATCCATCTCAACCCCTCTTACTAGATTGAGAAAAAGCGATCTCAATACGATCTTTTTAAACCAATTTATCACTGGCATTGGAACGCACCATTCTATACTAGTATACTGAGCAGCGTGATCAAGTCAAGTCCTTCTCTTACCGGATTTCAATTAGATTAATGTGCGCTCGTATGGGAGTAGAAGCCACTACTTCCCTCTTCCCCCGAGATGAACTACTCTCGCAAAGAACCTTCCTTCTATTCCTTACGTCAAGAGCCAATATCTATTCCTTCTAGCGAGTTGCTTATTCTCTGGGTGCACATGGAGCTTTCCTCTTCTTTAGAAAGAGTCCTGCATGCATGAAAAGTGGACAAGGAATGAATGGCAGTTGCTAGAGCGATAAAGACAAGGGACGTGGGATAATGGTAGGAATAGCTCCTAGGAAATAAGCAGTCGGGGCACCCGTTGAAGATAGATTTGCCCGTGCTACGGCCGGGAATGGGGAGAAGGCATAATAGAATGTCCTTCCTTCTTTTGAGATAGATGTTACGGAGCCCTTTCCCAGAGAATCTTTAAGGATAAGGATTAGCCCCATGTTTAGGGAATCCGATGAAGAATCACCAATAGACGTACCTGAAGACGCAGTCTAACGCTAACGAAAGCCCTTACGGCTTGTTCCTGAGTTCCAGATCAGATTGAGAGTTCAGACCATTAGAAATCCACTCCTTTTTACCAACAAGGGAATGGCCAAGCACAATAGGGATCCGCTCGGGAAGAGGAAGGAATTCGAGTAAAAAGGTTATTAGGATCCTAGCCTAGCTAAACGCAACGGAAAGGAAAAGAGCTCAACGAAAAGCAAAGATTTCTCGGGCAAGTGCTCTATCAAAGACGAATTCCCTGGAAGAACAGCAGGATTCAGGGTCAGCTCTCTCATCATAAAGAAGTGAAAATGAAGACTCGGACTCGGCTACCGGCTGCCAATGGGATAGCACCGGAGCTACTGCCATCCTCTTTACTTCTCTATTCTTTCGCGCATTTTTTTTCCCGGAATAAATCCACTGTTAAATTCTTACACCTAAACTTCTTAGCAAACTCAGCGCCACCCACATCTGAGACTAAAGACTTAGGAAGTGATATAGTCACACCTAAATCCTTAAGTTAAGTGTAGATAGGTAG
>Ga0315911_1000101_pt1 | contig 10763 bp, 7 predicted proteins | sample Edanod1MG_FD_207737 | JGI IMG/M metagenome (GOLD analysis project Ga0315911, IMG submission 207737) | Root nodule microbial communities collected in Santa Monica, California, United States - Edamame nodules 1 | ecosystem: Host-associated > Plants > Roots > Nodule | place: USA: California... | reverse complement strand
AGTAGGTGAAGGGAAGCAATGTTATCATTGTGCAATAGATGGCAAAATTATTGATAGGTAGTAGGGAAGGGAAGTTTTGGAGGGTCTCCTTGAAGTATGAATGGAGTATTGTCAAGAGTAAAAGATATACTAGGTATAGAAAAATCTGTTGTGATAAGACCTAAGGTTTGCAACCATTCAATCCCTAACGCCACATCAACACCCTCAATGGGTAGAAAGTAGAAGGGAATAGAAAAAATTGAAGCTTGTATATGAATTAAAACTTTAGGATAGAAACCTTGACATTGTATGTGTTCACCATTTCCAACCATAATCGAAAAAAGGAGGGGTGGGTAATGTTTCCAATTAAAGGTGTTAGGTAAGTCTAGGTTGGATAATATTGTAAGAGCTTCCAAAATCAATTAGAAGAATAACTAGTAATTGGCCAATAATCCCTTGAAATTGTAAGGTTTGATGGGAAGGTGAACCTATAAGAGCTTGGATGGATAGGTGGAAATGGTTAGAGTTTGTTGTTTAATAATTGGGTTAGGGGACTTTGATTCCTTGATAGGTGTTTTAAGCTCATCCTCAATTACCAAGAAGAGGAAACAATTTTGGTTGTTGCATTTATGGCCATAATTTTTTTTTTCAATAAGCCCAAAGCTTTTCGATCTTCGGCTTGAGTGGAGTTTACATATTTAATGGGAAGATTGGATGGATAAGTGTTTAGGGGTTTAGTTTGGGATGAAAGTTGAAGGATTAACAAGAGTTAAGGTTCAGTTGGCATTTAGGAAGGATCTAGTGGATTTAGGCTTTGAGTCTTTGATCTTAGCCTCAATTAATTTAGTTAAGCTAATTGCTTGGGAAATGGATGAAGGTTTCTGTATAGCTAATTAACATCTGATTTCATAGAGAAGTCCTGAAATAAAATAATTTAAAATGACATCTTGAGGCTGACCCACGATTTGATTGCATTTTGTTTTCAAAATTGGCTTGATAATCACCAATAGTTCCATATTGTCTCAACTTAAACAAAGTTGCATGATGATTTTCATTAGAAGATGACCCAAAACAGACCTTTAAGGCCCTCATAAAAGAGGCACAGTCAACAAATTGGGCATTATGATGCATCCATTTGAACTAGCTAAGTGAATCTCTCTTTATGTAGAATGAGGCCATATAAAATCGTTGGTCTAACAAAACCTGATAAAGAGAGAAAAATTGATTTGTCTGTAACAACCAATCGAGCGGTTTAGATCCATAAAAAACAACCAACTACATTTTTAGGGGGACAAACATATGATGTATTGTTTGAGGAGGGTGGGGAAAAAAAATAAAATTAAAGTTCGGAAAAATAAGGTTAGTGTTAGGATGTAATCAACGAGGGTGGATGAGGGAAAGGAAAAAATGATGAAAGGGGTTGGGTTGAGGCAAGGCTGAGATGATTAGGTGGGAATGACATCTGTAGTTAAACTTATGTCTGGGATATGGGGCATACCAAAAATAGGTTGGAAACCAAGGGTTTGAGGCATTCCCATGGTAGGGATAAACCCATAGTTTGTGGAATGCCTACTAAATAGGTAATAGGTTGGATGGTGTGTGGGATGACCATTGGATGAGATATAGGTTGGGTGTGTATAATAAGGTTGGTGGAAATGAGTATGCTAAGGGTGTTCGGTTGGGACGTAAGGATAGGGTTAGGGGATGAAGGCAAATTGGAAAATGGAATGGAAATAGAAGTAATCTTCTACTGAAGTGTGGACATGATGGACGTGAGAGTGTCATGCTTGGAATCCATGTTCTGTTCCAACACCTGTTGGCGAGCATCTTGAGTTACCATTTAGGACTATATCATAGCCAACGTTTCCTGGACAAACTTGAATGGATCATCAACATCCTTACTTGAGCGGGGAGGCATTGAAAAAGGTAGATGGAAGCACCAATTTGGTAGAATATGCTACTGATTAAACTAAGAAAAATAATTGCAAGGGAAAAACCATAAAGATCTTAGAGAAAAGACATAATGGAAACGGCAACATTCAATTTTTGCTTACCCTAGTCTCTCACGTAAGAGATGATATACTAGGATTGGGAATTACAAAATACAAGCCCAAATATAAAAAGGTCTAGTAGACAATGAAAGACATAGATAAAAAAAATAGTTTAACAACTACTTGAGTCAAACATAATGCTTCAGCCATACTAATGGCTGCTTCTTTCTAACAGGCCTAGTGTGACCGGTTTGCGGTCCAACATCAAGTTGTTTATGATCATTACGCTTTGATAAATTGTCTACAAGAATTTTTTTTATCATAAGCAACCCCTTGGAAGATACATCTATTCCCGAGGTTCCAAATACACCAAGAAATAACACACCATAACACATGTCATCTGTTAATATCTCTAATTGAACGCCCATAACACGGATGCTAGAGAAAATGGTCCTTTGGATTGCAAGCTAACATTGAAGGGTAATTCAACCAAGAAAACCATTGTTTCTATAAGGCATGAAAAGAAGAGCAAGAGAAGATACATTGTTCAATAGGCTCTAGAAGTTGATCACAGAACACGCACAAGACATCTTGCCCCCCGCAATATTCCTTATACGAAGTTTATTATCTCTAGTAGGAAGAATACCAACCGTGAGACTCCACACAAAAAAAATCGCTTTAGTTGGGATATTGATCTTCCAAAGGACATAAAAGAATTTATCTTCCATTCCTCCAACCATTAAACTGTGCAGAGCCCTATATGAAGAAACTAACTTAGTATACCCCATTAGAATTCTCAGTCCACTGCCACATATTAGTCTCTTCTTTTCTAAGAGTAATCACCCCCCTAAAACATTTCTAGCTACCGAGTTTGGGCTCTCTCCCACTCAAATCTCCCCCTTCTCCAAACCAAATCCACCTCCAATGACCATCCTCCTAAACACCCATATCTCACCTCCATTTAGCAAGTAAAGAATCATTAAAAATCTTAATATTCTTCACATCGATATCTCCCCTTCTCCTTAGGGCAACAAATTTTGTCCCACTTTAACAAAGTAATTTTCCTTCTACCTTCCTCACACCCCCGCAAAAAATCTATGTGCCTCTTTCTTATCAATTTTACAACACCCATAGGCATCTAAAAAAAGATAAGTAGAATAAAGGAAGAGATGACAATACAAAATTAATAAGGCACACTTTACTGGCAAAAGATAAAATCTTATTCTTCCACATTACCAATTTTCTGTCAATCTTCTTCATAATCGATCTCCAAGTCCCCATCTTCCTTGGGTTAGCCCCTACTGGTACCCCTAAATAAACAAATGGCAAAGACATCAACCTGTAAAATGTTAGTAAAAGAATCTAAGGTGTTTCCTTTTGACCCTACTCCCCCAAGGCACTCTTAAAGAAGTTTACCAAACCAACTTAAACCCTTTCAACATACCCTTTTTTTAGGACATTACTGAAAGATACTTCTCCAAAGAAAAGTGTGTTATCAACATATTGTAAAACATCAACCTTCACACCATTCTGTCCAACCGTGGAAGAAAAGTAAAAGAAAAGTTTTTGATGCACGTTATGGAACCATTACGGTATCTGCATTTGTCACGATTCGCTAATTCTCTTATCTTTTCCTAAGAGCCAAGAGGTATAGACTGAAGTAGTCGCTGCATTCTTATTATATGCATTATTCTTTCAGCTTCTGTTTCTATATTACATTATTGTATTACCATTAGTACCATCTCGCGCAATCTTGTGATACACCGCATCCGCATGGATCTTTAAGAAATATAAAATATTAAAATTATAAGGAAGTTTCATGATAAGATAAACAATTGAAATAACCGCTAAACAGTAAATCAATTAATGTGTGTGATTATTTCAGCTTAATAATTTTGGATTTGAGCATTAGATATATACAATTATATTAAATATTTGAAAAAAAATTATTGTTCAAAATAGTTGTACTGACTCGATTGTCTCTAACAAAAAGGCCATGTGATCTACATCACAAAAAAAGATAAATAATTGAAATAAATAAACAAGGAGGCTATAATGCATGTAGCAAGATTAGTTTATTTGCGCGTTTCCCAGTAGCGCAGCTGGGTTGACCACAAAATAATTGTTTGGTAAAAAGAGGTAGAAGTAGAAGAAAGAAGCACCACTTTCTCTTTCTCTTCCTATATATTCCTCTCTTCACAACACACATTGTGGCATGAACATTGACCAGTGTTGACAATATGGAAAGCTCCAGAGAGTTGGCAGCACCACTGCTAGTGCTGAGAAAGAGTGGCGAGCAAGAGAATAATAATGGGGTGGAGAGTACATTTTGCCAAGAGTTCAAGAGGGTAAGCTCCATGGCGGCTCCAATGGTGGCTGTCACGGTGTCGCAGTACCTTCTACAAGTTGTGTCTTTGATGATGGTGGGACATCTTGGGATACTGGTCTCCTTCTCTGGAGTTGCTATTGCTACCTCTTTTGCTGAAGTCACCGGATTTAGTGTCCTTGTAAATATATACAACTCCTCCTTTTTCTCTCTTTTTCATTCTATATATGCTATTGCTACCCTTTCTTGTTTTTCTCAGTTTTCATTGAACTTTAAAAAGGTGCCATTTAGCTTTTGCTTGCATTCAACTATAGCATCTTTTAAACATATAAGCTTGTATTCTATTGGAAAGCTATTTTCTGATTCTTGGGCAGAGGGCTCTTGATCCAGTTAAGGTTATCATTTATGTTGATTCTTAATAAATTTACCAGTTAACTAATTAATAAGCCATATTTTGGGCTGGATTGGATTTTAATATAGAAAATAAATAGCATTCCATTGGTTATTTGTGTTTGATACAGTTCAGTTTGGTTGATAACCCTTCTTTTGAAACTGGATCTGTACAAACAGTTGAAAAGGTTGAGAACTTAAAAAATTGCCCTCATTCTACATAACAATATTTTGGCTAGTTTAGCCATTAATATTAGTCTTTGTGTGCATATATTTATATATTATTAATTAATGCTACCCTACCCTGTTGAAATGCCAAAGTCAATCTGATTGACTGATGAGTACTGTGTTGCAGTTGGGAATGTCCGGTGCATTGGAAACTTTATGTGGGCAAACCTATGGTGCGGAGGAGTATAGGAAGTTTGGAAACTACATTTGGTGTGCGATTGTGACTCTGACATTGGTTTGTCTCCCGATATCTCTGGTGTGGATATTCACTGATAAAATACTCATGCTGTTTAGTCAAGACCCTGAAATTTCTCATGCAGCTCGTGAGTACTGCATATACCTTATTCCAGCTCTATTTGGCCATGCTGTTCTTCAAGCTCTCACTCGCTACTTCCAGACTCAGAGTATGATCTTTCCCATGGTTTTCAGCTCAATCACCGCACTGTGTTTGCATGTTCCTATTTGTTGGGGTCTGGTTTTTAAGTTGGGACTGAGACACATTGGAGCTGCATTAGCCATTGGAGTCTCGTATTGGTTGAATGTGGTTTGGCTTGCAATTTATATGATCTTCTCTCCGGCTTGTCAAAAGACCAAGATTGTCTTTTCTAGTAACGCTTTACTTAGCATTCCAGAGTTCTTGAAATTAGCTATCCCTTCCGGACTCATGTTTTGGTAAATTTGTTTATTTCTTATATAACATTTTTAATTCTCCTAATTAATTAATTAATTACATTTTCACATTAATTTCTATGTATGTATATAGTTTTGAATGGTGGTCCTTTGAGGTGCTTACATTACTTGCGGGGATTTTGCCTAATCCTCAACTCGAAACCGCAGTTCTGTCAGTCTGGTGTGTGGATTAAATTTCTTTTCCATTATTATTACTCAAAGGCAAATGTTAACCGGTGCTCTAAAGGCATGAGTTAATAGTGCGCTAAGGATATTGGTTAAGAAATTAAAATAAAAATATTTTTATTGAGAGATGAAAAATTTCACTGTTCATGATCTTTTTCACACTCTTCATTTAGTTCTTTAACCAATGTCCCTAAGAATACCCTTGCTGAAATAACTCGTGATCTTCTAATTAACTTTTTGATCATTCATACGCTTCTTGCAGCCTTAACACAACCACATTGCACTACTTTATTCCTTATGCTGTTGGAGCCTCTGCAAGGTAAAAAAGGTTTGGTCCAAATTTGCCTTTTTTTGGGGCTTCCAACACACTTAATCTGATGATGGATGTTTGCAGCACTCGGGTTTCAAATGAACTGGGGGCAGGGAATCCAAAGACAGCAAAAGGTGCAGTTCGAGTGGTTGTGATTCTCGGGGTGGCAGAGGCAGTTATTGTGAGCAGTGTCTTCATTAGTTGCCGACATGTATTAGGATACGCGTACAGCAATGATAAGGAGGTAATCGATTACGTTGCAGAGATGGCTCCACTCTTGTGTGTGTCTGTTACTGCCGATAGTCTAATTGGAGCACTATCAGGGATTGCGAGAGGGGGAGGATTCCAGGAAATAGGGGCCTATGTGAACCTGGGAGCCTATTATCTTGTGGGAATTCCAATGGGTTTGTTATTGGGTTTTCATCTGCAACTAAGAGCCAAGGGCCTTTGGATGGGAACTCTATCAGGCTCTCTTACACAAGTCATTATTCTTGCTATTGTAACAGCACTAACAGATTGGCACAAAGAGGTTCGTTCATTCCATACCTTACATTACGTAACCTGTACAAATATCACAAATGCTAACCCGTGTTCTTAGAGTATTAGTTAAAGAACTAAAAATGAAAAATATTTATTATGTGGATCATAGGAGAGCCTAAAAAAATCATTGAAAACATAATATTCTTAAGACACTAGCTAGTTATTATTTGCCACAAATTCAATTAAATGACTGTATTTTGTGGTTGCTGCAGGCAACTAAAGCGAGGGAGAGAGTAGTTGAGAACTCAATTAAAGTTCACTATGAAGCTTAAGAAAACTGAAAAATAAATGATGTTTTGGTTTCTGCATGGACTGTCATCTGCGGTGGAGTGGAAAGATAGAGTCATATAGAGGATAGTGAGTGTGGCCCAGTTGTATCTGTTTTTTTGGTGAAGAGATTTAATTATGTTAACATACACAACTTGTTGGTGTGAATATGTGATGGGATTTTTGTACTGGATTTGTGCCTCTGGCGTCTGATAAATCAGATGCCACAAGTTTAATGAATATGCTTCAGCCTTCAGTTACATGTTTCACTGGTTTTTTTATATTTTACGTTGTTAGCTTCCCCTCGCATGACGAAAGATATCCAAGTCCACATGAGCTGATCTCCTTCGATTTTTGTACAAGATCTGGTCCTTTATATTATCGGTTTACAAAAAATTTATCAAAATAATAAATAGTTTTTTTAATATAAATTGAAATTTAATGGTTAAAATTAATTATATATTATACCTATTAGATTTCAAAAAAATAAATAATATAAATAAATCAAATAATTCCTTTTTTTTTATAAAATAAATAGAATAATTTTTGAAGTAACACAATTCCTCCTCATTAAAAAAATATATTGCTAACATTTTCCTTCTTCTCACGTAAAAGAATCCTACAAGATGAGGGGTGTTGCAGTTAATTTATTCCTTGCTAGCTGCCTCCTCTGGACTCTGGATCCAATACATACTCAGTAAATGATTGAATTTCTTAATTATGCTAATAGAAATTCCCTTCTTTGATTATGAGTATGAATTTTTTTTTGTTAGAAGATACAAAATTTACTTCAATGATTTTGAGAACTTGTCTCGTGACTTTTTTTACTATGTGGATATTTCAATGATCTTAAGAAAAATAAAACACTAAAACATTGTGTGATATACACATCCAACTATTCATTTATTGTAATTTATTACGTAGCTTTTGGTATGATTTTAAAATATCCTTAACATTTTTAAGAAAGAGTGTTTCCCATAATGTTTTTCAGACAAGTTTTTTCACAAAATTATTTTCATGCGAGGTGAATTTAACTTTTCAAAATTAGAAAAACATTGAAGTTAGTTCACATTGTTTCAACTTGTACATATATAGTAAAAAACATTTATCGAAAAAGTTAGTTCATCTGTACTATTCTCACCAATGCTTTGAGATTGCATGAGTTGGACGGTGGTAAGATGCAGTGATGCCGTGATGGATTTAGAAATTTTAAATTGAGAGACAATATTCGTATGTGTAAATTTGAAGAAATTATATTTATATTTTGAATTATTTTATCATATTTAAAAAATTGAAGGATTAAATATTTCTATTTTAAAATAGAAGGAATAAAATTACGAATTTAAAAAAAATAAAAAACTAAATGTCTTTATTTTAAAATAAGGAAACTAAAATTCAAATTTTAAAATATAGAAGGATCAAAATTACATTAAAACCATAATACTATAGTAAATTGAATAAAAAAATATCACATACATTATTTATTAAAGCTAACGTATTATTTAATGTAACAAAACATATCCTTAAAAAAATGAGACAAAACATATCATTTTTAATGAAAATTGTGTGTCTATTATTTTTATATAATATGTATTTATGTTTTCAAACACTCAAATATAAAGGAGTCCTATTTGTCTTAGGCTCATAAAATCTTAGGACCGCGTCTATCCTTTTGAAATAATGATTTTTGATTTTGAGACATGATTTTGATTATTTTTTTTACTAATTTGAGACATAATACTTGTCTAATTAGATTCGGTTACATGATAATTATAAAATTCAACTTATGTTTGAAATAAAAAGTCATAAACATAATAAAAATTATGTAAAAAATAGTCTCACTAGCAATAAAAAAAATATATGATATTGGAATTTTCAATTTTTCAATTGTTTATTAGATTCAATATATTCATGTGATTTTCATCATGTGTTTTTTTTATATCAATTGGGTTTTATAATTTTCATATACATAACTTTAATACAACAAATTTGATATTTTGAATCAATTAAAAAAATTGAATTTGTATCCCAAAATAAAAAGTTATCATTATCTCAAAATAATCATTTTAAATACATAAAAGAATTAATTAAACATTTTTAAAAATACAAAGGATAAAAATGTATTTTAAGAATTTTTCGTTATCGAAAAATAATTAGATTCTTACAACAGATATTGGAATCTTAAACTGGAGCAGCCCCCAAGTGGTGTGTTTCCTAGGATTGGTTGTCCTGGTGTGATGGTTGTTGGCATGCGCCAGAAAGATGCACATCAGCACATGTTCGTTCGTGACGAGGCGCGCTGTAAACGTCGTATTCTTTTACTTTTGAAGTGCCTAAAACTTTATCTGCTTCAAATCTGCAATGTATTTACATTAATAAACGCAGCACGTGCATCATTCTGCTGGATCACATAAAATTTTCACACGGAATTGATGAATGCCGCTATGTATGAATGGTTGAAAGTTGACTGTTGACAGAAGCAATAAAAAGAAAGTAATGGAGAAGATCCTAACCCATTTTCTGAAAACTCTTTTGTACATATGCTAATCAAATCATGTACCGTGCAAGTCACGGTCTAACATACCAGTTGAATAATATATGCACCGTCAACATTTGCGAAGCGTGGAGTCAATGGAAACTATTATTATAAATGCAAAGGGTTTGAATCACGTATCATTTGTTGCCACTTTAAAACGAGTATGAGAATAGAGAGGCGTTCTTCTTTTTAGTTCTTACACATAGGATGTACAATAACTAACAAGTCCCTGCAAAAATTCAGTCCTATAATTATCAAGGACGACAAAGCTAATATCATTAGTGAAATTATGTTTGTAAGACGTAAAAGATACTAGTATAAATATCATTAGTAAGATGTACGTATCATCTCTGTAGAAAAAAAATTAAAAAGTTTGATATCTCCCATATCCGAGGAGTACAAACTTAAAGCAAGAGTTAATCTTGAGATTATTGTATAGTTTAATTGAAAAAAGAAAAAATGAATGTTGTGCGGAAAAGTTAAAAAGAAAATTAGTATTTTTGTTATATATTACAAAAGATAAATATTTATTTTTATAAAATTAAAATTTATAATATTTTTTTAAAATATGTAGATTATACTATAATTAAAATTCAGAATAAATAAATATTTTTAAATATATGAAATATATTGTGGATTTATAATGAACCATTTAAATTATAGTGTAAGGTTATTTTTAATCACTGACACATTTAAAAAAAAAATTCAATTTAAAGATAGAGATAAAAAAGGGATAAATTGAAAGGGGTAAACATTTAAAAATATAAGTTATGCATATAAATATAAAAGAATGGTAGTTTGATATGATTTTGGGCCAATTGTGTGAGTAATATGTAAAATGTACATTCAAAACAGAAAAGAGAGAGAATATTTATAACGTTCAATTGAGAGAGTAGGGACTAGGTAGGAGAGAAATTTTCACTCCCAAAATTGTATATTTCAACTTATAATATTAGTAGATTTTTATTGTTCTCCCTTATTTATTTATTTGTTAATGTAGTTGGCTTCTTACAGGATAAATTTCATTTTAAAATAACTGGCCACATTATCTCCTTATATGAAATTATAATCATAAGCAAATAAAACTATAAAAGAGAATAGTATATTTAAAGTTCACATTCATCTCTTGTTAAAGTTCAATATGAGTTACATTTTTTATGGTTGAATTGGTGATAAAAAAAAAAGAAAGGAAAAAGAGAAAGATGATGAGGTTGATTTCTCTCGATAGTAAAATACTAATAATTAATCACTAATATTGTCAATAAAAAAATTATTTTTAAGTGAAATATATTTTTTAATTCTTATATTTTTGTTAAATCTTATTTTAGTCTCCCCAACTTG
>Ga0315911_1000100_pt1 | contig 10826 bp, 6 predicted proteins | sample Edanod1MG_FD_207737 | JGI IMG/M metagenome (GOLD analysis project Ga0315911, IMG submission 207737) | Root nodule microbial communities collected in Santa Monica, California, United States - Edamame nodules 1 | ecosystem: Host-associated > Plants > Roots > Nodule | place: USA: California... | reverse complement strand
GACCGAAAAAAAAAACTTTACATGCACTAAAATAAAAAATTCTTTTAAGAACTAAAATTAAAAATATGAAATACTGTAGACCAAATTATTATTATATAAAAGTTATATCAATAAAAACGGTTCTAACATTTAATATTTTTCATTAAATATATTAGTATTTTTTTTGTATCGATTAGCCGGTTAATTATGAAAGACGTTGCAATATGGGAGAAACATTGACGGGAATCGGTAAATAGATTATACACAGTCGAATTAAGGTGGAACATATATGTCAACTTCATTAATTACCTTGTGATTAGTGATTTGATTTTCTATTAAGGGTAAATAGTTATTTTTGTACGAGAATGTATAATTTGTTGATAAATGTGTGATAACGGCTAAATATGAGTTATTTTGATAATAAAAATATATTGAAAATATCTTTAAAAATATTTATTTAGTAATTATCTTTGACTTAAATATTAAGATTTGATATTTTTTTTATTTATGGTTTGCAGATATGAAAAGGAGAGATTAAAGGAAAAAAAGATCGAAAAAATATCCAAAATCTCAAGAAGGTATGATTACAAGCAAAACAAAAAGAAAGATTGTTAGCATCAGGTCAAGTCAACAACAAAGGGAGTCAAGCCAAGCAAAAACAACACCACAAAACCCCTCTAATAGGGGGTTTCATTTACTCCCCTTTCTTTCATCCCTCCTATCCCATTAGTTTCTTTCATCCCTCCTATCCCATTAGTTCTTATACCCCATCCACTGTAAGTCCCTCAATGGTCATGAGTGACTAAATCTTTTAGCTAGGGCCTAACAGGCCTAAAATTTAAGCAATGTATAATGTACTCACTATCTATCAATGTAAAGGTGTTTTTTATTCTATTATCTTTTTTGTTTTTATCTTGTATTATTCATTTTTGACGCTCGGAAGAGGGTAACTTTTAATAGAACAAAAACAAAGGATTTCATAAGAAAGTCATTGCTAGTAATATAATGATTATTTTATGCTCATGCATTCTTGTAAACATCTAGAATTCATATTTCATGCATCTTTATTTGTTGAGTCTTTGCAAAGGAACTTGGAAGATAGATAAATAAAATAGGTTTGTCATTGCGAGGAATCAGAGATATGGATATAACAGAATCATAAAGAAAAATCATAAACTCATAGATCCTAGGAAAATCAGGCAGGTCTTTTATCTTCTATTTTTATCTTCTTATTATTCTTTTATCTTTTCTTATCTTTATCTTAATCTTTTATTTTTCTTATCTTTTACTTTTATTTTTTTATTTTTATCATCTTTTAATTTAAATCTTTTATTTTCATCTTTAAATCTTTATCTTATCTACTATATTTTCTTATCTTTATTTTAAGTTCTTTATCTATTACTTTTAAATTGGGTTTGTATTAATAATCTAAGTACAAACAAAGTCTATGTGAATTCGACACTCGGACTTTCGAGTACTTTACTACTTTGACAAATTTGATACACTTGTCAACGAGTTAATAATGTGTCTCTAGAAGATAAAAATATAAAATTTAGTCTTCAAAAGTGTAAAAAGTGGGATAAATATATCTGACCTTAAGTTTCTTCCTTAATAAAATAACCTACATGACACAGAGAGACAAATTTGTCAACTTAATCATGTCTAATTGTCAGAGACACATTTGTTATATAATATTTGTTGACTTTTCATCTTTCCACTTCACTGTTAAATACATCACTGAACGATAAAAATATAAAATTTAATCTCGAAAGTGTACAAGGTGCGACAAATATATCCAAATGCTAATAGTAAATTGTGACTAATTATTACAATTTGAAAAAAATTATAATGATTGCGACAATTTTTTTTAACAAACTCATAAATTAAATTGAGTCTAAAAGAAAAAAGAATACTCATTTTATAAACTATAAATCATTTTTTACACTCCTATACTTGATGAAAGGTTCAAATAAAAAATGTTTATTATAAAGCATTATAGTTAAATTAGATCCATAAATAATTTTTAAGAAAAATTGTAATTGCAATGACACTTTTAATGTGTAAAAAACATTCATCTTCTTTGGAATGATTTTTTTAAGGTTATGATTTTTTAAATGACCAGTCAATAAAAAAATAATTGTGTATGATTTAAAAATAATAATTTACAAATCAACAAACTTTTATTATTATAATTTATAATTTGATGTCATTGTATATACTAATAGACACTTATATTTTATCATGAAAAATTTATAAAAAAAACAGTTAAATAAATAATGTTTGATTAAATAGAAATAATGATTTTATTATCCTTTTATAGTAAAATTTCTTTTTTTTCCTATGTTGATAACATTTATTTAAGAATTAGCAACCAAAGGATTGATTTTTTTTGTAGTTGAAGAAAAGTAAGAAGAATTTGCCAAAGCAATAAAAAATCCCTTCCATTGGTAATATTTTATACAAGTCCATTGATGAAGCTTGAAGGTTATATAACGGAAACAGACAATTACCAATATGATATATCTCTCCCAAATTTTTGTCGCATTCATTATAAATTTTTCAAAATTATAATAATTAGTCATATTTTATTATTAACGTCCGAATATATTTGTCGAATTTTTTTTACACTTTTGAGGACTAAATTTTGTATTTTTATCTTTCAGGAATGTATTTGTCAGCAGAGTGAAAAAATGAAAAATTAAACACATATTATATAACAAATATGCCCTTATACTGACAATTAGAGATGACAACAATAATTTTAGTAACAAATTCATCTCTCTATGTCATGTATGTTATTTTATTAATGGTGACGGACAAAAGTTAACAGCCAGATATATTTATCGCACTTTATACACTTTTTTAAATTTTATATTTTTATTTTTCAAAAACACATTTATCAGAAAATTACACATTCAAGATAATTATTTACCCTTTTATTAATAGTCAGCTGACTTTATAGCGCAGAGATGTAAGCAAAACATGTAGTTTAACTTTCACCTGTCAAATTATAAATGATTTATTTAAAAGCGGATAAGATATGTGGTTGAGTTCAATAATAATCTCGTTTCTAGACTCTAACTCCGGCAGACAAACTTATAAAAATAAATAAATAAACTGTCAACATGTAATTAGTGTGGTCTAATATTATTTTCTACATGCATCCAAGGAAAGTATTATAGTAATTAAAAAGAACATTTTATTTTATTTTATTTATAATAATTATTATTATATTTTTAAACTAATCGAATTAAAATATAATTTATATATAATGCATGCCATTCCAAAAGTTTTTGTTTTCCCACGCGCATGTCTTTGTTTCATGGTAAGAATCAACATATATTGCAATTTGCTGATTTGCTCCTAGAATGATATCGTCACGGGCGATATTGTTGTATGGTAAGAAAAGAATCAACATACTTTGCAATTTGCTGATTTGGTCCTAGAATGATATCGTCACGGCCGATACTAATGGAACCATAAAATATGAAACACATTTTCTTATTTCGTAAATATTATATAGATAGGTTTTGTTTGAATTTAGTGTCTATCATTTTTTTTTATAAATAGTAAATATGAAGTACACTTTCTAATTTCATGAATATGACATGATATGTTTTAAATTTTATGTTTATCAATTTTAATAAGTATTAAAATTTTAAAAGTTTTAATAAATATTAGATATGAAACACATTTTCTAATCCATGAATATGATAAGTAATATATGTTTAAAATCCATGTTTATCTTTTAATAAAAACATTAAATAAGTGAGATTTATTTAATGTTTATGAATATGAAATTTATAAACATAAGTTCACCATGTTAGATAATCTTCGAAATTTAAACAACTGATTTTGATGAGTGCAAATTCTTTGCAGTAAAACAGAACAATATTTATTATAATAAATAAATTATTGGTCTGTATTACATTTAAATCACAAATATAACCACACCAGATCATTTTTATACGGGTTAATGAAAATAATTGAGTGATGTTACAAAATAAAAAAGGATTTTATTACATTATAAAATTAATCTTAACAAAAAATATAATCCAACGTCTAATTTGACCCTTCATAATAACTTTTAAGTTTTTAATCTTTAAATAAGAGGAATATAATCTCAATAGAGAAATTATGTTTGTATTTATTTATTTTCAACAAAAAGAAAGAAGAGAGAAGTAAGTAATTAATAAGATGATATATAATTGGAGTATAATGATAAAAAATTATAAATAATGAAGAGAAGTTGAATAAAGATAATGTTATATGCATAATATTTTAAGTATGCATGTTTCTTCTCATGTAAGCACACTTTTTTTTATATAAAAAATAGATAAAATATTGTATGATATTATAATAAATTAAGTCAATCTATTTTAATCAGTTATTCAATTAAAAAAAGTATTTTCTTTAATTATTGAAATTAATATTCACTTTTTTCATTTAACATTAAGTACAATATACTGTAAATTAATATAAATTATTTTATTAATTAAATCAATGTTTTAAAACTAAGAGTTTTAACATTTGTTTATATTTTAATTTTAACAATAAAATAATATTTTATCGTTTACTTTGAAATATTTTTCAAATATTTAATATATATTAAACACTACCTGTACGTGCAGTGTTAGATAAAGAAGTTAATCCTCTATTTTTGGTGTGAAAACATCCTCTCCAAATGGTTTGAAAACATTTCGTGTTAGCTAGCGTAAAAAAAGAGGACATTGAACATAAGTGATATTTGAAAAGAATAAAAAAAAGAAGAAAGAGTTGAATTATCTAAGTCTAATGTTTCTAGCTAGTCAGATATTTCTTTAGAAAAGAAAAATACAAAAGTAAATTTGATAAATATAATTATGTGAATTATTATTTTAAATCAAGTTGATGACGTACATGTAGACAGCCTAATGACAACAACAATAAAAATAATTAATTTAATTGATAATAATAAATTTATTTTATATATATATATATATATTAAAATTAACCTTATCATCCATGGCTCGTTAATACATTCTCAAGAAAGTAGTTAAGAGATGCATTAAATTATTTTGATCTCTTCTAATGGCCGGTCAATACATTCTCTAAAAAGTAGTTAAGAGATGCATTAAATGTAAGTTAAATTATTTTGATTTGTTTAGTTTTTCAAATTCACAATTTTGGTTTTTTGATTTTAATTGTAATATTTGATTTCTTGATTTTATAAATTGATGATTTTGGTTTCCTGATATATTATTAACTAATAATTATAATTATTAGAATTATTAAATTAAATAAAAATAATTAATCATTAAAAAACAATAAAGACTAATAATAAAAGTTTTTTTTAATTTTTTTTATTAAATTTATAATAATTAATAATTTTAATTAATTTATAATTAACTTAATAACTTAATTAATCAAAATTATTTATTAATAATCTATAAGAATGATTAAAATCACCAATTTATAGAACTAGAGGATGAATAGTTACTATCAAAATTCACAACCAAAAATTAAAAAAAGGATGCAAGTAAGTGTAAGACATGATCATGGACGTTGGCTACTATTATCGCATGAGGTTGGTGTTGCCACGGACATACATTAAGCTTCTTTTTTTTTCACCCTTTTAATTTTCTTCCAGCCATAAAAATCACGCATTATGTGGTACTTAATTTTCGGATGGCATGTTTTATTTGGAATTCCGCACAGCTTGCTTGTGTACATGATTTGCATGTTAGAGGGTTGGCATGGAGACGTAGACGCTTTACGGTGGTTATAAAATAAATAAATAAAAAGAGATAAAAATATTACTTTTCATTTTTTTTCTTCCAAAACAGATGTGAACATTGCCAAGAGTCAATCTCATGCATATATAATGGGGATTTTTTTTAAAGGAAATTAAAATAGAGACGACAATTTCTATTTTGATGTTATAACAGAGGTTAATGTGTTTTAATTATGCATGAGTGTGTTTCTCTTTAATTCTGCCCAACTTTCTTTTGGATGAAGATATCTATAATTCGAGAAATTTTTGGGAAGAAACTAACTCAACATCTCTTCCTTACACATCATAACCAATAGAAACTTATAAATGGTAAAATAAGAAGAAAAAATGTTTTTCATTTACTGATTTTTTTATTCCTTCTAATAAAGATATAATATAATTATTTTTCTTTAATAAGGATTTGATCTCAAGAAAACATTAAAAACAGTAACAGAATAATTTTTTTAATTTCTTTTGTTAGAATTAAAAAAATAGTAACTGATAAATTAAGTGCTATTAGAGAAAAATAATAATAATAATATCTTAGAAAATAATTTATACTTATGTAAAATATTTGAGTGTATAATTTTATTTATCTTAAAAATATATGTTTAAAATATTTTATATTAAATTAAAAATACTAATTCAAATCATTTTTTATTTGCACTAGTTTTTTACTTGTTTTTTTAATTATAAATTTTGGACTGATTTAACCGATTCTTTATCCATTTTAAGTTGATCATGTTTTTTGAATTTATCGGTTTTAACCAAATCCCAATTGGACCATTGGGTCTAATTCTGTTATTAAACAATAATTTTCAATACATTAAACAAAAAAAAATGTTGAAAATTTTACCAGAATGTGTCAAAACTTGTGAAATTTCAAGTTTTCAACGACAATTTAATTCATTCAACGCCCCAGCTATGATCTTCCAAGAAAAAAAAAGGATAGATTGGTTTCCTTGCGGATTAAACTCTCCTCTATAAATAGGAAGTTAGGAACCAGCCCAATAATAATATAAACCCTTGAGACCTGACTCTATAATAAAGCCATGGAAGCTCAAACCTGGTTCTTGGTTATTGCCTTATTCCTCTTCCTTCTACTGAATCGGCTTGCAAAATATCTCAAGCCAAAACCTAATGCTGGTCACAAACTTCCCCCTGGTCCAAAAAAGCTACCTCTCGTAGGAAACATGCATCAACTAGCAGCAGCAGGTCCACTCCCACATCGTGCACTCCGAGAACTTGCTCATAAATATGGACCTCTGATGCACCTCCAACTTGGTGAGATTTCTGCAGTGGTAGTATCCTCCCCCAACATGGCCAAGGAAATAACCAAAACCCATGATGTTGCTTTTGTGCAGAGACCACAAATCATTTCTGCACAAATCTTGTCCTACGGGGGATTAGATGTTGTTTTCGCTCCATACGGTGATTACTGGAGACAAATGAGGAAGGTGTTCGTGTCAGAACTTCTAAGTGCCAAGAGGGTTCAGTCTTTCTCTTTTATTAGAGAAGACGAGGCAGCAAAACTTATAGACTCAATTCGAGCATCAGAAGGTTCACCAATCAATCTCACTAGAAAAATTTTCTCATTGGTGAGTGCTTCTGTTTCCAGGGCAGCAATTGGTAACAAATCTAAGGACCAGGATGAGTTTATGTATTGGGTTCAGAAAGTGATAGGATCTGTGGGAGGATTCGAACTTGCTGATTTGTTTCCTTCAATGAAGTTCATACATTTCATAACTGGGACGAAGGCCAAATTGGAGAAGCTGCTCAATAGGGTTGACAGGGTGCTGGAAAACATTGTCAGAGAGCATCTAGAAAGGCAAATAAGAGCAAAAGAAGGAAGAATTTTAGTTGATGAGGACGAAGATCTTGTTGATGTTCTTATCAGAGTCCAACAAGCTGACACTCTCGACATCAAAATGACCACTAGGCACGTCAAAGCTTTGATATTGGTTAGTATTAATAAATACTGCAAAATTATCTTTTAAACCTACATGAATATTATGTAGTTAATAGTCCACATTAGGACTGTGCTAAATTTGAATTGAACTGAACATCTTAAAAACAATTCGATTAAATCGTTTTTACAAAATGGTTTGGTTCAATTTTTTCAAAAATATTTGGTTTGATTTTGGATCAATTCTGTTCTGTTTGATTTTTTTGCACGCCCTTAGTCCATATGCATGTGCTCTCTTTATTTTCCTGAGCTTCCGATTTACAAATTTACGGAGAAAACTATCTGCATAAATAAATTGTTTAATCAACGTCTGGTTTTTAACTTGTTGAAATAAGTGCCTTTTAGTGGCCTTTTTATAACAAAATTCAAACCATTCCCACAGCTGCTTTTCCTTTCAAAGTTACGTACGAACAAGAGCGATAGCGAGTCGTAAAGTAATTGATCTCATTTAGATTTGTTTCTTCTTTGCCAATTCAATATTCAATAATAGAAGAAGTTCAGTTTTTTACTCTTAGTAGTAAAATAAGTTTGAACCTATAGTCGATCGGCTGGGGTTTGGTTTTTATTTCACTATTCCCATGTTTGCTTCCGGTTTGTTTTATAATATATGCTGTTGTGTGTATAATGGTAACCATTATTAGGCTGTTGTGAGTAAAGGATAAGAAAAGAGACATAAAAAATAATTATATTAATTAGGCGGGGGGAGGTTGGAATTAACCTTCGGTAGGTTATTTATGACAACAAATAACTGGATTTGAGTAATTGATAAGAAAAGAGACATAAAAAACAATTATAAATATAACAATTAAGTGATATGATAAAAAATAAAAGAAATAGAAAAAAAATGGGAGCTGACGAAAGAGACAATAGGTGTGTATTTATAGTAATCAAAAGTAAACAAATAGAGGTAAAATGTATTTCCAAGTGAGTCAACTTAGCTCCACCATTCACTAATTATATTGTTATTTCCTTTTCCTTTCCGACACTACATCATATTTCGCTTTTCTAGCTTTGCTGTTTCATACTAACAAATTTTTATAACATTATATTTTTCTATATCTTTCTGGTATATTAATGGTTTATCTTAGGTTTTTCTCCTTTTTTTATAGAGAATGTTATACAATTTTATTGTATTAATGCAAATTTTCTTTTGATTTTATCAAAATTGGTATGAAAATATTTTAATTGGTTGACTAGGATGTATTTGCTGGTGGAATTGATACTTCAGCATCAACATTAGAGTGGGCAATGACAGAAATGATGAAAAATCCAAGAGTGAGGGAGAAAGCACAAGCCGAGTTAAGACAAGCATTTAGAGAGAAGAAAATAATTCATGAAAGTGATATAGAGCAGCTTACTTATTTGAAGTTGGTGATCAAAGAGACATTAAGGCTACACCCACCTACTCCTTTATTGATCCCTAGAGAATGCTCTGAAGAAACCATCATTGCTGGGTATGAAATACCTGTCAAAACTAAAGTGATGATAAATGTATGGGCAATTTGTAGGGATCCCAAATATTGGACTGATGCAGAGAGGTTTGTCCCAGAAAGGTTCGAGGATAGTTCTATTGATTTCAAAGGGAATAACTTTGAGTACCTACCATTTGGGGCAGGAAGAAGAATATGTCCAGGCATCTCATTTGGTTTAGCAAGTATTATGCTTCCATTGGCTCAATTACTTTTGTATTTCAACTGGGAGCTCCCAAATGGGATGAAACCTGAGAGTATAGATATGACTGAACGCTTCGGATTGGCTATTGGGAGGAAAAATGATTTGTGTTTGATTCCCTTTATTTATGATCCTTGAGTGCATGATTGAGGAGTTCATGTTTATCAACCCCACTTTCAAATGTCCATGTTTATCAATTTCTTTGTTTTGAAGTGACGTCATTATATTTTATTAGTTGAAAAAATAAATTTTAAATGTTATTTAATACCTAAAGATGTAAAGAGAAAAATATACATATGATAGATGATATAGTGTGTTAGAAAAAGAGTTCTCTATGTAATCTTATACATTTTAAACATGATATCTTGTAATAATAGTAAATCGTTTTCCATTCTAGAATAACATTACAAATTATATATTATGAGCGCAACATATTATATTATATATACTATAGATATAAAAATTATGCATACGTTAAACTTTTTGTTTATTTCTATGAAAAGAATAAAAAGTGGGAAGGAAGTTAATTTTCGTGAGATCTAAAAAAAAAAGACTATCCCCAAATTGGCATTAAATTGGGAGAAGGGAAAATGATAGTTCATTTTTTTTTCAATTAAAAAGGTATAACATATAAGATTAAAGAAAAAAACAATTTTATGATAAGAAAAATATAATAAAGTAAACGATTAATTTTTTAATTAGTATAGAAATATTTTTAATATTTTTTTCTTTCTTTTCACTACTTTTTTCACTCTTTCAAACAGATGAATAGAAATTTCCCCTCTCTTTTTTCTTCTTATTTTTATCCATCCAAACAATACATTTTTTTACTTTATTTTTCTTCATATTTTTTTTTTGTTTTTCATAATGTAAATAAAATAAAGAATTTTTTTTGACAATTCAACTTGAAAGTAACCAAGCAAAAGCAACATTGAGAATATGATAACGAGTTTGCAGTTTAAGTCTCAAAGAGAACAGAGATCCAAAAAAGAGAAGAATGAAACATAAATAGTTGATATTTGTTTAGTTTACAGGCAGTACCTAGCTAGCATAATCTAGTAACGAAGAAGTCTCAGAGAATGGAGATCCAAAGAGAAAAATGAAGTAGAAATAGTTGTATAAGTTTTCAAGAAATATATATATGTAGTAGTAGACTCAAGTAATGAAAATCAATTAGAGATCCATGATAGAAAATTGAAATTATAGAGAACATTTGGCGCCACTGTTGAGCTTCTGTCTAACCAAAGGCTTGAACAGCTCAAGGACACAAGAACAACTGAGTTACACGTTAGTGGCTGCAACAAGGAAAGGCTTACAAATGGAAAGGAAGAACAAGATGTCATGTTGAATGTTCTGCAGGATCATAAGGTTTCTGGTTATGACTCAGACAACATCATCAAGGCTACTTGCCTGGTAAGTGCATGTGTCCATCCTATTATATTATAAATTTCAAGAGGA
>Ga0315911_1000099_pt1 | contig 10886 bp, 8 predicted proteins | sample Edanod1MG_FD_207737 | JGI IMG/M metagenome (GOLD analysis project Ga0315911, IMG submission 207737) | Root nodule microbial communities collected in Santa Monica, California, United States - Edamame nodules 1 | ecosystem: Host-associated > Plants > Roots > Nodule | place: USA: California... | reverse complement strand
AACACTGGTGGAAAAAGAAAAGGTTCACGGTGCTTACTCGATTGTGGACGGTGACAAAGCTCCCTCGACGATGGACAACAGCGTTGCTCTTTGCGGAAGCCTCCAAAAATGCACCACGACATCTTCCTTCTAATCACGGCAACAATGGCGGCAATGGCGACAATCTCCTCAACCAAGAAGAAGAAGAAATGCTCTGAGGTTGACTTAGGAGGCGAAGAAGAAGAAGAAGAATGAAGAAGAAGCAGAAACGCGAAGAAGAAGCATAAAGGTTCGAGGAAGAAGAAGCAGAATCTCGGGGCGGGAGAGAGAGAGGCGAGGGTTATTTTTTTAAAAAAGTACTGAGGGATATTATGGACTTTTCACAACAAGTGCTGGGTGCACCAACAAAACTGCTGGGTGCACCTAGCAGCACTCAAGAACCTACTTTCTTTTGGTGTGACGCCATGGGCGGGCTACGTAGTCCAACGTATTGGGCTTCACTAACAAAGCCCAATTATCCCACATCTTCATCTCAACATGAAACTCAGAAAATAGAATTGCCAAAAAAAAGAAGAAAAACTCAACCCCCAAATTGAAGGGGAAAAAAAAGAAGAAAAAAGCACTTTAGGAAACGCAGGTTTTGGTTCGATTGTTTTGTGCAGAGTGCAAAATCAGTGAAACCACCATGCTTCGTAGCTTGACGAAACTTCGTTGTTTCGCCGCCGTTCAATCACGCCAAGTTCTATCACCTCCCTCTTCTCGCCGTCTCCTCCACCACTCGCCGCCGCCGCAACCGCTTCACTCCGCTTCCAATTTCCGCATTTCTCGTCCTTCCTTCATTTCCTCCTCATGGCCTCTCCACGCATCTCATCCTTCCCCTTCCGTAAGTCCTTCTTATACGGCTGCGTTTGGACTCTGAAAAATATTAAAGCATTTTGATTTTGAACTTTTTAAAAAAAAACAAAGTTGATGTTAATATTCTGAGGTTGTTATTCGGATCGTGATTGTGATAGCAGCTTAAATTTGTTGTATATAGTTGGTTCAAGTGCGACATGCTTCGTCCAAGGAGAGAAAGCGAAAGCCGGTGCCTCCAACCGTTTCCAAGGTTAAGAAAACCAAAATGAAATCTTATTCGTAAGTTTCGTCTTCACTCATTACTCCTATAACCTTTCAGTGTGTGTGTGGATTTTTTTTTTTTTTTTTGTGTGTGTTTGTACTGTGGAGTAAGTAGTTTTACTATTGGTGGAGCAGGTCTTTCAAGTCCAGATTCAGAACAATGAATGATGGGAACATCAGGCGCTGGAAGGAGGGCAAGCGTCACAATGCTCATCTCAAGGTTCATTTTTTTTTTTTTTCTCTTTATTCCACCTCATAAGGTTTTATGATTTTTTGATTCTGACCCTGTTTCGAAAAACTCCTTAATAAGTAAGTGTTTATAGGAGAAGGAAATAAGGAGGTACAATGAGTTAAACTTCTCTTACAAGTTAAAATTAACTTGCACACTAAAACTTCTATAGAAGCTCTTTGATGCAAATTTTTGAGGTGCATAAGGTATTTTTATCTTATGAAGGAAGTTTAATTCTTTTTTTTTTCCTCCTGTAAGTGCTTTTTGAGAAATTTATCTAAACAAACTCAATGTAATGGTTTGTTGAGATGTGAGTTTCTTGGGGGGGTTTATCTAGAATCCTTGATTATTCTATTGTTCTTTCATTGTGAAACTGTGAATTGCCAAATAAATCACATCATACTCATTGCCAAAATTTCCATCTCAATGCATGAGGTGCAAATAAATGACCAAAGCCCATTTTGACAAAGTTATTGACTCAATTATATTCACAGTGAACAGCTGATGTCCTTCCTAAGCATGTTTCCTGTAGGCTGTAGCATTTGTAGTACACATTACATTCTGAAGTCCTTAAAATAAATAGGCCAAACACATAACAGGAAATAGTGGCTAATTTCTTTCAGAGGAGTGAAATTGTTTTGGAAAATGGAAATTGTAATAGTTGTAGTACTAATGACTAGATTATGATTTGGATTTCATCATTTTCAGAAAATAGAGCAACCTGTGTTTCCCCAGGATGCACAGTTGTGAAAATTGACTGGATGATGAGGCAATAATTATGGTATGCTTGTATATAAGGTATTAGCAAACATTTGAAAATGCAAAATAGTCGTGCAGTCCTGTAAGTGGCACTGGAATTTGTCATGGGTGTATGCTCTATAGATCAATCCAGCATGATTTCACTTGACATTGCCCTTGTTTTGGGTTTGTGCTATGATGGATGTTGTTGTATGCTATGCATAACATGTTTCCTTTTATGTCATCATAGCTGTTGGGCCAGTTGGCAACTGGCACCCTTCTCTAGGCTCACCATTACGAGGGACTGCTATCAGCTTCCTCATGCAGTCTTTTTCTCCACAATATGGTTACTTGATATAGATACTGACATGTTTGTGGGCCATTGCCTCATGGTCATGGGTTTCTGCAATAGTAATTGTTAACTCCCCCATCAGCTGTCTGCTGTGAAAATAACAATGGTATGAGATGTTGCAGTACAAAATGCTCACAAAATGTTATGGAAATATTTTCAGTCAGGTTCTATTGTAGTACAGCTTGTATTGTGTGTTAAGAAAATTTTATAATCATAATGTCGCAGAGAGAGCATTTTGTGGTAAAATTGTTTTCATGTAAAATTAAGCAAACCAAACATCTTTGAAGCCTAGCTCAATAATATTCCTAATTAGACTAAAATTTGGTGGGCTAAAAATTTAAGTAAATGTGGATAAAAATTTGTCTGTATAAATAAATAAGAGATAATAAAAAATTATATATATGATTTTTTGGTTCTAAACTAATTTGAGGATTTTCAAAGCAAAAAGATAGAAGTCAACCTTGTTATTCAATTCATACAAAACTCTAGTAGTTTAAGATCGCAAGGTATACAAGAACTGATGAGATTAATTCTTGTGAAAAGGAGTATTTGTAATTTGTCCACTTGTAAATATGCATCACCTTTTACATGTCTATTGAGCAATATATAAATTTCATTATATTTAATTTTAAAAAAAAAATTAACCTATCTAGTAACTACTTCAAATTCTTTTGCATAGTTCCTGTTAATTAGAACTTAGAACTATATACTAATTACTAAGTTCAAAATAATATCTTCATAAGAACAATGTATGGAACACTTCATTTGAACACAATTTATTGCTCTTGACTCTGCCTGGTCTAGACTTTAGATCAGTGTGAGTGTGTAATAAAAGTAGGAAAAAGATTGGAGTTATCTTCTTTCTCATTAGCTAGCATATAGAGAAGTCAATGGGTGAATTTCTAATTCTTATCTATATTTGCTGGTTGATAAATGTCAATGGGCGAATTCAGGATACACTGTGCAATCTATTCAAAATGCATAGCAGTGGCAACAAAAAATACTCGTATGTATATCTGTAATACGGAATTTGTACTTAGTGGGAGCATTTGGCTCTCCAATTCACTCCATATGGATGCCCATGCTTCCAGAATAAGAATCCTAGTATTGTAACTGTAAATAATTGTCTTAATAGTTTGGCTAGTTTGGGTCCGATATACCAAAGGCCAATTTATATCAATGTTATAAACTGAAGACAAGGGATTGAATTTGAACAAGTTAAAATCTTTAAAATCAATTACAAGACCATCACGGTTACCTAGCAAGCAAAAGAGGGGTGGGGGCAGGGACCAAACAGTTAACTTTGCTTCTCTTAAATTCTCTCTCATTACAGCATATTTGAATAGCCTTTTTAATTGTATGAATTATATCTCTACTGTCCTTAAAATTGATGAATTTCTGGTATCTACTGCAGTCAAAGAAATCAAAACGTAGGTTGAGGAAACCTGGTATTGTCCCAGTGGCTTATGCCAAAGTAATGAAGAAGCTCAATTTTTCTGCTTAGACATTGTAAGTTGTTGCTGGCTACAGCATGAAAGAGGATCGATCAGGATATGCATTTTAACTCTGATCATTTGTTCACTTTCACATTATAGAATCTGTAGAACGAGCAAATTACCGAGCAATTTCTTATTTGTTTGTTTGAAACAGTTAGAATTGATAATATTTGGAGGTCATGCCTATTCAAAGTGGCATGTTTTAGTGGACAACGTGTGCAATATTGTTAACATCCCGTGGCTGATTGATCCTTTCTTGTGATACATTGGATTTCTTCAGTTTTGATAAAATGTCGGAGTAATAAGGGATTAATTAAGCCTAAGGCCAGAATATCTCTATTTCTTGTTTATATTAGCGTTTCAATTAAACTGTGTTTCGGCTGAAAAAGGCTATTTTTATATAAACATAAAGCAGAAACAAAATTCACGTAATTAGCTATTTTAGTCCCTTAAAAGACCAATTGTTTTTTTTCTTCCAAAAAATTCATCTAAAAGTAAATAAGCGTGTATTCACTCTTAATTTTTACAAAGTTAATTTACGCCTTGTACCAATTGTATAAGGATAGTTTTAATATTTAGTATGAGGAGATATTTAAGCCAAAGTAATATTATTTTAAAATATAGGAAATGGAGCAATAATTTTTTTTTATTAAAAAATAAATCAATCGTGTGATGTATTGGAGGATTTTTTCTTTAACTATTAATTTTGGGTTTATTGTTCCCAAAAATTTATGTTCATCGACTAACTTACCAAAAAGTTATTATAATTTTTAATTATTCATTTACTTTCCAAATTTTACTTTCTTTTCTCTAATAAGATTTTGGTAGCAACTTTCATACAAAATTTTGACGACCAAAAAATTATGAAGTTTTCAATACTTATTTAGCAACTTTAATGGTAAAGCCAATTAATTAAAAATAGCGAAATTACAAAATCAAACTAAAAATGAAACAGGGATGCATTGGATATATAAATTAATACAACAAATGTCAATTGAAGAACATGAGTTAAATGTAAATCTCTATATCTTGTGATTGTGCAAAAGGTAGGGCTTGGAGTAGAAAAATGCGGTGGAAGTGGCGTGGATGAGTATAATTTTCATTAGTTAGTGTAAACATTCATGATAGGTCTCTTGAAATACAAATTAACAACCATATCATTTTGAAGTATTTGAACATTCATGATAGTTAGTGTAAACATTCATTATAATCCTTTTCAATTGATGATATAACTCCAATCTCTCTTGAAATACATTTGAACACAACAAATTATTAATTTTAATTATAAAACTTTCCATTCTATTGAAGTTATAGTAACATGAACAATTAAAAATATTATATAAGTTATCCATATTTTTAGAAAAGAATTTAACTTTTTCTACAATATATAATATTTCAAGTTATGTTTTAATCTATCTTCCAAAACAAATAAAAATTTGGTTTATTTTTTATACTTGTAATATCTTTTAAGGTTTTTGCTTCTGAATGTAATTTTTAATTTTCAATTTTTTGTATATATAATTAAAAAAAATGAGGCCCCGTTAACTTGAAGAATGCCGGGAAAATGTAAAAACTTGTTCATCAAGTTGGTTTATCAATACAATCATGGCCGGATCTTGACCCAAAAAAAAATAAATCATGGCCGGACAAGTACAGTATCTATTTGATGTATTTAAAATGTTACATGAATTTCAGAGAGAGAGAGAGAGAGAGAGAGAGATTTTACATGAAATTACTTTATGTTGAACTAACCGATCTTTCCAAAAAGCAGACAATGATGCCAAAGCCAAATAATTGAGTGAGATTATCTAGGTGGGTTGGGTCTTGGTCTGGAACTCTTGACTTCAAGAAAGCCCTTATTATTCTTACCCTTATTCGTTAAGTTCACACCCTTACCTTTTTTTTATTGATTTTTTTGACAAAAAATTCTTTGACAGAAGCTTCGGCCTTATGAATAAAATTAATTACTGGGCTTGCAGTAGTATTTCGTAGAAAATATGCTTTAATATTTACAGTTTGAAAAAAGAATAATTTAAATTTTAGGAACTTTTGTTATATTTCAAATTTTTATGTTGTTTAGATAAGATAACTATGTTATACTTATCATCTATACTTGAGTTATCAGTTTGAATATTAGCAAGCTGTTAGTATTTAAGTTTTGTGTTGCACTTAAACTCTATATAAAGAGCTTATGAATAAAAACAATAAGTTCCTCCGCATGATACATCTCTTCTTTCACTATTATTTTTTCTAAGAAAAGCATCTTATTACTTCCTCCTATACAACAAATGGTGCTACTAAATCTCAGGTTCTTACTATCAATCTACACTTTAATGTCCTGAAAACGCGAGATGGATGGAAGTACCCACAATTTCAGCCAATTACTGCAAGCAAACTTTGTCTGACTACTGGAATTGAGCAAAGTATAGATCCAAATATCCCAGTCAGACCATAAGCAATGGCACAAAATGGAAGAGCCTCAGGTTCCTTGGCAGATAAAGCTGCTGTTCCGAGCCCGTGACAACTGTATAAATTGATCCAAGAGGAAGCAAAAATAAGCATATATGCTTCAAGAAGAAAATAGTTTATCTACCTTAATGACATGTTTCCTACATACTATTTCTTCATCTCCAAACTAGAACTCAGCTAAATTTGACAGTGCACATTCAGAAGCACTGTCAATGACCACTAACTATGATGGTAATTGAAAATTGGACTGCAGAATGAATGGTTCTATGAATTACAGAATATACCTAGATGCGGTTGCTATTCCACGAGCAATTGGATCGCGAAGACGGAGTTTATCTAGTGTTGCTTGCACAAAATTTGCTCCAACTAAACCAGTTACTACAACTGCAGCTGCTGTGACAGATGCATTGGCACCTGCAGACATGGCAAAATTTCAAAGATGAAATTGTTTATCTTCTGCTTTGGAAGGAGGCATGGTAGGACTTAAAAGTTAAAACAAACTAGAATTTCAGACTAAGTAGCCTTTAGATTTATTGCACTAGCTCCAATTTAGATTTTCTGTATACATAATGAGTGTGATAAATGGCCACGCAAAACATGATGTTTACCTTCAAAAAAGGACACAATACTGAGAGCCAACGCCACTGTAATACATCTGGGTAGAATGGATACAGTTAAAGATGGCTCTAAAGCAACTAGACGTCCAACAAGAGCAGTTGAGTATAATGAGAATAAGGTAGAAATTATGACAGAGGTGAAAATCTCAGCTGCATGCCTTTTTACAAGCTGAAAACAGTAGATAAATCATTAATACTTAAATGGAATTTAGCCATTAAATGTTGATTAAAAGATGAGAAAGACAAGTAACAAAGCATGTTTCATATTGGGGACTTTGGCTACATATCATGCTCATGAATGACAATCAACATATTTGGTGCACAGAAATAAAAGATACATAGTTCGATGTTCTAATTTGAATCCATATATGTTCAAGTCAGATCAAACTCTACAAAGTCATTTGCAAATAACTATATAAAGGTCTTATCTAAATTGCCAAGAAGGAAAATAAGGAACAGATAAAAAAGAACTCATTATCATTAATCCAGCCACAGTATTTTCATTCTTTTTTTTAGGGGTGGGGCCAAATTGGGAGAAATAGCTATTGGCATGAAAAACATTTACAAATAACTTACTGAACAGCTATTGCACATTGTTAATTATTCAGAACACAGTAATAGCATATCAAGAATGGGCCAGCAATAAGGTTGATGATAACTTGCCTAAATTTGTCAAAAACAAAAAAACAGCCTGTAACGAAAGAAAATATTGCTTTTATTTGCTTTACTTTTTTTGCTGCAGTATAGGATTCATGAAGTAACAATTACAAATGTAGATGGTTACCTTTCTTTGTTTGAACATAGAGAAGGCAAATGAGAGAATAACAGATCCCAAAAATCCCATTAGAATGTCACCAGCTCCAGGATCAGATGATGAGTTAGTAAGGTAATATCCTGTGATTGTCAAAAGAAGAATCAACAAAATTATATCAAAGCTAAGTCACTACACAGATGTTAATGTCCGTCAATTGATAAATTTGCACCTAAGCTAAATAAGAGGGCAAACCAAGTGTCACAACTTTACATTAATGTTATTATCAGACCACAAATCAAACCAAATAAGGTCAGTTAACCTCAAGATTAACAAGACATAAGTCAAGTTTTGGATAACTAATTGTCATACTAAATTTTAATTAATGATTAATCACATTTGAACTTGGAATGGAAAAAGACTTTGAATGCTTATAGTAACTCTTAAGATATCTCTAGTCAGAATATAAATTTCTATTTTCTTGGTAAAGTTGGCAACCATTAACCATTGAACAGCTTAATGCTCATTTAGTTTACAAGCGCAAGTGCTTCAAACTTCGTTTCAGCATAAGGAAGATTTTTCCTTTGAGAAAATTTGTCTCGTAATGCTCAATTTTAGCTTTTGCAATCATTAATATTAATATTCATGATTATCAAACTCTCGAGTTAATTAGCTAAATTTTACGAGTTTACGAGTTCATCTATCCTCTGCGAGTTGACTCTTGAATAAACTCTTTTTTAGGCAAACTCTATGAACTCTAAGTAAACTCGATAGAAGTTAAAAAAATTAGACCAAAATGTAAGTCATTTTTTTAGTTTTTTATCTTTATAGCATTCATCATACCTTCAATTAATGTATTATTCTCATATACAAAATTCTCACCTTTAATAATATCAAACATGTATTCTTTAATAATATGAAAATGAGCTACCACTACTATAACATATGCAAGTTATTATCTGGTAGTGATGTATTATTATTAGACTTGGTTATTCAAATATTTTGAATATTATAATTTACTATTTTACTTTATTTAATTAGTATCTTATTTATAAATATTTTATTATTATTTTTATATGAAGTAGATTCTTATGAGTCTACAAGTTAAGTCACTAATCGAATTTATAAAACTCTCACGAATTTACGTAAACTCTCAAGTTTGATAACCTTTATAATATCTATAACAAACAAACTCTTATACAATATAGTGAGTTTCCTATTTAACTTCAAATTATAATTTATACCCAGAACAGGATCAAGCCCTGACTTGGAAAGAAACCCAAAAACAACTGCTGTTAGTTCTGCAGATGCCGCACAGCAAATTATTGGGTGGAGGACCTTCTTCACGCTTGATGGCAATCTGAAAACAAAATAGTAAGAAAAGGCAAAACTATAGTGTTCTCATAAAATGCTAAATATCATGTTCCATGAGAATATTGCACTTTTTTGCTCCATATCAATCTTAAAAAAAAAAGTAATTATCCCCAGAACAAGCCATGTAAACAGTAATTTTCAATGTTATATGCACTATGCAGTGATGAAAAGGAACCTTTACCTGGAACCAATCATGTAGCCTAACACCGTGGATGCAAGCAAGAATGGAAGATACGTTCTGGCTCGTGTTCCCAGTGCTGTTGGATAAACTAATGAAGCAACAAACGATATGAGGAAAATCCCAGTCCATGCCCACAATTCACTAGAAGAAAATGGAGATGGCTTCTCCATAGGTTCAGCGTCTATCAATTCTGTCTTCACAGCTTTCCTTACACCTATAGCTGTCAAACCAGTCACACAAAGTGTAGCCAGCCATCCTCCAACTGCACAACACAAGGTTAATAAGTCTCGAATCATGAAATTGTAACAAACATTTAGGCCATATTTGGATAAATTTCTCCATAAATCCTTATATAGAGGAAAAGAAATTAAGACGGTAAAATGAATAGAAGATCTCTCCTTTTAACTTGTCCAAAAGCTAAGATGCATAACTTGATTTGATTTTAGCTTATGAGAAGAACTCAATTCATTTTGCCTTGTTTATGGAGAAATTTATCCAAATTGAAGCATAAACTTAATTACACAAACACACTGGCACCATCATCATAAGAAACAAGAGTTTGTCCAGTAATCCATACCTACAATAAGGCAAATTTTGATGGCAGAAGAAGGAGAAATATCTTTAAGAGAAAGGGGTAGCACAACCAAATATGGAACATAGAACAAAGGGAGCCATCTCTGAATGAACATAATCCCTGGTTCAAAAAACTTCATCAAGGCCATAGCAGCAGAAGGTATAGCATAATTAAGTATAATCAAAACAGAGAAAATGCAGAACATCCCAAACAGGGCACTGGGGAACTCAATAGAAGCTGCTACGAAGGCTTTCTTCAAGAGAAAGTCAATGGCCAGAATGAGGCCTAGTGAAACAACCCAATGTAGCACTCCATATACTAGAAGACGGAAAGTTTGAATCACAGACTCAGTGGAAGTGTCCCCAGTTTGGAATTCGAGTAGTTCTGTGCAAAGTTCTTCACTTTTGCAACTTTCCGAGGTACCCATTTGCTAACAACTATGAATTGTGACCCCGATACCTCGGATGAGTGTAATTTTTACGTGTTGAGTGCGCAAAAGGAATGATTTTTTTTTCTTTTTCTTTTTTCATAAGGATCGAAGAAGGACTATGATTAATTATTGAGAACAGAAAAAGACAAAATTCGAAGAATGTGGACAAGTTTCTGCCATGAAAACTGAAAGTTGATTTCCGTTGTATGGAGACATAAATACTCGAATAAAAATAATTGATTGTTTGGTACTGTTACCTGTACATAATCACTTTGAATTACATGGGTAAATTTTTTACAAGGTTTTGGTTAAACAATTAATTAAGAATTTAAAATTAATTTTGAATTGAAACAATTTTAGATAAATTTTGTGTTGAATCGAGATTTTTATGTTGAATTTTTTATTAACTTGATTTCATAATAAAAAATGTTTAAACATAAATCAAATTATTTTAAAATCAATTTTATTTATAAGGAATTTTTGCCTTACTTATGCAAACACGCACTTAGTTTTTGAAAGGATTTTCTTTTACAGGAGTTTTGAAAGGATTTAGAAGACGTATATTTTCATTTTTCAGGAC